>Ga0209541_10012560_pt1 | contig 13089 bp, 13 predicted proteins | sample RifCSPlowO2_01_FD_184027 | JGI IMG/M metagenome (GOLD analysis project Ga0209541, IMG submission 184027) | Groundwater microbial communities from Rifle, Colorado - Rifle CSP2_plank lowO2_0.1 (SPAdes) (version 2) | ecosystem: Environmental > Aquatic > Deep subsurface > Groundwater | place...
ATTTTGCAGGAGTATTCCAGGTGCCGTGTGTATTGTTCTGCCAGAACAACCAATGGGCGATTTCCGTCCCAAGAAAAAAACAGACCGCCTCCTCCACTATTGCCCAAAAAGCATTGGCCTACGGGTTCAACGGCATCCAGGTGGACGGCAACGATGTGCTGGCGGTGCATGCCGTCGTGCACGAAGCGCTGAAAAAAGCCCGGGAAGGCAAAGGACCCACGCTGATCGAAGCATTGACCTATCGGATGGGGGCGCATACCACTGCGGATGACCCTACCAAATACCGGACCGAAGAAGATGTAAAACACTGGCAGGAACGCGATCCCGTTAAACGGTTCCAAACCTATCTGAAAAACAAGGGCTACTGGAACGACGAGCTGGAGAAAAAGACGCTGGAACGCGTCAAACAGGAAATCGAAAAGGCCACGGAAGCGGCCGAGGTCGAAGCCGCGAAAGTAAACCCGGAAGAAATGTTCCAGTATGTATACCACCAGATCACTCCCCGTTTGGAAGAGCAGATGGAAGAAATGAAAGAATATCTAAAGTCCAAGGGATGATCATGCAATCATTTAAGGGTGTTGACGGAAGAAGAAAAACCATCGTTTTCCATGAGCATGCCCAAGCATGCGAACAACGATGGACAACACGAAAAAGCAATATGTGGGATCGCTATTTCGATCGATGCGAGGAAAGCAGGTTTGCAGGCCTGCACCATCCCGTATTACGTGCAAGGCATAACAAAATAAGGACAGAGGTACTGGGAGAAACCCCTCTCCAAACCGGCCTCGAAGCAGTTGAACTAATACATGCGCAAGCGGCAGAAAAGAGCTACTTTTCTTATTTCCAAAATATCGATGATTTCGATAAAACCATTGGGGCTGTGGGTAGCCTTCTTGTTCCTGTGGCTGCGCTGGCCGCGATTTTTGTACCCGATATGGGCCTTGCCGGTATTGCCGGTGCAGTGCTCGGTGTCTCCTGCCTTGCATACAGCGTGATAAAAATATCTTCCAATGCAACGTACATGCAGGATGTTGGAAGAGCGAGAATGATACGGATTGCACTTCAAGTTGCATCGGATATAGATCGAAACCTGCGAGAAGGAAAACCATTAATAGAATCTCTGAAGGGATAAAATGGCCAAATTGAATTTAGTGGAAGCCGTAAACGTTGCGCTTGCGCAAGAATTAGAGTTTGATCCACGCGTAGTGGTCATGGGCGAAGATGTCGGTTATGAAGGCGGAGTTTTCCGTGCAACGGTGGGTCTGCAACAGAAATTTGGTGATGTGCGAGTTATAGATACGCCGCTTTCCGAAGCCGGCATTGTCGGCTGCGCCATTGGCATGGCCGTGTATGGCCTACGGCCTGTTGTCGAGATCCAGTTTGAAGGTTTCACCTTCCCTGCATATGATCAGATCGTTTCGCACGTTGCCCGTATCCGCAACCGTTCCCGCGGAAGATTCACCTGCCCGTTGGTCGTACGAACACCGTATGGCGGAGGAGTCCGTGCCTTAGAGCACCACAGCGAAGCACCGGAAACGTTATATGCGCACGTCCCGGGTTTAACCGTTATCATCCCTTCTACTCCTTACGATACAAAGGGGTTGCTGGCCGCTGCCATTCAAAGCGAGGATCCGGTTATCTTCTTTGAGCCGAAACGGCTCTACCGCGCCTTTAAGCAGGAGGTGCCCGATGAACGGTATACCCTTCCCATCGGAAAGGCCAACATCGTCCGCGAAGGCAATGATCTAACAATTGTAACCTACGGCGGGATGGTGCGGGTAGCCATGGACGCGGCCGATCAGGTCGCGGAAACCGCGGATGTAGAAATAGTGGATTTAAGGACGGTTGCACCCATGGATACCGAAACCATTATCCAGTCGGTGAAAAAAACCGGTCGTTGCATCGTATTGCACGAGGCGCCCCGCAGCTTGGGTGTGGGTGCGGAAATCATCGCGCGCATCAACGAGAAGGCACTGCTGGAACTCAAAGCGCCCGTAGAGCGGGTTACCGGATACGACGTAATCACGCCGCTGCCCCGTCTCGAAGACTATTTCCAGCCCGATACCGGCAGAGTGATACGCGCAATAGAAAAAGTAATGCAGTTCTAAAAAAGAAAAAACTTGGCTTCATTTTTTCGAAGCCAAGACATAGATTGCTTTCAATGCCACGATGAACGCTGCCGGCGCCACAAAGACACCGATGGCCGTTACAAATCGGCTCAGCGGATTTTCGAGTGCGGGTAAAATACTGTATATCGCACTCAATGCACCAGGCAAAATAGCCAGTGCAATCGCGGCAATCAGGAAGGAGTTGATCTCCTTTTCGCTTATGTTAAGCAATCCAACTACGAGACCTAAAAGGGCTAATAAGCCGAATATCAAGGTCTCCTGGCCTTGCACCTGGGAGGCAAACAAGCCCAGCACAACCGCTATCAAAACCCCCAGCAAGAAGGCCCATTCTCCGTATTTTTCATCTGCCATTCGCTAATCACCCTGTTTATCCCCGCGTATGGAGGATTTTGTCGCCAAATCGAACAGTCGTAGCCGCTTTATAAACCTGCCGTTCTGGGCCCTGAAACATACCGTCAAATGCCGTTCAAAAGCAGATTTATAGGCGTTTTAACTGTCTATTTGCGTTTGAATAAACACGTTTTATTAACATTTACCTGCCTTTACCTTTCTGTGCTCCTGTAATCTAGAGGCTTTTTGTCATTGGCAGCTCTTATGGCAAAAACCCTGGAAAAAGCCCTGCGGCCCTGCTTCAGGGTGGAAAACCCGGTCAAGGATGTCAGACTCTCACTCTGAATACCCGAGTTCGAATCTCGGCAGGAGCGTTCTATTTCTTTCACTTCAAATAGGGAAAGATTTATAAATATGTTTCCCTACATATTCACATGGATACTTCAGAGATAAAGGAATATTTGATCGATTTTCAGAAGAGGCAATTACCCGAATTAATAAAGCGAGAATTGAGCATTCCCAAAACCCATAAAATAAAATCTATAATAGGTCCGCGAAGAGCAGGGAAAACATATTTCCTCTACCAGAATATGGAACAGTTAATAGAAAGCGGGGTAAAAAAAGAGAATATTGTTTATCTCAATTTTGAAGATCCAAGATTAATAGGTATTAATTTTAAAGAAATAAAGGAAATAATAAAACTACATTGGCAAATCTATCCTTCTTCAATGAAAGATAACTTATACGTATTTGTTGATGAGCCTCAGAACATAAAACAGTGGGAAATTGCAATACGTGCATTATACGAAGAAGGATTCGATATTTTTTTAAGCGGTTCAAGTTCAAAGCTTTTAAGCAAAGAGATAGCCACTTCACTTAGAGGCAGGACCATTGCATATACTCTGTTACCTTTTTCCTTTAGGGAATTTCTGAAATTAAAAAAGGATAAGCTCGATATTTCAAGACTCAGCTCAAAAGAAAAATCCTTGCTCCTAAGTTTTTTGGATGAATATCTGGAATTTGGAGGTTTCCCTGAAATTATAATAGAAGCGGATAAACAAAATAAAATGAGGATATTAAGCGAGTATTTCAATCTAACTGTGTACAGGGATTTGGTCGAACGATATAATGTAAGGAACACAAAAATAATTAAATGGCTATTAAAGTCACTTGCAACTTCGTTTTCCAAGGAATTTAGCATTCATAAGGTATACCAAACAGTAAAATCCCAAGGACTTAAATTAAGCAAAAATACGCTATATGTATATGTATCCATGCTTGAAGATTCTTTTTTTACCTTTTTTATGCCGAAGTTTACACCATCAGTACGAAAAGGGGAATTTTCAATTAACAAAGTCTACCTATCGGATATTGGCTTTGCAAAGCTAGTGGAAACAACTGAAAATAAAGGTAGAAAAATGGAAAATGTTGTATTCTTAGAATTAGAAAGAGGAAAACAACCACACACAGAAATTTCATATTGGAAAAATCAGCAACAAGAAGAAGTCGATTTCGTAATAAAAGAAAGAGGAAAAGTTAAACAGCTTATTCAAGTATGCCATACATTGGAAGATCCAGATACTAAAAAGAGAGAAGTACGTACATTGCTTAAGGCAAGTAAAGAGCTGAAATGTGATAATCTTCTAATAATAACAGAAAACAAAGATGGTAGCGAAAGAATCAAAGGAAAAAAGATAGAGTATACCCCTCTTTGGAAATGGTTGCTGCAATCACCGAGAACATTATAAAACCAAAGAGGAGACGGCAAAACTCAGACCCAACAGAAACAGCGATAACACTAACCCTTTTACATTCACAATACCACCTCTTGTTTTGAGCATGGTATAAAGGATTAGGCCAACTGGACTTATTCATTTATGCAGGATGTTGTACGTGGAATGCAACAATTCAGTTTAAGTCATCACCATGGATCTTTCCAGAAATAATCGAAATATTTCATGAAACTATTTCGAATCTCTTCAGATTCAATTACAAATGAGAAAGTTTTTTGCCAGAGAACCTGGGCCACATTATTTCCATAAATTATTATTACCATTGGAGATGCCAGTTTTGGGGGGAGCGTGCAGTATTTGTAATAATGCTTTTTATGAACTGAAATCTTTCCTGGCTCAAGACCCGGCAGCCACGTGCCATAATCAACTAAATCATACATAATATGTTTTTTCTCAGCACGGCGTTCCATCCATTTGTCCCACCATTTCTTTAGGACAGGCAGCGCAGTACTATTGCCACCAATCCAGTGCGATTCTTTATATGTAAGCACTTCTTCAAGCATCGCCTTTACTCCTCCAACCCCCCGGAAAATCTCCGCTCGGATAGGTACTTTTGAACGTTCAAACAAAGTAACCATATCTGGGAGATTTGATTCTATTTTATTGAGACTCTCTCTGCGTTGCTTTAAATCATTCATAATTTTATTCGGATGTGCGGGCTGATAGGTCCGTTTTCCATTTTCTATGGAATAGGTAACTAGCCCACGTTCAATCAATTTATTCAAAATATCATAGATATTTCTTCTTTCAATTCCTGTTTTTTCCTGAATGCTATGAAGCGTCCCAGTTCCAAGTTCTAACACTGCGGCATAAACCCTAACTTGGCCATCGCTCAATCCAAGCTCTCTAAGTCCGTCTAAGTTCATAGTTGTATTACTCATATAATATTTATAATTATTGTGGTATCGTATAACACCACAATTATTTATATATTAGTTTGTGTCAAGTTATGTAATTAAGGTGGAAGCATGAAAAAGGAACGAAAAAGAGATGATGGGAGTCTATCTCCCGTATTAGAAAAAAAGACACTAGCGAAGATGGTATCTACTGCAAAGCCAGCCTCTACCATAGATATGCGTCAATTAGCTAGAATGCTGGAAAGCACTGATGAAAAAGACAGGTTGCATGCACTAAAAAGCATAGCAGGTAATGAGCGTGCACTGATGTACATAATAAATTATGATTGTACACGGCCTCCGTGGAATTTATACAAACCTGCATTTAAGATGCTTGTTAGCATGGTGGGCGAATTAACTAGTGAAGAAGCACTGGTATATGTAGCCAGGTACTCAAAAGATAAAAACGCAGGAAAGACCGCGGTTGAAAGGCTCGCATGGAATGAAAAAACCCTCATGAGTATTAAAGGGTATTCGGCACCAAGAAGTGTACTGGAAGCTGTATTCAAAAAGCTTATCAGTAGGGTCGGCGATTTAAGCCGTGACACACTGTGGCATATATGTGAGCACTCAGAGAATGTGAATTACAGAAAAATTGCGCTCGAAAGGATCAGTGATCCGGTGGCATTGAAATATATTGCCATAAACGCTAGATACTTGGACACTGCGCTAGCCGCACTAAAGATGCTTTACAAAGAAGAGGGATTAGTCGCAGGAGAGTGGTTAGGTCCTGGTAGTTTTAAATCAGATGATGTAATTGAAGTTACTAAGAAATCCGAAAACGATGAAGTAATACGTGCGGCCATCGAGATGCTTCGTGGGAATACCGTTGCCTTGATAAAAGTTGCTACTACCTGTTATGGTAAAGCTCCGGTGATGGCCGTTGAATCGCTTAGCGGTAATTTGGCTGCATTGAAAAAATTATTCGGTCAAAGATCATTTAATAATCCAAAAGAAATTCTGATTGAAGAATTAGCCAAAATGGTCAACGACTTGAGCGAGGCGGATACAGATATTTTGGTTCAAATTGCCGAGTATTCAAAAAATAAGGATGCAAGAATAGCTGCTGTTGAAAAAATTAGCGACCCCAGTTCGTTATATTCAATAGCGATTGGCCATAAAGACGCAGAAATAACAAGAATAGCCATTGAAAAACTAAGCAGCAACGTGAAGTTATTGAAAAACCTTGCAGCGTTTTCCCTAAATAATGATACGATTAATGCAGCCATAGCAAAATTGGACAATGCAGATGATTTGATAGAGGTAATTAAGCATGAGCATTCCCGTAGCGAAGCCAGACAGGCTGCTGAGGAAAAACTCAGGAGCTTGGGTGTAGATACACCGTTTGCGAAAGGTTTAACTGAAATTTTAATGGAAACACAAGTATAACCCGGATCGTTTCAGTAATCTTTAAATACTCCCTCTGCAATATTCCTACATAAACATGCTTGATGTTGCATGAAATAAAGGAGCGTCCAATCTGGGGTTGGCTGTTCGGCAGGAGCGTTTTATTCTATTCCGGCAACTGGAATGAAATTGACTAAAATCATTCCACTAACCGGAACGTTTTTCGTTATTTACACATAACGAAAGATTTAAATATTCGTTAGGTCTAATTAACTAATATGTTAACTATAGAAAGACTCGAAGAGATGAACCACTGGTGGCGGCTAGGTAGCGTTAAAGATATCTTTGCACCGGTGCATAAGCGGGCACTATTTTACGAGATTAATAAACATGTTAAATTAAAGCAGATAATCGGCATCATTGGTTTAAGGAGGGTAGGAAAAACAACAATATTGTACCAGATTATCCAGGATCTTATTAAGAACAAGACAAACCCAAAGCATATCCTATACTTCTCTTTTGATGAAGAAAAGGATGAAATAAGAGAAGTGATAAAACTCTATGAAGAAAAAGTATTGCAGAAAGGTCTTGGAGAAGAAGAGAAGGTTTATGTCTTCTTTGATGAAATCCAAAAAACAGAAGATTGGCAAAATAAAATCAAGACTTTGTATGACCTCTACCCAAATATCAAGTTTTTTATCTCTGGATCAGCTTCCTTAAACCTCTTACTAAAGGCAAAGGAAACACTTGCAGGTAGAATCTTTTATTTTTCAGCTGACTTACTTTCCTTTCGAGAGTTTTTAGAGTTTAAGGGGCTGCTTAGTAAAATAGAAAAGAATTCGAATTTGTGGGGAAGCGAATTGAGAATTCAGCTTAATAATTATCTTATCAGGCCTTTTCCAGAAATAATAAACGCTGAAGAAGAAATTGCAAAAAAATATATAAAAGAAAGCATAATCGAGAAAGCGATTTTTAGGGACTTGACTAGCCTATTTGAGATTAAAGAGGCTGAATTGATAGAAAAACTGATGCATATCCTAGCTTCCAATCCTGGTATGATGGTGAATCTTGAAGATTTGTCCAAAGAAATGAACAGAAGCAGGCAACTAATAAGCAATTACCTTTATTATCTGGAATGTTGTTTCCTTGTAAAAAGTTTAAGGAATTTCCGTGGCTCATTAAGAGCATCATCAAGAAAACTAAAAAAATACTATCTCATTCATCCTGCATTAAGCGTTTCGCTCGAATTTCCTGATTCTGGAAAAATTGCTGAAAATGCCATTTCATTTAAATCAAAGGCAGATTACTTCTGGCGTGAATTGGATAAGGAAGTTGATTTTGTTTTGCATGATAAAAAAATAATTAGACCTTTAGAAGTTAAATACCAGAAAAATATAAATGATAAAGACATAAAAAGTCTATTGAAATTCATGTATGTGTTTAAGGTCAACGATGCTACAGTTATAACCCAGAATTACGAACAAAAAAAGAAAGTAGATGGTAAAACGATTAATTTTATTCCTATGTGGAAATACATGATGGAAATAAGTTAACTGGACTTATTGATTTGTGCAGGATGTTGTATAAAATCAAGAAGCGTCAAATCTGGGATGTCAAAAACATAGAATTTATAGTTTACCTGTTTTTGACAGATAGAGATCTAGCAGATCTCTAGATTGGCTGTTCGGCACAAGGTCTAGCTAGCAATGTAAAACGTTTTTATTACCCTAGCTAAACCTTGTGGGCAGGAGCGCTGACATTTTTTGCCAAAGCGGTTTTTAATCAAGTTTTTAAATATTAAACTTTTGATATATCTATGCCCCCATGCTCGAATTGTGGAAAAAAGGTTCCTAAAAACGATGAATTCTGCCCCCACTGTGGAACGCGTTTACAAGCGGCTTCATCCAAACCTTCGGGTGGATTTCCAATTGTACCTGTTATTATCGGTTTGATTATTTTGGGTGTTATCGGATTTGTCGTCATCCTGGGCGGTATAGGCGCCGTACTGATATTGCTTGGACTATCCCAAACCAATATCCCTACTACCATTACCCTTTCCCTCCCTGATGAAACTGCTGTAAATACTACAACTGCCATAAGTGCAACGCTGCTTGATTCCAGTAACCAGCCAATACCAGACAGGACAATAACATTTGATTATGGGGTTTATCTGAATCAGACTATCGTAGATGCAATTACCGATGCCCAGGGTGTTGCGCATGCAAATGTCATATTCAATGAAACTGGCATCATATTGGTTATAGCAAGTTTCAATGGTGATCAGACATACCTGGCATCAGAGACTGCTAAAAACATTACTGTAACTGAACCATCATGCGAGGATGGCACATGGACGGGTTATTGCTCGTATAACACCGGTTACTATTGCGATGAAAATTTATCCCTTGTATTCAGTTGTGCGCTTTGCGGCTGTTCCGGCAACCTCGTCTGCTATGACAATTATTGCATGACGGAAGAGGAAAAAACAGGATTCCTTATCAATGACCTGCAAAATAGCATGGTCTATGTTGAGCATAGCTATGCTACTGGTTCAGGCGTAATAATAGCACAGGATGGCGATTATACGTGGATACTGACCAATAAACATGTGGTGGCCGATGCTGACAGCATAAGCGATGTCCGCGTTACGACCCGGGAGCAGCAAACAATCCCCGCGAGCGATATTCTTGTTGCGCCGTTTGATATGGATCTCGCGATAATTTTCATATTGGGTACGTATGGCCAGCCGGCAAAGGTTAATGTAACTACGCCAATTTACCAAGGCCAGTCAGTCATGGCATTGGGATCGCCATTGGGATTGCAAGGCAGCGTATCCAACGGTATAATATCCAATCGTATATACGATTATACTGTCAGCAGTTACAGATACGTTGCAATACAAACGGATGCTGCAATTAATCCCGGAAACAGCGGTGGCGGGCTATTCCTTAAAAGCACCGGTGAGCTGATAGGCATAAACACATTCATCCTGCCATCTGATTATGGCGCGGAGGGGCTTGGCTTTGCGATTGAAGTAACCTCGATAGACGAACTGCCGCCGCCGAGGAACTGGGATTTGTTTGCGCCGGCTCCAAAATGTGAGGATGGAACACCATACGAATCATGCTCCCCATACTACGTCGGGTTATACTGCTCGAACGGAAATCTCTATAACAACTGCGGCACGTGCGGATGCGATACCGGCTATTTCTGTCCGGACAATGGCGAATGTTTCACCTGTCCTTCCGGCTATTCGTCATGGCAGGATAGTTATGGCGAAGGGTTCTGCTGTCCTCCTGGCACTATCGGTTATTCAGATGGCTATTGCGATTAGCATTTTATAATTTTCTAAAAACAAAAAACTCAATCTTTAAATATTCTTTGTGCGATGGATAGTTCATGGGTGATGTGAAATTTGAGAACACCGCCGAAGTACCATTGCCTACAGATCCATTTGAACGAATTATCGGACAGGAAGAAGCGGTTCACATCGCGCGTTTAGTCGCCAAGCAAAAGCGCCATTTTCTTCTGGTGGGGCCGCCCGGAACCGGAAAGAGCATGATCGCGCAGGCCATCGCCACGGTAATCCCCAATCCCCGGCAGGAAATCTCCATTTTACATAATGAGGAACGTCCGGAACGGCCGGTGATCGAGATACGCGAGGCTTCCCAGCTCGATGTTCAGGACAAGCATCCCGAACGCCCGGGCCAAATCGTGACGGCGTATGATGTACCTTCCTTTGTCGCGGAGCGTCTCGGTTTCCGCTGCGCGCGCTGCGGTGCATTCAGTGAACCGCCAGCTTCCATCTGTCCGAGCTGCGGAGCGGAAAAATACATCCGCCAGATCCACATTCGTGTCGGTGAAATGTACAACAATCTCGAGATCGCCAAGCCCGACCGGCCGCGCATTTCCACCATGCGCCGCATGCCCGACGGCAAGGAGGAAAAAATCATGTACGAACGGACGGCGGATAACAAGATCCGCGTGCTTACCAGCGGCGATTTAAAAAAAATGAACGAAATCACCCGGAAAACCAAGCGCAAGGTCATTGTTTCCCTCACCCGCTCCACCTTCGTACAGGCCAGCGGGGCGAGCGAGACGGAACTACTGGGCGATGTGCGCCACGATCCGTACGGCGGCCATGCCCGGCTAGGTACCCCGCCCTACATGCGGGTGATTCCCGGCGCCATTCACGAAGCGCACGAAGGGGTGCTCTTCTTGGACGAGCTTTCCACCCTGGGCTATATCCAAAAGTTTCTCCTTACTGCCATGCAGGAAAAGCAATTTCCCATCGTGGGAAGAAATCCCTCCAGCAGCGGTGCGATCGTACGGGTGGACAACGTTCCGTGCGATTTTATTCTGGTTGGGTCGGTGAACATGAACGATATCAATGCCATCGTGCCGGCTTTGCGTTCCCGCATCCGCGGAGACGGCTATGAAGTTTTGATGAAGGCCAGCATGCCGGACGTCCCCGAAAACCGGAACAAACTCGTGCAATTCATTGCGCAGGAGATCTCCAAAGATGGTAAAATTCCGCATGCCCACAAGGATGCGGTAAACGAAATCCTGCGGGAATCCCGCAATATCGCCAAGATGGTGGACAACAGCTCCGGCATTACGCTCCGTCTCCGCAGCCTGGCCGGATTGATCAAACTGGCCGGCGACATCGCCTCGCTGGAAGAATCCGAGCTTATACGGAAAAACCACGTGAAACTGGCGGTTTCGAACGCGAAATCCATTGAAGAGCAGGTCAGTGACAAATACGATACCTGGTGGCAGGCGGCCAGCGCGGACTTTGGCTACAAAACACCCAAGGCCGGCCCGGAAAGCATGTAGCTAGCCTATCAGTTTCCGGAGTCCTTCCGGCACGAGTTTTAACGCACTCAACACCTTGCCCAGGCCGTCCTCTCCAATCAAGGAAGAAAGGATATCCTCGGCGGCATGCCGGATGCCTTTCCCTTCTTTGTACCGGGGCCAGAGCACATGCAGCAGCTTGGTTACCCCCCGCTTGGTATACCCTTTTTTTTGCCATTTTTTCAGAAAAAGTGCGGTTTCCCGTGTCTTGATGAAATCATCAAACGTTGCTCTTTCCTCCTCCGGCGGTTTTACTTCTGCTACCTGTGGTTCATCTTTTTTCGTGACTGGTCCTTTGAGCAATCCGGATAGGAAGGCTAACATGCTTGCATGAATCATTGAAGATTTAAAAATCTTACAATCCCAGATCTCGGATGATCCGGGAGGTTTTAAACCGGCCTTTTTCCAGATGCTCCTTCAACTGGATAACCTCCGCTCCTTCGGGTTGCAAAAACGGCTTCTGATCATACCCGTACACGATAACATCCGGCCGCACCCGATCGAACGTTTTCATGGGCGTTTCTATACCCGGCAAAACCACATCCACCGGCTTCAAAAATTCCACCATCCTGGCGCGGTATTCCTGCGAATGAACGAGCTTTCCCTTCTTCTTTTTCACCAGCTCGTCCGTAGCAATACTTACTACCAATATGTCGCCGCGTTTTTTTGCTTCCGTAAGCGTGTATACGTGGCCCATGTGCAAAATATCAAATGCTCCTCCCGTCATTACTACCGTTATCTGTTTCCGGTTTTCAGTTTTGAGATAGTATCTTCCTTCTCGCAGTTCCAGCATATTTTTTTCCTCATCGCTCAATGTTCCATAACTATCCTTAGGTATTCCGTTTTCTCGCACTTGCATCAAATATAATTTTTTTATGATTTCTTTATTCATGATGATCACAATTTCATGTATAGTGTATCTATATATTTTCCACGATGGTTGGACCATTTTGGGAATCTTGCAAAAGTTTTGAATCCGATTTTTTTGTATAACTTTAGGGCCGGCTTGTTTGGTGCTGCAACACTCAAATACATTATTCTGGGTTTTAGTTTCTGCTTTGCAAGCTTTATAATTCCGTTCAATAATCTTTCTCCCAAACCCTGGCCTCTGTAAGATTTCAAAACCGCTATGCCCAAACACACATTTTGTTTATCTTTCCATTTTCCCCTAAACCCGTCTGATAGTCCAATAAGTTTTTTTCCGTTCCACGCAGTCAAAAAAACAACATTGCTTTTTCTTATTCCATCCAATTTATCCTTCAGCCATGCCTTTTCCTCTTTCATCGTCGGCTTTTTGTCTATCAATAGATAAGCGTTTTCATCTATCAATTCGCAGATGAAATTGCGGAATGCCTTCACCGGATCGGTTTTGTGCAACGGACGAATTTCAATCATGGATAGCACCTGCTCATCGTCCTAGGGAACGCAATCGTATCCTTGATATTCTCCAACCCGCAGATCCAGCGAAGCACGCGCTCTACGCCTACTCCATAACCACTGTGCGGCACACTGCCATATTTTCTAAGCTCCATATACCAGGAATAATCCTTTACGTTTCCGCCTTCCTTTTCAATCCTTTTTACTATGTCCTCGACATTCAGGCTTCGCTGCGATCCACCAACAATCTCGCCAAATCCTTCTGGCGCAAGCATGTCAAAGCATAATGCTGTTTTCGGGTTTTTTGGATCTTTGGGTTTATAAAATGCCATAATTTCTATGGGATAATTGGTTATGGCTATT
>Ga0209541_10012563_pt1 | contig 13089 bp, 18 predicted proteins | sample RifCSPlowO2_01_FD_184027 | JGI IMG/M metagenome (GOLD analysis project Ga0209541, IMG submission 184027) | Groundwater microbial communities from Rifle, Colorado - Rifle CSP2_plank lowO2_0.1 (SPAdes) (version 2) | ecosystem: Environmental > Aquatic > Deep subsurface > Groundwater | place...
AAATATTGGGTTTAGTAAAATCCCGAAATTTGGATATAAAACACCCATAGCTACAGGTATCAAAATAATATTGTACCCAAAAGCCCAAAATAAATTCACTTTTATTGTTCTCATGGTTTTTTTGGAAAGCTCTACTGCTGATGCTACAGATGTCAAATCTTTATTTATCAAAGTAATTCCTGCTGACTCTATTGCCACATCAGTTCCAGTACCCATAGCTATACCAATATTAGCTGCTGCTAAGGCAGGTGCATCATTTATCCCATCCCCTACCATAGCAACAGATCTACCTTCAGCCTGTATTTTTCTAACCTCAGCTTCCTTTTGATCAGGTAAAACTTCTGCTAAAACTCTTTTAACTCCTAATTTAGAAGCTATAGCATCAGCTGTTCTTTTGTTATCCCCAGTAATCATTATTACCTCTATTCCCATCCTCTGCAGCTTTTCGACACCTTTTTTAGCTGTTTCTTTTAAGGTATCAGCTACTGCTATAAGTCCAATAAATTTCCTATTCACTCCCAGCATCATTACTGTTTTGCCTTCATTTTCCATTTTCTCAATCTGACTATCTTCTATTTTTATTTCCTCTTTTTCCATCATCTTTCGATTTCCCAGAACAACCTTTTGCCCATTTACTAGACCTAAAACTCCATGTCCTGGAACAGCCTTAAAATCTTTTACGTTACTAAACTTTATCTTTTCTAATTCACCTTTGTTAACAATTGCCTCAGCCAAAGAATGTTCTGATCCTTTCTCCAAGGATGCAGCTAATTGCAAAACGTCTCCTGCAATATCCGTAACAACTGGTTTTCCATTAGTCAAAGTTCCTGTTTTGTCAAAAATGATTGTATTAATCTTACGAGCGGTTTCTAGACTCTGGGCATCTTTAATCAAAATTCCTTTGTTTGCTCCAATCCCGGTTCCAACCATAATAGCTGTAGGAGTAGCCAGTCCCATGGCACAAGGACAGGCAATAATCAAAACTGCAATAGCATTTAGCATGGCAAAAAGAAAAACAGGACTAGGTCCAAAAACATACCAAACCGCAAATGTAGTAATTGCCAACATTAAAACTACCGGCACAAAATAAGAAGAAATTAAATCTACTAACCTCTGAATAGGTGCTTTACTTGCCTGAGCTTCTTGTACCAGCTTAATAATCTGCGCAAGCATAGTATCTGACCCTACTTTGGTAGCCTTATATAGAAATGAACCGGTTTTATTTAAGGTGGCACCAATCACTGTCTCTCCTTTAGTTTTATCCACAGGAATGCTCTCACCAGTAATCATAGATTCATCAATGCTGGATTGTCCCTCAATTATTTCCCCATCTACAGGAATTTTTTCTCCGGGTCTTACTCTAATTATATCTCCAATAATCACCTGATCTATGGGGATATCTAATTCCTGACTATTTCTTACAACCCTGGCAGTTTTAGCTTGCAGTCCAATCAATTTTTTAATAGCTTCTGAAGTACCTGCTTTAGCCTTAGCTTCAAAATATCGTCCTAATAGAATTAAGCCAATAATAACTGTGGAAACATCAAAATATGGTTCCGCCTTTACTCCAATTGTTTCCACAACCTGAGGTAAAATAGTGACAAAAGCTGAATAGGAAAATGCCACAGTGGTACCTATTGCTACCAGAGTATCCATGTTAGCAGTTCGATGACGCAAGGCAGGAATAGTTGCTCTATAAAAGCTAAGACCTGCCCAAAATTGAACCGGGATAGCTAAAATAAGTTGCACCCAAAGGATTGTTAAAAAAGATGGGGCAAACTCCATAAGTCCCGGAAAACTTCCCCAAAGAATTAATGCTCCTAAAAATAAACTAATAATAACTTTGTTTCTTAAGCTATTTAGTTCTTTTTGTTTTTCATGTCTTTGTTCATCTTCTGTTTTTAGTTCTTGTTCGAGTTCTGCTTTACCAGTATTAACTGGCAAGCTTGCCTTATAACCTGCATTAGCCACGGCAGAAACCAAATCATTATCCGTCACTTTTTTAGGATCATAGGTAACGGTTGCTGTTTCTGTTGCCAAATTTACAGTACAATCCGAAACCCCTGCAACTTTACTTAAAGATTTTTCCAAAACCCTTACACAAGTGGCACAGTGCATGCCTTCAATCGGAAATGTTTTTTTAACTTCTGTCATAATCAATCACACACCAATCTACCATTTAGATGATCAATTTCTTGTTTTAAGAGTATAGCCATCCCTCCTAGGAATGTTTCTGTATGAGTCTCTCTTTTAAGATCCATATACTCAACTTTTACCCAATAAGGACTTTTTAATAAATAGAGTCCTTTGAGACTATAACACCCTGATATAGTGGGTAAAAACCATTTTTGGTCAGAGAATTCAGGATTTACCATTACCTGATATTTATGGAATCCCTTTTTTATAGCTATAATTCTCAAGTTAAATCCTAGTTGAGGGGCAGCCATACCTAACCAGGGAATATACGGTTTATCAACCTCTTTAAGAATCTCTACTAGCTTATTTGCTACCTCTATTACTGTATTATCTATAACTTCAATTTTTTTACTAACTTTTCTCAACCTTTCATCAGGATCTTGTAAAATTCCCCTATGTGGTTTCCGATAATTAGTAACTATGTGAATTGCCATACTAGTGTAAACTCCTCCAATTATTTAATAGTTCTTTCCAATAAAAAAAGGCTATAAATGGAAATACTAATCCTGTTGTAAAACCAGGTGTATAACCTTGAGTTACAACAGCACTTAAGATATGCGTTATTTCATAAATGTAAATTAAACCGACAAAAGTCATAAGATATATAGTTCCCCTATCTTTTTTTAGTAGAATATAGGCAACTATAAGTAAAAGCCACCACATTATTTGGAAAAAGAAAAAAGTTGCCTGAGGAATACTTTGAAAAATATTTTCAGTCCATTTGAAATTTAAAAGAGGATAGATGTCGTAGAATTTAGTTAATAATTCCTCTATTCCATGAAGAATAAATAAAGGTATGGAGATTAGAAAAATGTTTCGTAATTTATTAGATACCATATTTATTTCACAATTATCTTTCCGTGATACATATTCATTCCACAGGAGTAGCCGAATTCACCGACTTTTTGAGGGGTAATTTCTATTGTCACTTTTTGATTTAAGGGTAGCTCTTTTTTGATTTTGAAATCCCCTAAAACTACCTCTGACAAACATTCAGTTGAATCTGTCCTTAAAAAATTAATTTTTGTTGTCTTACCTTTAGGAATAGATATTACCTCCGGCGAATAACCACCAGAGACTTTGATATCTACTTCGTTCTCTACACTAACTTCCTTATCTTTTTTCATCAAGAAAAACCAATAAGTAAAAACAATTCCAGCAATACTAAAAATGAATACAATTATCTTATCTAATTCCATAATTTCATATCTAAAATTTTACTTTAATGCTTATGACCACCTTTCTTGTGTATAAAAAACATCATTAATGGACAGGCCAACATTAACAGTATTAGTAAAATGCTATTTACATCCATTATTACTCACCTCCATTCATCTCACTTTGCCCATTTATTGTATGAAGAAATGGTACCGTATGTTGTTACCCAGGTTAAACCCACTGCTGTTACCAACCCAAAAAACATTGATCCCAAATTTGGCGTAAAAGTTGTTCTTGCTACTTCCAAATTTAATGTATGAATCCAAGATTGAGCTAAATTAAATAATAAATCCGAACTTATGTATGACAGCAATACGCAAACTATATAAAATATGACCATAACAGTTGCAGTCGCATTTGCAAAAACTTTTGCATTTAACATAATTATCACCTCCTGACTTTGATAGTATCACTTAATAACCCCAAACCTTTTGCCACTCCTTCATCATCTCTATTTCTTTAGTTTGAGCAAAAACAATGTCTTCTGCTAAATTTTTAATCTCTATATGTTTAGCATTAACTTTAGCTAAGTTTGCCATATTAATTGCTCCCTGATGATGAACTATCATTTCAGAAATAAAAGCCTTATCAAACTCATCTCCACTTTTATCATTTAAGGACTCCATCATTTCATTCATACTCATATCCATACCCCCTTTATGCATTTGATTTGCTTCTTTTATCATCTCTTTTTGTAGATTTTGTGGCATCCTTATTCCCATCATACTCATCATACCTTGATTATTACTGTTCACTACATTAGATGCAAAAAACACTGCCAGTAAAATGCCAGCTAAAAGGCCTATTATTCCATAAAGCCATTTTTGTTTCATTTATTTCACCTCCTCATTTTGATTTTTTAAATACATTCATAACTTCAACTATAGCCTCATCACGTTTTCCACCTTTAATGGCATCAGTTACACAACCTTTTAAATGTTCTTCAAGTGTAAGATTGTCAATTTCTTTTAATGCTTGCTGAATAGCCTGTGATTGATGAATGACATCAATACAATATTCATCAATCTCAACCATTTTTATAACCTTTTCTAGGTGTCCTTTGGCTATTTTTAGTCTGTGAAGAATTCTTTCCTGAGTATCTTTTGGTCTATACATATTCAGATCATATCCCCCCATAGGGGATATGTCAATATAAGTATTTTTTTGTTACTTTTTTTGAATTTGTTTCCAAAGCCAGACACCCAGCAAGATCATATCAACTAAAATCACAATCCAAAAAACCGATGCTAAAAACCCAAAACCACCCATCATATTTCCATATCCCCACATCATAAAATATCACCTCCTTAAAATTGGAATGTATACATTTATTTGTTTAGGGCAAGGACGAGGACTATAATACCAACCCATTCAAGAAGAAACATTAATAAATTTAAAGATTCAGTAGATACATTAGAGTAACCGAATCCTAACCAGAAAATAGCATTTAAAAACATCCCTCCTAAAAGCCCTAGGATTAATACAATTAATCCCAATTTTTGATCACCTTTAAAAAAGATCAAATATGCAGATCCTAGAATTATAGCCAATGCAGTTAAAAACTCCCCCCACATAGTTAAATTACCAAAAAGTTTTGAATTAGGAATCACAACATTCTGCGCAAAACTTTTAAACCAGGGATAAGGATTATTTGACATAACTTTAGTTAAAGTTTCCCCTAAAGAATCCACAAATTTTCCACCCATAATTTTACCTATACTACTTCTAAGCCAAATCCCTCCTATTATTAGATAAACAAGATAAAAACCTTTTATAAAAATATTATTCATTACTTAAGTTGTAACCTTTTAAAGCTGAAGTGTCAAGAAAAGATTCTTTATAGAATAAATGATAAGATATCAAACATGGATGCAATAAAAAAATTAATAGAAGAAATATTATCTAAAGGATACGAGATGAGTCTTGCTACCACGGATGAAGGCGGCATTTGGGTATCTGATGTAGTGTACGTTTATGATACTTCTTTTAATATATACTGGCGCTCACAAGTGAGCACAAGACACTCTAAAGCTATAGAAAAAGATAGTCAAGTTTCAGCAACAATTACAACCAGCGTTCATGGCGGTAAAAATGAAGGGCTGCAAATTGATGGAGAAGCACAAAAAGTTAAAGGATCGGTAGAAATGTTTGTTTCTCACCTTCATAAAAGGTATGGGGAAATACCACACACCATGCATATTGATGAAAATAATAAACTTACAGATCCTGAAATCTCCTGGTATAAATTAAAACCTACAAAAATCGAATTAATTTATGAGAAATATTACGGATTTGATAAACAAGTCATAATTTTAGATTAATCTTTAGTAATTCCTACTTTTTCTAAAATCATTTTAAATAAGGCAGAAATAATTTGTAATATAGGGGAAATTATAAAAACTGCCAAGGAAACAAAGCCACTTATTAATCCTGAAAATAAATTCTCACATCCTGTGCACATTACTTATCTTTCTTTCTTAACACTGAAGTTACAGCCTTCATAATTGCATCCTCAGTTAAACCAAATTTTTCCAAAAGTTCATTAGGTTCTCCTGATTCCCCAAACATATCTTGCACTCCCATTATTTTTACAGGTACGGGAAAGTTTTGAGAAACCAGCTCAGAAACAGTACCCCCTAATCCCCCATTAACCTGGTGTTCCTCTATGGTTACTATAGCGCCACATTCTTCTGCTGCTTTTAGAATTGTTTCACTGTCTAATGGTTTAATAGTGTGACAATTTATTACCCGAACAGAAATCTTATGCAATTCTAAAGATCTAGCAGCTTGTAGAGCTCTATATACTAACTGGCCTGTGGCAATTATCGCTACATCTTTGCCTTCATTAAATATTTCTGCTTTCCCAATCTCAAAAGGAGTTTGTTCTGTAGTTACAACAGGCACTTTATCTCTTGATAATCTCATATAACACGGCTTTTTAAGCCTTGCCATTGCCTGAGTTGCTTTTTTAGCTTCAATTGAGTCACAAGGAGATATAACAATCATATTAGGCAAAACTCTCATAATTGCCATATCTTCCAAGGCCTGATGAGTTGCCCCGTCAGGACCTACAGAAATCCCTGCGTGGGAACCAATTATCTTTACAGGTACATCGTTATAACAGATAGTTGTCCTTATCTGTTCCCAATTTCTTCCAGGTGAGAATGTGGCATAGGAGGATATAAAAGGAATCTTCCCTCCTAAAGCCATTCCAGCCCCAACTGTAGCCAAATTTTGTTCAGCTACTCCAATTTCTATAAATCTTTGCGGGAATTTTTCGGCAAATGCTTGCATTCTAGTTGACTCTGTAAGATCGGCACAAAGGCCTACAATATTTTCATCAACTTCAGCAGCTAAAACCAACCCTTCTCCAAACCCATTTCTGGAAGGCACTTGTTCAACATCTTCATCAAACAATTTAGGGTTCAAGCTGACATTATTATTCATGTTCACTCCTGATTTTGCCTTGCAGAGTCCTAAGTTCCTTTAAAGCTATTTTTACCTGATCTTTTTTAGGGGGTTCTCCAGGCATATCTGAAATTCCTGGTGGAACTCCATGCCATTTAAAATCATTTTCCATATAATCAACACCTTTTCCTGGAATTGTATGAGCAATAATCACTGTAGGCTTTTCAAAAATAGATTTGGCTTGATCAAATGCGTCAATAATTTCCTGAATGTTGTGTCCATCAATCTCTAGAACATGCCAATTAAAAGCCTCATATTTTGCCCTAAGGTTCTCTAAAGGCATAATATCTTCTGTAAATCCATCAATTTGAATATTATTTCTATCAATTAATGCAGTTAAATTATGAAGTTTATTTTTCCCTGCAAGCATCACAGCTTCCCAAGTATTACCTGCATCCTGTTCCCCATCTGACATAAGACAAATTACTCTCCATTTTACCTGATCAATCCTCCCAGCTAATGCTAGTCCTACTGATTGAGACAGCCCTGACCCTAAAGGACCTGAGGTTGTTTCAACACCAGGCAAGGCAGTTCTGTGAGGATGACCTTGAAGCCTTGATCCAAGTTTACGCAGGGTCTTAAGCTCTGAAATGGGAAAATACCCAGAATGTGCCATAGTTACATATCTAACAGGACAAATATGACCATTAGATAAAATTAACCTGTCTCGATCAATCCACTCAGGGTTTTTAGGATCATGGTTTAGAATATGGAAGTAAAGGGAAGTAAATATATCCGCCATTCCTAAAGGTCCAGCAGAATGCCCTGAGCCTGCCTCCACCAACATTTTAATAATATCCTGACGGATTTGGTTAGCTTTTTCTTCTAATTTTTTAATATCCTGGGCGGTTAATGACATATATTAATTTGTAAAATCACCCCTGGTGGTTTTAATATGCTGATGTTCACCTTTTTCCAATTCTTCTTCAAACTGCATTATGGCATCCAATACCCCTTCCGGAGAATCCACAATCTTGTATACCTCCCTTTCTTCTTTTGTTATTATCATATTTTCCTTAAATGTATTCATTATATTTTCCCAAAATTGACCGTATAAAATTAAAGGTTTGTGATGCCCAAAATAAAGCTTAGCCAATCCCCAAGCCATTCCAAATTCAGAGATGGTACCTGTTCCCCCATTAAAAACTACATAAATCTGACCTTCTCTCATTAACGATACTGTTCTATCTACATAATTTTTAGCATTAATTTCTATATCAAATTTATTTTCCAAATCTCTACCTTCATAATGCATCCACTCACCTGGTTCTAAAACTATCCCAATAACTTGTCCTCCACCCTGTTTTGCGCCCATTGTGGCAGCCCTCATTACCCCAGGACCTCCTCCGTTAACAACTATATATCCTGTCTCTGCTAATCTTTTACAAACCGCAAAAACCTTTGTCGCCAGCTCACTATCAGGACTAGCATGAGCAGAACCAAATATGGCCACCTGTTCTATATTTTTTGCTTTTTTCAAATTATCCATTTATAACCTCCCATAAAGTCTCTAAATTTTCATCAAAATCCCCTTTAAAAAGATATGAGCCAATTGCTAAATAATCTACCCCAGCTTCAACCAATTGTTTAATATTGGTATCTTTAACTCCTCCATCTACACCAACCCTTAAATTTAAATTTTTTCTCTTAAGTTCCATTATTTTTTCATAAACCCCGCCGTCTATCTCTTGATGTTCCATTCCTGGCTTAACCCCCATAAGTAAGCATGTATCAAATAAATCCAAATGTGGATCTAATTTTTCTATCTTAGTTTCCGGGTTTAAAGATAGCCCTATTTCTATATTATTATCTTTTATATTTTTTATATACTCTGAAATATTTTCATCTTCTACAGGAATAATAATTCTATTAACTTTCAGTTCTATTAATCCATCTACCCATTCTCCAGGATTTTCCACCATCAATTGTGCTTCTATATTGTAAGGAGGTCTATTTGCTTTCACCACTTCCAGACTTATTCCAGTTTTTGGAACAAATTTACCATCCATTAAATCTAGTTGTACCCAACCGTCTTCCTGAAAAGAAGTACTGTATTTTAGTTTAGCAAGTCTGCCTAAATATTCTTGTTCTGTAGTCGAAAATAATGTAGGAATAATCTGCACCATTACTGAGATTTTTCTAATTGCTCAACTCTTTTTAATCTTCTAACATGTCGTTCCTCGTTTGAAAAAGGTGTATCAATAAATTTTTGTACAATTTTTTTAGCGTCTTCCAAGCTAATATAATCTGCTCCAAGAGATAAAATATTGGCATTATTATGATCCCTAGCCTTTTCAGCCATTGTTTCATTCAAACAAAGTGCAGCCCTAATTCCATTAATTTTATTGGCAGCTATTGCTTCGCCATTTCCAGAACGGCCAAATACAATACCCAAACTATCAGGAACTGATGCAACTTTTTCTGATACTGGAATAATAAAATCAGTATAATCATCTGTTGGGTTTAAACTATTTGCTCCCATATCCTCTGTGTGAATTCCTTTTTCAGTCAGATACTGCTTTATTTGCTCTTTAAATTCAAATCCACCATGATCGCTACCTAGATAAATCATGTCTTAATTGTATCATGATATATTTTGTACTACTTGACCTATTAGTTTTCACTTGGTATAAATACTAAGGTTATCGAAAGATAGCTTTTCAAGAAAACTCGCCATGTGCGAGTTTTTTTGTGGGAAAAATTGCTGAAAGACGATACACCGTCCCTAAAAGAATATCTTTTTAGCCTCACAAAAGTGAGTCCAAAAAGTTAAGCTGCGGGACTAGGACTTGAACCTAGATATCATCCTCCAGAGGGACGTGTACTACCATTATACGATCCCGCATTAACGAGTTAGATTATACCAATTTTTGATACTTCGAACTAATTAGGATATTTACGGAGACCCCAACCTGTAGTAGCTATTCCAACAGATATTAAACCCAATAGCTCTATAGGAAAACCTGTATTGGGTAAAGTCTCCACGCTTGCCTGAGTTCTTTCCGCTATTTTATTATAAGCAGTAACAGGAACAGGTGTAGGGGTTGCTTTTACTCCATTAACTTGTCCTGTTTGAATAGAAACTTTTTTATTTTTTTCTCCAATAAATGTTCCTGTAAACAAAAGATAAATAACCACTACAACTGATAACATAAGTCCAACTGTTATGAGTCTAAGCCACTTAGGATCATCCATGGCTGGAGTCTACCATAACTATGCAATAAATTGCAAAGCCTTTTGAACTCTTTTTAAAGTTTCTTCTTCTCCTAAAATTTTGATGCTCTCAAAAAGAGGAGGGGTGACAGTTTGCCCAGATATACAAACTCTAATCAGTTGAAACATTTGAGTTACAGAAATCCCCAAACTTTCTGCCATTTTTCTAAAGGATTCCTCAAATACATCAGAGCTCCATGGTGTATCCATTTTCTCCATTACTCCTATAATGTTTTTAACACCATATCCTAAATCATCAATTTTCAATTTATTAAATACTTCTATATCATATTCAGGTTTTTCCCAAAGAAAATCAGTTAAAGGAATAAAATCTGAAAGTTTTTTTATTCTTTCTTTAATAAGTGGTACGATCTTCCTTATCTCCTCCTCTGTTGGATGATCCGACTTCGCTAAAACTCCACCGGACAAGTCCACCAAAAATTCCTGAAGCCTTTCTGTTAAATCCTCATCTGACATTTTCCGTATATATTCTCCGTTCATCCATTCAAGTTTTGTTTCATCAAAAAAAGCTGATGCCTGGTTAAAATTTTTAAAATCAAAAACCGAAATCATATCCTCTAATGAAAAAAATTCTTTTCCACCAGGATGAGACCAGCCTAAAAGAGCAAGAAAATTTATTATCGCTTCTTTTAAGAATCCTTCTTTTTTGTATTCTAAAGCAGATTTAGCACCATGTCTTTTAGATAACTTAGCTCTATCAGATCCAACCAAAAGTGGTAAATGTGCAAACTGCGGAGGAGTCCATCCTAGACTATGATAAAGCTGAATATACTTTGGCATTGATGATATATACTCATTTCCTCTTATTACGTGCGTTATCTCCATTAAATGATCGTCAATAACATTAGCGAAATTATACGTAGGGTACCCATCTGATTTTAAAATTACAAAATCTTCTTGAGTGGAATTCTCAATAGTTATATCTTTTTCACCAACTAAATCATGATATGTGGTTTGTCCAATCTTATTTATCTTAAATCTAATTGCTCCTTCATCCTCAAAAGCCAATCCCTTATCCTTGAGTTCCAGAGCATATTTTTTGTAAGTTTCTAATCTTTCTGATTGAACGTAAGGCCCAAAATCTCCCACCTTTTTAGGTCCTTCGTCAAAATCAAATCCTAGCCATTCTAATGTTTCATAAATTTGTTGTTCACTTTCCGGAACGTATCTTTCCCTGTCTGTATCTTCCAGTCTCAAAATAAATTTGCCATTGTTTTTTTTAGCAAATACAAAATCAAATAAGGCCTGCCATGCTGTCCCAATATGTGGCATTCCTGTTGGTGATGGTGCAATTCTTGTTCTAACCAGCATAGACATAATTATACTGTCCCATCTTGTATAATAGAAGTACTGCCTATGACCTTAACTCAAACTGCCATTTTAACAAAACAGGTTATTACCTTTGGACTTATTTTTTTGATTGTCGGCATAGGCGGATTTAGCGGTTATAAAATGTGGGATGCATACAATAAAGCTCATATGCCTCCTGTGGAAGAAAAACCAGATATGAAATTCGGGGTATTACCTACTCCGAATTTTCCAAAAAGTGCAGTTTCTTCATCTAACTACTCTTATACATTAGACACATCAACCGGATCATTACCAAAAGTGGGAGTAGATTCTGGATTTGAAAAACTTATAAAAGTATATTTCGTAATTAAACCGTATGCTACTTTTCTTTCTTCTCAAAAAAGTCAGGAATTAGCTGCAAAATTTGATATTAAAAATCCTCCAGAAGCTTTATCTGATACTACTTACTTATTTACTGATGCAGAAAAAAAAATAACTATGGACTTAGATAGTGGAAATTTTAATTATGTTAATGAGGCCACCCCCAGCTCAGAAGAAAAGTTGGAGGATGATGAAAAAATTCTGGGAGGCTTTGAAAATTTACTTTCAACTCTAGGAGTTTTTAAACCAGAATTAAGGGAAGGACGTACTAAAATCGTACTTCTTAAAAAAGAGGGTAATAAATTCATTCCTACACAGCTTAGAACCGAAGCAATTGGGGCGACAATATCAATATGGCCAAAATCATTAGATAAAAAATCTATTTTTACAGAAGATTTTAATAAAGCACTAGTAAACGCAAGTGTATTCAACACAGCCTCAATACTAGAAAATTATCTATCTTTAGATTTTACGTTTTGGCCGATAGATGAAAAAACTTTTGCCACATACACAACGAAAAATTCGGAGGATGCTTTCAATGATCTTAAAAGCGGTAAAGGCGTAGTTATTCTTGAACCTAAAAAACCGCAGGTTTCAATAACATCAATATATTTAGGATATTACCTCTCGAAAGATTATAGTCCATATTTACAGCCCATTTATGTTTTCGAGGGACAAAATTTTGCCAGTTATGTTAGTGCAATTGCCAAGTAAAATTTTGGTAAACCCACTCGATCAGTTTTGTTGATTCTCCGAATCTATCGTCAGAACCTAAAACAACAGTTAAAATCTTATTTCCATCTCTAGAAATATAAGTGACTAAATTTTCTTTAGCTTCTTCTGTGTATCCTGTTTTAACTCCTATTACTCCTTTAACTTGTTCTAAAAGTCTATTCAGATTAACAAGCTCATGAGAATATTTTTTATCTATTGAGACTATATTTGTTTCTTTTGTAGAAAAAATTCTTGCCAAGGTTGAATCTTTCAGAGCCTCCTCTGTTATCGTTGCCATATCTCTAGCAGAAGAATAATGTTTTGGACTATCAAATCCAGCAGGATTATCAAAATGAGTATTAATCAAATTTAATTCACTTGCCTTTTTATTCATAGCAGAAACAAATCCTAAAACCCCTCCTGGGTAATTTTCAGCAATTGTATAAGCAGCATCATTTCCCGAAGGTAGTAGCATTCCATATAAAAGCGAGCGGAAACTCAAATCTTCACCTCTTGTTAACCCCACTCTTGCACCAGTAACCATAGCCCCATCCTTAACTGTTAATTCAGAATTTTGCTTAAAATATT
>Ga0209541_10012564_pt1 | contig 13088 bp, 15 predicted proteins | sample RifCSPlowO2_01_FD_184027 | JGI IMG/M metagenome (GOLD analysis project Ga0209541, IMG submission 184027) | Groundwater microbial communities from Rifle, Colorado - Rifle CSP2_plank lowO2_0.1 (SPAdes) (version 2) | ecosystem: Environmental > Aquatic > Deep subsurface > Groundwater | place...
CCACAATTACAAATCCGCCAGGCTTCAGGTTCTTTATTTCCATAAGTCTTTTTTCCAAAAACAGCACCTTCCGATTCATTTGTTTTTTACATATAAATATGTTTGCAAAGCTTTAATACAAAAAAAAATAATTAATCTCATGAAAGGCATAACTCCCATAATAGCAATAATATTACTTCTGATGATTACTATCGCTCTCGCGGGCTTTGCATTCGTGTTTTTTACCTCTTCAGTGGAGTCCGCTGCCCAAGGAGGCGAGCAGCAGCTTCAGCAACAAATAAATATTATTGGAGAGAATTTCGCAGTTGAAGCCATTGACAATAACAAAGTTTTAATCAGGAACAAAGGGGCGACAGAACTGAAAAACATGAAGTTCTATGTTTTGGGAAAGGAAATTTCTTATGTCGGCCCTGCTGTCATAAAAACAGGGTATATAGAAACATTTATTCTTAATGACAGCCAGCTGGCAATGATTCCTGACGGAACAATAAAAATATCTTCTTTGGGAAAATCCGTCGAGCAGCCGTTCGATCCTTATGCCGCAAGCACAGCAGCCTACTGGAAATTCGACGAGGGCGACGGCGCTATTGCACATGACTCTTCTGGCAACGGTAATGACGGCAAGATTTATGGCGACACGAGATTGCTCATGCACTTTGACGGATATGCAAACGACGAGACGAATTATGATAACGACGGGACAGTGTATGGGGCGACATTTACTGATGGAATAAACGGAAAAGCGATTGTATCTCTGGCAGCTGCTATGAGTTTGACGGAGTCAGCCAGTATATAGACGCTGGGAATGGTGTGAGTTTGAACGCCGCCACTAAATTAACTATTGAGTTTTGGATGAAACCTATAAACGTTGCAGATGTACAAGTGCTTATTAGTAAATGGAATTATTACACAGATGGCTCTTGGGGCTTTCAAATGGGGAGTCCTATAGATACTGACGAGATTGGCGTCTTCATACTTGAGTCCCCTACTGATCCTGGAAATCAATACGGTAAAACAACAGATGCTAATTTCGTAGGTGGCGATTGGTATTACATAACCATGGTTTATGATGGTGACAGAGCAAATAATGTCGATAGATTGAAAATTTATGTTGATGGAACTCAAAAATTACTAACTTTTACAGGGACTATTCCATCCAGTTTGGTAAACTCGGCAGCGCCTGTGAGAATTGGTACTATAGGGGGGCTTGAGGATAGATATTTCAACGGCGCCATAGACGAAGCCGCTGTTTATTCTCGTGCTCTTACAGCCGAAGAAGTAAAAGCCCACTACGATGCGAATAAGGCGAAGTTCATCGAATGGGTTGGCGGGAAATATGGCTATGCGCTTCGCTTCGACGGCGTGGATGATTATGTCAACATTACAAAAAAATTTGCAGGCCCCCAATACTATACAATAGAATCATGGGTAAAGCCTGAGTGGGAAGGCTCATGTGAACAGGAAATATTTGACAAAGTTGAATGGCTAAATCTAAGGATTGATAACATAAATGTTACTGCTGGCGACATTTCAACATCAAATATTACGCTTGTTCATAATAGGGGCATTAGTGAAGTATACTTGAGACATTGGCCTGAAGATTTACGAATATCAAAAAGCTGGGTGCACATAGCAGGAACATTTGATTTGGATAATAAAGCAAGACTATACATTAATGGAGTTCTTAGTCAAGAAATTCAGAATATTTCAACAAATGATGACAGCTCAAATTATGCAATGATGGGTGACTTTCCTGGTGATACTAGCTTAATTCATAATGATTGTAGAAATAATATAAATTTCAACGGCCTAATAGACGAAGTCCGAATACTGAACATCGCAAGGCCCATGGGCTAAATTTCCCTTTTCACGACAAACCTTACATCTTCTTTCATTATTGTTTTTCGTCCTGCATGCCTTGATATGCGAACAGCCTTTTCAGCTATATCCAACCCTAATTCGTTTATTATTTCCCTCATTTCTTCCGCCCCTTCTTTAGAAAGCCTTTTCACGCCTGCCTTCTTGGCAATCCTCTCAAACGGCAGCAGCGGCAGCATTTTTTTCACCTTTTTTAATCAGTTTTGTCATGCCGAAAGCAATGCCGACAACAATCACAAACCAGAATGTTATCAGCCTTTCGATTAAAACACCTGATACAGCTATTGAATTCTGCACGCCGAAAAATATAAAGGCTCCTGCGCCGCCTGCTTCGACGATGCCAAGCCCGCCGGGCAGCCAGGGCATCATATAGAGGACAAGAAAAACAACCCAGACAAGCAGTATTACGTCCAGCGGCAGGCTAATGCCGAAAGCCATGAAAACGAGCCAGAGCCTGAGAAATTCCAAAATTTTTGTCCCGAGCGTTATGCCGCTTGTGCCTGCTAAAAGCTTTCCGTCCCCAACAAGCAACCTGAAAGAATCTGTGAAGGCGCGCGCATAGCCCTTGTCTTCGACTTTCCTGAACCTTGAAACAAATTTTATCAGCCTCCTTGTTATTTTTTCAGACCATCCATGAGAAAGACATATTTTAAGGAAAACCACAAAAATTATCGCTATAATGACAGTGAAGACTATAAAAGAAGGCAGCAGGAATTTCGGCAGGCTGCCGGCAAAAACAACCATAATCACGACAAAAACCATGAATGAAACAAGAAGCTCGACAATGGTATCAAGAAAGACAAAAGCTGTTGACTTTGAAGTGCCGTACCTTCCTTTGAGCATATAAATTTTCGCGGGCTCGCCGCCGATTTTTGCTATAGGGGTTACTACATTGAAGAAAAGACCGGAAAAGACGATTTTGGCCGCTTCCTTGTAGGGTATTTTGCATATCACTTTCATCCTTGCTGTAAGCAGGGCTATTGTCAAAATGTAGGTTAAAAAAGCCAGAGCTATGTAAAAATAGTTGGCACTTGCGATAGCAGTAATAACGCCTTCAGCGCCAAAGGCAAAAACAGTCAGGACAATTATTATGATGCCTAGAGCAAAAAATGCTATTTTAAGCATTCAATATTAACACTTATTCAATTTTATAAGCCTTTTGTCTATTTTTAATGTGTTTTTTTCAATTTTCATCAAAAAACCGAAATCTTTAAATACTTTACGCTTGTAATGATTATAACACCCATTTTCAGTCATGTTACTGCGTGTGGGTAACAAACGGTGAAAAAATGACTTTCGTGAAAATGCATAAAACTTTGATTTATCTTCTATGGTGATATTTATGGCAGAATTCAAATGTCCCGAATGCGGCTCAAAGCACTTTTACAAGGATGCTGAGAAGGCGGAAAGCATCTGCGCAAAGTGCGGCATGGTTATTGAGGAGTCCATGGTCGATGTGGGCCAGGAATGGCGTGCTTTTGACCATGACCAGAAGATTAAGAGAGCAAGAACAGGAGCGCCGCTCACGCACAAAAGGCATGACAAAGGACTGACAACTGAGATAGGCAAGGGCGCGAGCGAGCTGTTCAAGGTTTCGGCTAAAAAAAGGTCACAATTCTTCCGCATTCGCAAGTGGCAGAAGCGCCTTTTAACAAGCAAGGACAGGAACATGTCTTTTGCGCTCAGCGAACTGCAGAGATTGGTTTCTTTCCTGGGTTTGCCTAAAACTCTGCACGAAGATGTGGCAAAGCTTTATGAAAAGGCTTTGCAGAAAGGGCTTGTCCGCGGCCGCTCAATAGAATCTATAATTGCCGCTTTGGTTTACTCTTTATCAAGAGAATACGAAACGCCAAGGACTCTTACAGAAATTTCGCAGGCATCTGGCATTGGAAAAAGGGAATTGGGCAGAACCTATCGTTATATTTCAAGAAAATTAGACATTCGTATATTGCCTGCAAGGGCAGAGACGTACATACCCCGCTTTTCTTCAATGCTGAAGTTGTCCGACAGGACTCAGATGAGGGCAATTAAAATCCTGAGGAATGCCAAGGAAAAGGATGTTATCTCTGGGAAGGGCCCGTGCGGCTGCGCAGCTGCTGCCATTTATATTGCTTCCGTGCTTGAAGGCGAAAGAAAAACGCAGAGAGAGGTCGCTGATGTCGTGGGCGTCACAGAAGTGACGATTCGCAACCGCTACAAGGAAATGGCCGAGGCGCTGAACATAGAGGAAGAGGTCGAGAAGAAGGCAAAGGAAGATGATGAGGGGAAATAAGATGAATAATGTTGTTGCTGAGAAAATGACAAAATACTGTCATAAAGAAACATTATATGGAATTATTGTCAAGCTCAATGATGGAAAAGGATTTGTTCGTGTGGCTGATATATTCGCTGAAGCTGGGACTTTGAGCTACTTCACTCCGAAAGAAGATGAATTACAATCCGAATATCTTAGCCATCTGCTGAAAGAGCTCCTTGATGAAGGCAGAATCCTTAATAGCGGAAAACGCACTGCCTGTATTGAATTGGCGGAATAAGGTGAAATAAATGGTTTATGAGTTTGACAAAAAAGGGTATCTGAAAAAAGTTGAAGAAATTGCTGTCGCTATGCAAAAGGAAATAGAAAAAACTGATAGAAAACATAATTCTGATGTAAATAAAGTAGCCGTATATTTTCAGGGAGCCCGCGGGCTTTCGAATGATTTTATCAAGCATATCAAAAGGTATTGAAATAAATTTCCTTCTTGGTGTTTTTTATGAAACGACTAGCTGCTTTCGATGTTGACGGAACTCTTGTTCATGGAACAGGCGGCAAAGAATATATAAAATTTCTTCATGAAAAGGAATTTATTCCTTATGATGATTATAGAAAAGCCATGGAAAGCATAAACAGATTCATAAAAGGTGAAATGCCCTACATGAACATGGTAAAGGCTCTTTATGGTGTCTATTTCAGCAACATAGGAAAATTCGATGATAAAAGGGATGAGCTTGCTGACGAGTTCTGCAAAAAGAGCATGATTATCCTGCCGTATGCGAAAGATCTTGTTTCCTTGTTCGACGAAAAAATAGTGATTTCAGGCAATGCCGATGAAATTGTAAAATACACAGCAAAGAAGCTCGGTTTTGTAGATAATAAAATATTTGCCGCCAGCCTGAATGGCAACGACTTCTCTAAAGAAGGTGAAAAGAAAAAAGTCCTGAAGGAATATGCAGACATACATAGCATTGATTTGAATTATTCATTCGCTTTCGGCGACACAGAACATGACATAGAACTTTTCGAAGAAGTAGGCTTTCCTGTCCCAATAAACCCGACTAATGAACTTAGGAAATACGCAGAAGAAAAAGGCTGGACATGCACAGGTAATAATGTTGTTGAGAAAGTAAGGAAAATGATAAAATAATTACTCCAATATCCTCACATCATCTATTATCCCGTCATAGTCAGAATCGACGCCTTCAACGACATGAAAATTCTTTTTTGAAATTTCGTCAAATTTTTTTATTAATGCAAGTATCGCCGCGCGCGTGCCAGAAAATCGCTTGCCAGCAACAACAAGTATTTTTTTCTCTTTATCAAATGGGCTGTCTATTTTTCCAATCAATCCGCAATCATCGCTTTTGTATGTTTTTTTAGAGATTACTGAATAAATATTCTTTCCCACAAATCTGACTGCCATTTTGTCGTTTATTTTTCTCGTTATTTTGTTTATTATCGGCCCGCCTATGAGTATCATGTTTGTTTTCATATCGTCTATCTCTATATCTGTTTTCATTTTAGGCTCGGAAAAATCAGATATAAAACTGCCCAGAAATAATGCCAAATCAATAGCATAAGCCGCATCCCTGCTCCTCGCCTTTTCAGGCCCATGCGGGTCAGGCGAGCCGACGACGATGCAGCAGTCCATTTTGCCATTGGCGATAAATGGGTGCAAAAAGCCGCTTTCCTTCGGCACCTTTTCCGTCTTTTCCAGTTCAGAGAATTTTTCGAAAAACGCCCTGCTGCTCAGCTCATATATCTTTGCCATCGAAGCGCCATGTTCTTCTTTTCTGGCAACATGAATGACGCCCAGCTTTTCTAATTTTTTTATATGATAGTATATCTTTTGCTCGTCAATATTCAGCCTTTTTGCTATTTCCCTTGGATATGAAAGCCTTTTTGCCAGCAGGCTTATTATCTTCTCGTCTATGCCTGAAAAGAATTTTATCTCCTTTGCAGGCAATAAGAATGTTTCTCCTTTCCTGTTTTCTGCTATATGCATAATTACACCTATTATAACTTTTTTTATAATATTATTATAAAGTTTTTAATAAACCTTTTAAAGCATTGATTTCAAGGCAAAGAGATGCAAGCAGTCATTCTTGCGGCAGGCGAGGGCACAAGGCTGAGGCCGCTTACTTTGACAAAGCCGAAGCCTCTGATAAAAATAGCAAACAAGAGCATTTTAGAGCATAATTTGGAACAGCTAACAGGAATGGTAGACGAAGCAATAATTGTTATTGGCTACAAATCAGAAATGATTAAAGAGTCAATAGGCGATTTCTTCAAAGGCATAAAAATTACCTATGTTTTGCAGGAGCAGCAGCTCGGCACTGGACATGCGCTTTTTCAGGCAGAGCATTTGGTAAAAGACAAATTCATAGCATTCTATGGAGATGACTTGTATTTTCGCGGGGACATGGAAAAACTTCTTGTTCACGATTACGCGCTGCTTGCCAAGCAGGTAGATGACATAAAAAAATTCGGCGAGGTTGTTGTTGATGGGCATGTAAAAGAAATAAAAGAAAAGCCGCAAAGCCCGAAAAGCAATTTAGCCAATATGGGCGTCTATTTCCTTGATAAAAAAATTTTTGTTGATGTTGAAAAATCACAAAGAAACGAATATGAACTGACAGACATGATAAATGTCCTTGCGAAAAAAGAAAAAATTTCCTGTGTAGTTGCTGAAAAATGGCTTCCCATCGGCTACCCGTGGCATATACTTGAAGCAAACACAGAGCTGCTGAAAAATGGCTCGGTAATCGGCGAGAATGTTGTAATTCGCCCTGGTGCATACATAGAAGAACCTGTGGCAATAGGCGACGGCTCTGTTTTGGGTCCCAATTGTTTTATAAGAAAATATTCTACCATAGGCAAAAATTGCAAAATAGGCAATGCCGTGGAAATAAAAAATTCCGTCATCGGCGACAATAGTTTTATTTCACATTTGAGCTATGTGGGCGATTCTATAATCGGCGATAATTGCAATATCGGCGCAGGCGCGATTTTCGCCAACCTGCGGCTGGACGATAAAAGCGTGAAGATGAGCATCAATGCTGACAGGGTTGACACAGGAAAAAGAAAACTGGGTGGAATAGTAAGCGATGGAGCAAAGCTCGGCGTCAATGTCACTGTGATGCCCGGCAAGAAAATTTGGCCGAATTTGCTTGTGCCGGCGTGCATAACGATAAAAGACGACATCACAGAGCAGCTTGAACTGAAATAGGTGAAAAATATGTGCGGAATAGTCGGTTTTGTTGGAAATACTTTTTCCTCTAATGAGCTTTTATTGTCATTGAAGCGTCTTGAATACCGCGGCTATGATTCATTCGGTTATGCGACAAATGAAGGAATTGTTGAAAAAGAAATCGGTGAGATAAAGGAACTGCCTGAAAGCGCATGCAAATCTGCTGTTGCCCATACACGTTGGAGCACGCACGGCGGCGTGACAAGGGAAAATGCGCACCCGCACAGCGACTGCAGCGGCAATATATTTATCGTGCACAACGGCATAATAGAGAATTATGAAGAAATGAAAGAAAAATTAAAGGGACATGAATTTTTATCAGAGACAGACTCTGAAGTCATCGCCCATTATTTTGAAGATAAGCTGAAAGAAAAAACAATGAAAGAAGCTGTTGTTGATTTCTTTTCTGAAGCCCGCGGCACCTTTGCCATATTGCTCATAAAAAAAGGTGATAATAATATTTATGCATTTAAGCGCGGCTCGCCATTGGCATTAGGCATATGCGATGGCAAATATATTGTGGCAAGCGACATATATGCATTTTCAGATAAAACAGAAAAAGCCATATTTTTTCATGAAGATGAGCTTGCAGTTATCAATGAAAATGGCTATGAATTCTTCAGAGTATATGACAGCATATTGAAAAAAGAAATAAAGGAAATAAAGCATATAGAATGGGAATCCACGGAAGAAGGCAAACAGAAATACGAACACTTCATGCTGAAGGAAATTTACGATGAGCCGTTCGCTGCGGAAAGGCTGCTAAAATCATTGGAAAGCGAGCAGGCAGTCACTCTGCATGAGCTGAAAAAGATGATTCAATCTTCTGAAAGGGTTGTTTTCGTCGCAGCAGGCACATCTTATCATGCTTCCCTGCTTGGCGTCTACTTTTTGAATTCGGTTGGCATAGAAGCGCATACACTGATAGCAAGCGAATTCAGGAATTTCTCAAAAATAGATGAGAATGCATTGGTTATCGCTATCAGCCAGAGCGGCGAGACCATGGATGTAATAGAAGCTCTGCATGGCTTAAAAGAAAAAGGCGCGAAGATAGCCAGCATCGTAAATGTGCCCTATTCAACCATCCAGAGAATGTCAAACATTTCAATAAATATACTCGCCGGCCAGGAAGTCTGCGTTGCCGCGACAAAAACTTTTGTTAATCAAGTTATCGTCCTGCTAAAACTCGCCTCTCTTTTTGGCTACAAAAATATTATTCATTCAATTCCTGCATTAATAAAAAAAATTCTTGAAAAAGAAAACGAAATAAGAGAAATCGCAAAAAATCTCGCGGAAAAAAAAGACATCTACATCATCGGCCGCGGGCTTTCATATCCAATAGCAAGAGAAATAGCATTAAAATTAAAGGAAATTTCCTATATTCATGCCGAAGGCATGATGGCCGGGGAGCTTAAACACGGGACGATTGCTTTGATAGAGCAGGACACGCCAGTCATTGCTTTGTTGGACGGCAACACTCATATCATTTCAAACGCCAAAGAAGTCGAGGCGCGGGGCGCAAATGTCATTGCCCTTTCCTCTAACAGCTCGCCATTTAACGGAATAAGAATTCCTTCGAAATGCGACGGCTCGTTTGCGATTTTGTCCGCCGTGGCAGGGCAATTGCTCACCTATCATATCGCTAAAAATAAGGGATTGTCGATTGACAAGCCCAGGAATTTATCAAAAACAATTACGGTTTTATAATTCTCCCCCATGAACCCTGCCTATATGTATGTTCAGGCTTTTCATTGACTTGAATTCAAGCCCACACCTGCATTTGTATATATTGATTTTCTCTTTCGCATTAACTATTCTTTTTCCTATCTTCTTGAACGGGTATCCTATGGGATTCTTTATTAATTTGCATGTTTCGTCAGGCCTGCAAACACCAATGCTGACATAAAACTCGTCGTTGAAGCAGTTGGCCGGCGGCCTGCTTTCCTGCCTTTGTTGGTATCTTATCTGCCCTAAAATAATGCTGCGTTGCAATGCTTGCCTATTTTTCTTGTTCCATTCGTATAACTTCTCTTCAATTTCCTGCCAGTCCCAGTTCATCATGCGCAGGAAATTTATCAACGTGAAAACGCTTCTCTTTCTGCCATCTTTTAGTCCTGATAGAATAAGCTTTATGCATGGAGGAAACAATTCCTCGTTTATTTTATTCTCCCACTTTGTTATTTTTCTCTTTGGTACCGGTTCTTTTTTCACTGTGGCATACCAGTCCATTGCATCCATTATAAGCGAAGCTGCCTCGTTTTCTTTTCCCTTAAAGAATCTTTCTGCCTTTTCTATATTTTTCAAAGCGTTTTCCGGCTTGGCTTCGCCAACAGAAAAGTTTTTTAATTGTGACAAGTTCAAGGGCAGCGAAACATTCCATGTCTTTTCATTCAGGCTATATGGCGCACGGAACATATGCCTTGCACCCCAGTTCTTCTCCACATCGACAAAATAGAAGGGACTCATTTCCTCCGGCTTTTCGCCAAGTATATCAACCAATTCTTTCATTGTCTTTCTTTTCAGCAGCTCTTTCATCAAATCAGCAGCAATATTCTTCCTTATGAACCTCGATATTATTTTCGGCAGTAATGGATACATTTTTTCTGTCTTTTTGTAATCAATTTCTTTTGGCAGCATCTCGTTTGGTATGCATATATGAAAACCGCGGCTGCCTGAGAATTTTAATCCATAATTCTTTATCCCGTATTTTTCCAGAAAATTGCATATCAATATAGCTGCTGTTTGCGCCTCTTCTATGCCTAATTTAGAGTCTATGTCTATCAATATATCAAACCCGATGCGCAATTCATCATAATTGTCTGCCGAGAGCTGCATAGGAAAAGCCCATCGCTCAACGGAAAAATGAAAAGAAGTTATGCCCCGAAGAGCCATCTGCTTTACGTCTTCTTTATATTGAAGCATATTAGGCCGCTTCTCATAGTTGCCGGAAAAAAAAACACCCGCAACCTCCCTGTTTTTTGCATTCTCAAATATTCTTTCCGCTACTGCATCATTATTATAATATTGCACAATTTGCTGCTTATTCATTTTAAAAACCATATGTTTTTGAAAGAAGTGACTTTGCAAAACAAAGAGCACTTCATGTTAATTAGAATAAAAGAAATGGATAAAAAGGATTTGAGGGTATTTAATAGGCTGAAACGCGCTCCTGAAGATCGTAAGGCTCATATGGCTGCTCTTTCATCAATCTGACAGGATATTTCTCAACCAGTTTCATCATTTCATAGAATTCTTTGAGCACTTTTTCCGCTTTTTTGTATTTTTTGTAATTTGCCAATACTTTGTGGATATCACGATTGCTTTTTTCTTCCTTACGCTTTTTATAATTCATTATTACTTCACCAGCAGCTTGGCCTTCTCTATGGTGTATTTCCAGTCTTCTGGCAGGCGTCCCTGACGAACATAATATTTGCCAAGCCTTCTGACCTTTGACTCAATAAGCCCAAGAGCATGGATTGATATAGCATCCTTTTTATTACTTTCTAAATGCTTGTGCAGGTTAACAGCTTTTTTCATGATATTAAACATGTCTTCTGGAATATCTCTCTTTATTTCCTTCTCAACAACCTTTGTTATTCGCAGGCCGAATTCTCTCACATCAGGAATGCCGTAGGTATCACGAAGAATCAGCCCTATCTTTGCATTTGAGTGTCCTTCCCGGGCTAATTTCAATATCAATTGCTCTAACTGCTCCTTCTCTATTTCCAGCCACTCTGATCTTATTTTCTTTAAGGGTCTCTTAGATCCCGATTTTCCGTGCTTTCTTGAATGCATTCGTGCCATTTTATCTCTCCTTGTATCTTGCTCTTTTTTCTATTTCAGATAATCTTTTAATAGTTTCTTTTGCGTCTTCAGAGCTTTTTTCGTAAGTGTTTAAAATGCTTTTCCACAGGACTTCATATATCTCGAAATGGGTGGACTTGATAGCCTGCTCAAGCAGACGCAAATCAATTGCCTTATCTTCTATCCTGCTGGATGAAAAACCCAAACCAAAATCAATAAAATATACGCTCTGAAACGCACTTCGTGCGTCATTCTCACTTTTTATATTAATAATCATGTTGCTCGTTGTCAGGTCGCCGTGTATTATGCCATTGTTGTGCAATAACGCAATATTTTCTCCGATTTCTTTTCCTATTTCCTCTGCATTTTTTTTATTAAGAGTATCCTTCACTTTCTTTCCGTCAATGAACTCCATTTTTATAGCAGTTTTTTCTTCTTCAAAAATTTGCGGCGTTGATACTCCGCATCGCCTCGCGGCCCGCAGCAGCGCAGCTTCTTTTCTTGTCCTTGAGCTGCGCAGCTTTTCGTCTATTTCTTCTATCCTATATAATTTTTTTACTCTTTCTTTTATGAGTGCATTACCTTCTTTTGTTAATATTGCTTCCGCGCCCTGTGCGATTATTTTCATGAATAAAGAATAGAAGCAAAGCCTTTTTAATCCTTCTTCCGAATTTATATCATGCTCAAGATTAATCATAAGAAATGCGTGCGCTGCACGGGCTGCATTTCTGTATGCCCGTTTGATGTATTGGAGATGGCAGAACGATTGGATGTCAGCGAAAAATGCACCGACTGCGGCATATGCGTGAAGTTCTGCCCTGTCGGCGCGCTGAAGGTGGAGAAAAAATGATTTTCAAGAACTCATATGATGTCGTTGTTGTAGGTGCAGGCCCTGCTGGTTCTTCTACAGCCAAGCAGTGTGCCGAGCTTGGGCTTTCTGTGCTTCTTCTTGAAAAGCGCGACGAGATAGGCGCACCAAAGCGCTGCGGCGAAGGGCTGAGCATGAACAATGAAAAAAAACTAGGCATAAAAATACCGAAAAACTGCATATCAACAGAAATAGACGGCGCAATAGTTTATGCCCCAAACGGTAAGGCAGTTTCCATGAAGTCTCAACAAACAAAAGGCTATACACTCGAGAGAAAATCGTTTGACAAATGGCTTGCTGCGGAAGCCGCGAAAGCGGGCGCAAAGGTTGTTTCTAAAGCAAACGTCACTGATGTCATAAAAAACGGCAGGCAGGTTTGCGGCGTAAAAATAAGCTACTTTGATGAAACGTATGAAATAAAAAGCAGGGTTGTTGTCGCAGCAGACGGCGTAGAATCAATGATAATGCGTAAGGCAGGAATTCGCACAAACAAAAAATTAAATCTGGTCGACTCAGGATTCCAATACGAGATGGCAGGGCTGAAGCTGAAAAACCCGAGGATGATTGAGCTGTATTTTGGCTTTGCAATCGCGCCGCGCGGTTATGTGTGGGTTTTTCCTAAAGGCAACGGCACAGCAAACGTTGGAATAGGCATTTCTGGCAACAGCGAAAATAAAGCAAAAGAATATCTGGATGAATATATTGAAAGCAGGCCTGATTTAAAGCAAGCCAGCATTTTGGAAGTCAACGCCGGCTGCATTCCAGTCGGCGACTTAAGAAAAAACATGGTGGGCGACGGTATATTAGGAGTCGGCGACGCAGTGAACCAAGTAAATCCAATACACGGCGGCGGCATAGCTGAAAGCATTTACGCGGGCAGGATTGCCGGGGATGTAATCAGCAATGCAATAAAAAAGAACGACTGCTCGGCAAAGGGGCTGGAGCCTTACAACAAGCTCTGGTGGAAAGAAAGAGGAAATAAATTAAAAAAAGTCGAAAAAGTCAGGGAAATGATGGAAAATATGACTGAT
>Ga0209541_10012565_pt1 | contig 13088 bp, 9 predicted proteins | sample RifCSPlowO2_01_FD_184027 | JGI IMG/M metagenome (GOLD analysis project Ga0209541, IMG submission 184027) | Groundwater microbial communities from Rifle, Colorado - Rifle CSP2_plank lowO2_0.1 (SPAdes) (version 2) | ecosystem: Environmental > Aquatic > Deep subsurface > Groundwater | place: Rifle...
GGCGATTGTGAATAAGGTATTGCAGGAACGGGGCGTACAAAGTGACAAGTAACAAGGAATAAGTAACAAGAGACAAGGAACAAGAAAAAAGAAAATGCCCGCGTACTACTGCGGGCGAGGGGGGGGCTTCTGCGGCAATTTGTTAGTCAAGGTACGATGTGATCTGTAATGGCAGACCGATCGCGCGGAAGTCTGCGAGGATCAGTTCTGATTCAGTATCACAGGCGACGAGCTGGCGGATTTGTTTGCCGCGCTCGTAGCAACTGACAGTGACGAGCAGAAGCGTGGTCACGAACGCAAGCGCCCCTGTCGCTAGCGTCGCATAGATGGCCAGCGCTTCATTGGGGAACCGCATGGCCGAAAGCGTAGCGTATGTCCCCAATCCTCCAGCGAGTCCCGCTAGTAGCGGAAGTTTTCGCCACGGGATCATCATATGGATGAGGCGGTAAAGTCTGCGCGCCTTCGCGTCGTACTCGGGGTGACTCTCGATCCAGTCAAGAATGTCGAGGTCTGCCAGTGTATGAGCCATTTTCCCCTCCTGTCAATGAGTGATGTGCCGTTTGAAGTGCCGCTAGAATAACAGCCGCCAAAGCATCGGTCAATAGCTATAAGATTCGATAACTCACTTCTTCCGCCCCTTTCACGCTTCGTAACTTAGTAAGGAGTTTGCGCAGTTCATCATCCGATTTTATGGGGCAGTTCATGACGACCAAAGGATGTGAACGCTGTTCGCGTTCGGTGCGCATGCCCTTGATGCTGATTTTATACGACGAGACGATGTCGGTAATATCTCGCACCAAGCCGACACGGTCTTTTGCAATTACGCGGACTTCCACTATCTGGCCGCTCTGTTTTTGACTGAAGACTTTCTCGCGTGCGGTTTTGCGCACTATCGAACTGATATGTTTTCGCGCCATTGAGGTTTTAACAAAACTAAGCCAATCGGGATTCGGCTTTTTATTTTTCTGGGTGATAATCTCGACAACATCGCCGTTTGAGAGTTCATGATTTAACGGTACCATTTTGCCGTTGACCCGAGCGCCTGCTGCCGCATTGCCGATTTGCGAATGCACATGATAAGCAAAATCAACCGCACTGGCTCCTTCCGGCAAGTCAATGGCGTCTCCCTTCGGCGTCAGGCAGAAAATCCTGTTTTTAAAAAAATCGATCTTCAGCGATTCCATAAATTCACTTGTGTCGCTCACATCTTTTTGCCAGTCGCGCAATTGGTTGACCCATGAAAGTTCGGCGTCTTTGGCGGCTGATGCGATTTTCTTGCGGTAGTCTTCGGATTTCTTGTGTTCGCTATAGGCCCAGTGCGCCGCAATGCCGTGCTCGGCCTCATTGTGCATTTCCGGAGTCCGGATCTGAATCTCGATAATCTCGCCGTCGGGGCCGAAAATAGTGGTGTGCAAAGACTTATAGCCGTTAGGCTTTGGCATAGCGATGTAATCTTTAATAAGACCGGGAAGCGGTTTCCAGCGCGCGTGGATTACGCCGAGTGCTCCGTAGCAATCCTCGACAGTGGGGACAATGATGCGAAGCGCGATCAGATCATGGATTTTTTCCATGTCCATGTCGTACTTAATGAGTTTGCGCCAGAGGCTGTAGTAATGCTTGGCGCGCGCGTGGATGTCGTGAACTGCGGTTCCCTCTTTTTCCACCTCCTGTTTTATGACCGGGCGCAGTTTTTCGATATATTTTGCGCGTTCGCTTATCTTGCCCTTGGCAAGCTTTAAGACCAGCTGGTGCTCCTCGGGATATACATAAGGGAAGGCCAAATCTTCGAGCCGAGCTTTCAGATCCCCGAAGCCCAAGCGGCTGGCAAGCGGCGCGTAAATTTCAAGCGTCTCCAGCGCGATGCGTTTTTGTTTTTCCGGCGGAAGGGCCTGAAGCGTTTCCATATTATGCAGGCGGTCGTGAAGTTTTATGAGAACAACCCGGATGTCTTCGGCGATGGCAAAAAACATTTTACGCAAAGACTCGGCCATCCGTTCAATGCCGCGGTATTTAAGTTTCCCCAATTTGGTGACGCCGTCAACCAAAAACGCGACATCATCGCCGAATTCTTTCTTAATATTTTCTATAGATATGCCGGTCTCTTCAGCCGTGTCGTGTAGAAGTGCGGCCGCAATTGTCGCGGCGTCTAACTTTAGGTCGGCGAGGTTGCCCGCGATCGAGAGCGGGTGGTTAATATAAGGTTCACCGGATTTTCGTTTCTCGTTTTTATGCACTTTTTCCGCGAAATCAAAAGCGCGCTCAATTAAGGCAATATCATCCGCGGGATACGATTTTATCTTGTTTTTTAGGTTAGCTAGCGACATATACCGTATTCAAGTCATAGTACGGTTCCGAAGGTATTGCAAGGCGATGCATATAATAGAACCGCCGCGTCTGACGCGGCGGTTCTCGTTAGACTTCTTCTGCCGCAGTCTCCTTTTTCTTTCCATTTGGATTCACCCATGTTGCATAATCACAGTTAGGGTATCTGGAACAGCCGAAAAAGAGCCGCTTTTTTCTGGTGAATCGCTTTACTAAATCTCCTTCACTGCATTTGGGGCATTTCACGCCGATTAAGACTGGATCTTTTTTGATGGCTTTGGCATTTTTGCAGTCAGGGAATCCCGAGCAAGCCATAAATTTCCCGAATCTGCCGAATTTAATCACCATGGGCTTGCCGCATTTCTCGCAGACCTCGTCAGTTGCTTCATCGGCGATCCGTTTTTCTACTTCTTCGTATTTGATCTCCAAGTGTTTTGAGAACGGTTCATAAAATTTACGGATGACCGGTTGCCATTCCTTGATGCCCTCTGCAACGTCATCGAACTCCTCTTCGATTTTGGCCGTAAAACCGATATCCACGACTTCAGGAAAATGTTCCACCAAAAGATCGTTTACCATCGTGCCGATGGCGGTTGGATGATAGCGGCGCCGTTCATCTTTTTCAATGTAGCCGCGGGTCTGAATAGTGGTGAGGGTCGGAGCGTATGTGGAAGGGCGCCCGACGCCGGCTTTTTCGAGCGTTTTAATGAGTGAAGCATCGGTGTAGCGCGGCGGCGGTTCGGTGAAGTGTTGTAGCGGAGTAAGAGTAACCAGCGAAAGTTTATCCGCCGGGAGCAGTTCCGGAATCAGCACGTCCTCGGCTTTGATGGGATAAACTTTAAGAAACCCGTCTAATTTCATTACTTGTCCGGTGGCGCGGAAGGTATAAACGCCTGCTGCAATATCCGCGCCGGTGTTTTCGAAAATCGCCTCCGGCATTTGGGTTGCGACAAATCTTTGCCAGATCAGGCGGTAGAGTTTTAATTGCCGCGCGTCCAAATGGCCCGCGACCGATTCCGGCGTGCGGAAAGGATCGGTGGGGCGGATGGCCTCGTGCGCTTCTTGGGCACCGCGAGTCTTTGTTTTAAATCGCCGTGGGCTTGCGGGGAGATACTTCGAGCCGAACTCTTTTCCAATAAAATTACGTGCGCTCTCGATTGCGCTTTCTGCCATATTCACCGAGTCGGTGCGCATGTAGGTGATAAGACCCGTTTCGCCATCGTCGGTGTTGATGCCCTCATAAAGCTGTTGTGCCAGCATCATGGTTTGGCGCGCTGAAAACCCGAAGCGTCTGGAGGCTTCTTGCTGAAGAGTGGATGTTGTAAACGGCGGGAGCGGGGACTTGGACGAGGCTTTTTTCTCGACATTCGCTACAATCCATTCGGCGTGTTCCAACTCTTTAGTGATTGCGCTGGCGTCATCTTTTGTTTTAATATCAAACTTCTCAATGGGGCTGCCATTTTTTTTCGCGAGTATCGAGTGAAATATTTCTCCTTTGCCGGTTTTTAGATCTGCTTCAATGCTCCAGTACTCGTCGGGCTTAAATGCCTCAATTTCGCGCTCGCGTTCAACAATAAGGCGTACAGCAACCGACTGCACTCGTCCGGCTGAAAGGCCGCGCGCCACTTTTTTCCATAAAAACGGCGAGAGTTTATATCCCACAATGCGATCAAGTATCCGCCGCGCCTGCTGTGCGTTCACGCGCTTGAGATCTAAATTACGCGGATTTTCAAGAGCTGCTTTGATGGCCGGTTCAGTAATTTCGTGAAATACGATGCGCTCGATATTGTCGGCCGGGCGGTTCTCAAGTCCGAGTGCTGAAATCAAATGCCAAGCGATCGCTTCGCCTTCGCGGTCTTCGTCGGTTGCCAGTATTATTTTTGCGGCTTTGGTCGCGAGACCTTTTAATTTCTTGACGTTAGCTTTGGCTTTTTGAGGGACGATATAATGCGGCTCGAAATTGTGTTCGAAATCAATGCCAATTTTAGACTTTGGCAAGTCTCTGACATGTCCATATGATGATTCAACGATATAAGTTGGTCCGAGGAATCGCGAAATCGTTCTGGCTTTAGTCGGCGATTCAACAATGACTAATTGTTTTTGTTTCATCAGTGCTTATGTTTGGCGCTATGTTCAGTACAATCTTATCTACTAACCATATCACATGACGCGGTGTCAACCCCGTTAGAAATCTTAATAAATGTCAGTATACGTTTGCCGCCGTTTTACTGGAATTTTAGCATTGATGTTCTCGCAAGTCGCGGGCAAAATTTCTAACGGGGTCAACCCCGCTAGAAGTCCGTCGCGCCATTAGGCGCGACGGCGACCGCTAAGGGCGATCTACTCTATCTGTGGAGTGCCCCGCTCTTGAAAGGGCGGGGGAAGGTGCGATACCGATCTTGGCCAGCCCTGCCTGTACCATGCCTCCTGCATGCGCAGGCAGGGTGCAGGCAGGAGGCAGGTGACACCTTACACTACACTTTTCCGCGGCCGCGGAAAAGTGAAGCGTTGTCATTAGGCAGAAATTGCGCCGCCTCACGCGCTTTTTAACAATGACCTAATCCTTTGCATAAAACCTCCCTGCCGCCCGTTGGTGAGCCTCGCGTCAGTAGGATGCCTCGGGGCTTTTCCGCGAGTATGTTTTACTTCTAACGGGTTAACCCCACGCGGCGTACTTTCCCGGCTCGGTTTCCTGGATGCAACCTTCTAATTCTAAGAGGGATATCGCAGCTTGGAGTTCGGGGGTTTCTGCTGAAAGCATTGCTTTTAACTCATCAAGCGAACGGGGTTCGGTAAGAGCTTCTAAAATCTGTTTTTCAAACTCTCCGAGGTCTGCTCCTCCGGTTTGGGTTTTGGGTTTTGTCTTATCAAAAGCGATAAAAATATCTTCGGGTGATAAGGCCGGCGTGGCGCCTTCTTTTAATAACAAGTTCGGGCCGCGGGAAGTTTGCGAGTTAATCGGTCCGGGAACGGCGAAAACTTCGCGGTTTTCTTCAAGTGCCAATCGCGCCGTAATCAAAGCGCCACTTCGTTCTTGGGCTTCCACCACAATCGTTCCGTGAGACATACCGGCAATAATCCGGTTGCGTTCCGGAAAGTGGTGGGGGAGCGCGGGAGTTCCTGGCGGGTACTCGGAAATCACCGCCCCGCCGTCAGCAATTATAGTTTCGGCGAGGCTCCAGTTGGCGCTAGGAAAGAATGACGCCCAGTCAAGCCCGGAGCCGATCACCGCGATCGTTTTTCCGTGTCCCGTAAGCGCTCCCGTATGCGCCTCGCGGTCAATTCCGGTGGCGATGCCGGAAATAATCACAGCGCCCCCGCGGGAAAGTTCCTCGGCAAAATTCCTGGCCACTGCTTTACCATACTCTGTTGGTTTTCTAGTGCCGACAATCGCGATACCCCAATAACTTTCGTCGAACTTCGGAAGTTTACCTTTGCCGTAAATGAGAAGCGGCGCATCGTGCGCTTCTTTTAATAGTGGCGGGTAGTTAGGATCGGATTGATCAATCGTCCATACGCCGTCTTTTATGAGTTTCTCCATCTCGCGGTCGGGATCAATTTCTGATTTAGCGTGTGCTTGCCAGGCCGAGGCCGCATCGGGAAATCTCCCCAGCGTTTTTATAAGAGTCAGTGGCTCACCCCTAAGCGCAAGATGCAGGGCGTGAAGGTATTTTAACTCGGTGCTCATGCCATCTACTCTACACCATTCTTTAGCATTCTTTTACACTATGATTTCGGCATCCGACACTTTTCCACGGCCGCGGAAAAGTGTCGTCAAACGATTGCGTATGACGCAGATACAAAGAGCCGATGGTTGTTCTGTTCTATTAAAACTTAAAATGTTAAAAAAGCGACCCCGCCGAGTCGATGTGCTCGGCGGGGTCGGTAATTCTTGGGAGTTGCGAGAACCCCTCGCTGGCTAGGCCGCTTTACCAGTGAGCTCCGCCCAGTGCGTTTTCGGCTTCACGGCCGGCGAGCCTTGCTTGCAGAGTGGGCAATCTTCAGGCTTCCAGTTCTTCACGATCTTCTTCGCCAGATAGATGATGTCTCCCGTCGCCATCATTGCCCGATCGCTGTCCGGGCGAAGAACTCCACATGCGACATCGGGGTTCCAGCGAATGCGACCGTGAGGATTGGCGGCCTCGATTGCAGCACGCACCGCGGCCGTTGTCTCGAAAGTCGTGATCAACTCCTCGGCCCGCAGGACGCGACAGCCCTCGGGGACTTGAAATTTGCAGATGAAGCGCGGAGCCGTTCTGTCGGTCTCGAAAGCTGTATTCTTCACAACGAACCGAGCTTCAGTGCCCAACTGGCGTGCCAGTTCGTAGCCGAAGTGGATAGCGCTGTCCGAAGAACTCACGACCATGTCCACCCACTCTAGCAGCGTATTCCGGCGGTGGAGACGGCGAACGAGTTCAGCGATCAGGAGCTTTGCGAGCCATGTTTTCGAGTAGACCTTCTGCGAGTCCACATAGCCGTCGGAGTGGAGACCGCTTGTCAGCACAGCGTGCGGCGCGTCAGGAACACCCTTCCGGTAATCGAAGAACCAGACGGCGTCGGGGTCTTCGTAGAGCGCTAGTGCCTCATCATCAGATAGCGGTCCGTGAATGACAGTCGGCATCGTTAGCTCCTTTCTCTGGCGGCGAGGCCGCGCTCGATCTCGTGAACAGCGCGCTTAGCGGCTTCAACCGGACTTGCCGCCGCTGTGATGGGGCGGCCGACCACCAGATAATCTGCTCCGGCGGCTATCGCCGCTTCCGGTGTTCCGATGCGCACTTGGTCGTCGGCATTGCCATCCGCGAAGCGAATACCCGCCGTCACGACTTTGAATCGGAAACCGAGATACTTGCGAAGAGGCGCGATCTCAAGCGGCGAGGCGATGACGCCGTCAAGCCCAGCCGCCAACGCCTGCTTGGCTCTTCGTAGGACGAGTTTCTCGACCTGCTCGCGTTTGAAGTTACCCATGACCTCACTACCTTCCGGGCCATACGGATTGAAGTTGAACTTCATGCCGACGTGGGCGTCGCCGAAACTCTTAACCGCTCCGTCTTCCAGTAGGGCGTCGTAGTTCATACTCGTGAGAACTGTGACACCAAGAATCATGGGGCGCGCTTCGCCGATCTTCTCCGCAGCTTCCGATGCGCCCTTGACAGCGGCTCGCATCATATCGGCTCCGCCGCCGCAGTGTACGTTGAACATCTGGACTCCGTGCATCGTGGCGGACCACGCGGCTCCCTCGACGGTGTTCGGGATGTCGTGGAACTTGAGGTCGAGAAAGACCTGGCCACCGCTTGCCCAGATCTCGTGAATTGCGGCGGGGCCCGCGGCGGTGAAAAGCTGTTTGCCGATCTTGAATAGGCCGACATGCGGAGCAAGCTGGTCAACCAGCCGCTTGGCTCTCACGAGGTTCGGTACGTCAAGTGCGACAATCAGCCGGTCTTTGGGTTGCATGGAAGTTCTCCCTCTGTATGAAGTTGTCGAAGACCTGCCTAAATCGTTGCCGTATTCTTATCTTATTTTGCTTGTTTCGTCAACAATCGATTTTTGTTGAGAAATCAAAATACACACATCATACACGATCGTGTATGATGTGTGTATTTGGTATAAAAATTTAAGTTAAGCGGTGCGCAAAGTCTCAAGCGCGTCCGCCAAAAGCTGGCAATATAAATTGAGTCCGCCATTTTGGACTGCGCCGGATTGGTCGCGGCCGAGAATTGATCCGGCGCCACGCATTTCTAAATCGCGGAGCGCAATCTTGTATCCTGAACCGAGTGCTTCAAATGCTTCAAGCGTTTCTAATCGTTCACGCGCAGGGTCAGTTAAGTGTCGCGCCGGGTATAAAAAGTAAGCGTAAGCTTGCCGGTCACTGCGGCCGATCCGGCCGCGGATTTGATAAGCTTGGGACAAGCCGAGTCTCGTCGCGTTTTCCACAACCAGAGTATTCACGTTCGCAAAATCCAGCCCGTTTTCAATGATGGTTGTTGCGACCAGCACGTTCGTAACTTTTTCGCGGAAGCGGGTGAGTTCCCTCAAAAGTTTTTTTTCGTCCATGCGGCCATGAATTATTCCAATTCTCGCTTCAGGGATTAGCTCTTGGAGTTTTCGCGCCGCCTCGGTGATGGTTTCCACGCGGTTATGAAGCACATACACTTGCCCGTCGCGCGCCAGCTCGACCTTGATCGCGTCGGTTTCAATCTCGTCGCTATGGGGTAGCACAAAGTTTTTTATTGCGATTCGCTCCAGCGGTGGGTCATTGACTTGAGAAATTTCGCGAAGCTTTGCCATCGTGAGTGATAAGGTGCGGGGGATGGGGGTGGCCGAGAGCGAAAGAATATCAAGCTCGCTTCGGAGTTTTTTGAAGTGCTCCTTATGTTTGACGCCGAATCTCTGCTCTTCATCAATAATAAAAAGGCCTAATGTTGGAATTTCAATATCTTTTGATAAGAGTCGGTGCGTGCCGATGATAATGTCAACCTTTCCGTCGGCGAGGTCTTTTAGCGTTTGATTTTTTTCATTCGGCGGGGTGAGCCGCGACAGCGCCGCCACCGTTACGGGAAAGTTTTTGAAGCGTTCGGTGAATGTTCGTCTGTGCTGTTCGACAAGGATGGTAGTTGGTGCAAGCATCGCGACTTGTTTGCCGGAAAGCACAGCCCGAAAGGCCGAGCGCATCGCCACCTCGGTTTTGCCGAACCCGACGTCGCCTGCTAATACCCGATCCATGGGCTGGGGTTTCTCGAGATCTTTTAAAATTTCTTCGATGGCTTGGGTTTGGGCGGGAGTTTCGATGAAGGAAAATGCATCGGCAAACGCGCGTTCAGTAGTCGGATCTCCAAACATCGGCGGACGCTCTTGGCCCTCCCGCTTGGCGTAAATTTCCAGCAGTTCTCTAGCAAAGGCCTCGGCGGATTCTTTAATTTTTCTTTTCGTTGCCGGCCAGAGTTGACCGCCCAGCCGGTGAATTGTTGGATGTTCGAAACCGATATAAAGCGAAAGTCGTTTTTCTTGATCCTTTGGCACGAGCAGGCGATCTGGCTCGGCGCCGGTGCGCGGGGCGGCATATTCTATGACATGAAATTCTAAATCCCCGCCTTTGTAGATTCCGATGCCGTGATCAATATGAACCACATACTCGCCATCGCGAAATGTTGCTTCACGCTTTGGCGGTTTCGGTTTTTTATCGAGCGCCGCGAGGGGTTCAGTGGCAATCTTATCAATTGTGTTTCCGCGAAATTCAATCCGAATAATACTTTCGATATTTATGGGGGAGACGCGGATAATATCGCCGAGCTGTGAAAACTCACCGGGCGAAATTATGCGCTGGGTTTTTTGATAGCCGAGTTCCGCCAGCCGTCGCAGGATCTCGGAAATTTTCTTGGACGAGCCGGGTTCTAGGAATAGGACGTGATTTTGCCACCAGGTCTGGGTTTTTGCGGCGCGCCGGATCTTTTCTTCGTTTTCCGCAAACCACAAAACGCCCCGTTCCAGAAAAGTGGGGATTATGGCGGCGATAATGATTTGTTTTTCTGCTTTACTTCCAGCCACTAGTCAATATTGACCTCTATTCGCGACCGCTGGTACTCTACCACCCATATTTGTCGTGTGGCAAATATCTTCACTCCTGCCTACCGGCCCATAGCCGCTTGCAATAATGCAAGTTTTCCAGTGGGTCGCGGGCTCGTATGCCGATAGAATTTTTCTTCGGCAGGCAGGCCTGCTACTTACCTCTGGGATCATAGACCAGTGATCCTTGGCGGAAGGTAGCAGGAGCGAAGAATATTTTTGACCGGTGATAATCTATTTTTTGGTAGAAATTCTCAAATACACATATAATGCACGATCGTGCATTATATGTGTATTTGAGATGAGTGCGTTTTTATTGCGCATCTCCCGATGTTCTTACTTATTATAGTGATTCATCACTTTCTCGGGTGGGTCGTTTGCGAGCTCGCCTAGGGCGCCGACAGTTTTCAATTTAGCTTTTTTCATTAGCGACTCTTCCGTGGGGGAGAATTTTTTTAAGACAAGATTTTCGGCGGGGATGTGCTTTACTTTCTTTTTCTTGTTTTTCACCGTGCTCCACTGTCCCCATTTACGCTCGCCACGAAGCGATAAACCTTTCGGCTGGGGTGCGCCGATGCCGATGCGGAACCTCCAGAATTTTTTGGTGCCCAAAGCCCGCATAACCGATTCCACGCCTTTATGCCCAGCTGAATCGCGGTTAAAAGATAATTTGGTTCTCCCGAGCTCAATATCAGCGTCATCATGAATTACAAAGACCCGATCTAGTTTCGGTTTATGGGCAAGTTGAGCTTTTTTGGCCGCCTCTCCCGATTTATTCATGAAGGTTTGCGGCGCGATCATGATGCATCGCTCCTTCCCAATTTTGCCTTCCGCGACCAGCGCTTTTAATTTCTGATTTTCGGCCATTGGGTCGAGCCCATGTTTTTTCGAAAAAGCTAAAATCGTATCGCGCCCGATGTTGTGGCGCGTGCCCTCGTATTCTTTGCCGGGGTTGCCGAGGCCAATGAGTAAAATCATACCGGGTAGTAAAACGTCCTCGCGCTGAAGCGCAAGGCATCTGGGCGTTTTCTCCGCAAGGTGTCGCTGGCCGAAATTGGCATCGCGCCTTCACCCCGTTAGAAATTCTATTTCTAACGGGGTTCATCCCCGCCGCGTCTGACGCGGCGGGGCATTCGGCGGACGGAGTAGAAACTCGACGAATGTTTTGCGAAGCAAAACATTTAATGCCTTGGGCAGTCGAGTTTTCCCTGCCTGCCGGCAGGCAGGACTACCCGGCATATAACTAGAGTATATAGCCACCGGTCACTGGCTACTAGTAATCTCTTGCGGTTGTTGAACGGTTTTAGAACCTTTGCGTGTGGAAAAAGACTTCCAAACCTTGCTACATAAAAACAAACACCCGCCAGGCGAGTAGTCTCGCGGAAGTACTTCTTCACGAAACTATCACCTGACGGGCACTGCACGTCTACTCAGCGTGTACGAGCCTGACGATTTCCCCGACTCGTCTTGGATCATGCCGGAGAATGCTGTCGTGACCGATGAAACAGTCGGCGATCTTGATGAAATAGTGCACGTTACCGGGTCCATCGTCGAGAGTTACATTCGCAACAGCGAGCGCAAATTCCACACTGCTCTGCCGCGCGATGGCGACTGAAAGTGGAAGCGGGAGGCTTCTCGAACGGTCGTGGGTGTCGAGTGTTATGACATCCATATGAGTCTTCGCCAGGTTCGTATGCATGGCAATCTCACCGACGCCCCCCGAGAGCGACATACCGCCGAAGCAGAGACCCGCCCAATCAGTTCGTTGCTCTCGCAGCGTCTTCAGTTGCGCTGGGATTTCCGGCCAGAACGGGTCGCCGAATCCCCATTCATGGCACCAGAGACCAGGTACCGAAGCTGGGATTTCCATGATCGCCCGCGGGGTTTCCCATCCGATGCAGTTGATGCCGATCCAGAAACCGGGGAATCGCTCGGTGGCAGCCTTCTGGGTCGAGAGAATCTTAGATGGGTTGGTGCTACTTGGATCCATAAGGAACACCCCCTCAGCGTCTGCCCGCTGGCAGATCTCCACGCCCGCGAGCGCATCGCGCTCATCGAGAGCCAGGACCGTCTGGAGAAAGACCCGGGTATTTCCGAAAACATCCCGGAACGTTTGCCGCTTCGCTAAAGTATGGGTCATCGTGACCTCCCTTGCCGAAGATTTGTATACCAACACAAGCACCCCCAAGGCACTTTTGTCAATGTTCGATGTTCGGCAACTGTTGTGAAAATTAGCGCTTGGTTGATTTACGATTTTTGAGGTGATGGCCGTTAGAAATAAAATTTCTAACGGGATGAAGGCGCGATACTAATTATGGCCAGTTCTGCTTGCGCCGGCAGGCGACACCTTACCCTACACTTTTTCTCGGCCGAGAAAAAGTGTCGTCTGGTAGAAATTACGTCGCGTCTCGCGCTTTTTAACACGGGGTAAAGCGTATAGCTGATAGAGATGGAGGAATAATGAATAAGGGAAGAGTAACGAGGGGCTTGACCCCGTTAGAGGTTCGACCACGTCTCTTTTTTGGCGAAAGAATGTAAGGCGAAGCCAACTTGCACTCATTTTCAGGGATTTGGAAAGACTATCTTAAAACCTCTAACGGGGTTGAAATCAGTCAATTTTACTGGTACAATGAGAACACTTTTGTCTAACTTTACCCCGTTAGAACGCCACCGATTCCCGTCGGCAGTAAGACCAGAAACAGCCGATTGAAGTGTAATGCTTATATCGGCCAATCGCGAATGTTCGTTCTAACGAGGTTTACCTAATGGAGTCATTGATTACCGAAAAGCCGAGCGCCTTGAGACGTTTTGCAAAGGAAGCGAAGGACTTTTTGAAGATATTCATACCGGTTTTTGTGCTTTTTTTGGCGGTGCGGTATTTTGTCGCCCAACCCTTCATTGTCAAGGGGCGCTCCATGGAGCCAAATTTCGGGGAGCGGAATTATCTGGTTATTGATGAGCTGTCGTATTATTTTAGGGCTCCCGAGCGCGGGGAAGTCATTGTATTTAAATTCCCCAACGATCTCTCGCAGTATTTCATTAAGCGGGTGATTGGTCTCCCTGGAGAAACAGTAGTTATTCGAAGCGGCCGTGTCTATTTAAAGAAGACTCCCCAAGCGCCTTTAGAAGAATTGAAAGAGAAATATCTGCCGGACGGTTTAGCGACTGCTACCGATGAAGAAAAAACACTGGGACCTGATCAGTAT
>Ga0209541_10012568_pt1 | contig 13086 bp, 8 predicted proteins | sample RifCSPlowO2_01_FD_184027 | JGI IMG/M metagenome (GOLD analysis project Ga0209541, IMG submission 184027) | Groundwater microbial communities from Rifle, Colorado - Rifle CSP2_plank lowO2_0.1 (SPAdes) (version 2) | ecosystem: Environmental > Aquatic > Deep subsurface > Groundwater | place: Rifle...
TTCCAACGACATACATGGAGTAAGTATAAATTTATAATTCAAAATTTAAAATGAATGACTAAATTTTCAACGTAACAAACTCTTTTAAATTAAGACATTTAAATTTCATTGGAAATTTTAAATTGGAAATTGTAGTATTCATTGTAATTATGCCTAAATTCTCTCATCTCCATACCCACACCCACTACTCCCTTTTGGATGGCCTCAGTAAAGTTGACGCGTTGGTTAACCGCGTCAGAGAACTCGGCATGGATTCTGTCGCCGTCACCGACCACGGCAACATGTATGCGGCAGTGGAATTTTACAAGAAAGCAAAAGCATCGGGCATCAAACCGATAATTGGCCTGGAAACTTACGTAGCCCAAAACTCCCGCCTTTCCAAAGTGGCAAAAGTTGATAACGCCAGATACCACCTGATACTCTTAGTTAAGAATGAAGCAGGCTATAAAAATCTTTGCAGGTTACTCACCGCCTCGCATCTGGAAGGTTTTTATTATAAGCCTAGGATTGATAAAGAGATCCTGGAGAAATATCACGAAGGGCTCATATGTCTGTCGGGATGTTTTTCCGGAGAAGTCGGCAAACTGCTGCGTAACGGACAAACTGTTCAAGCTGAAGAGGTGGCCTCTTATTATAAAAATATATTTCACGAAGACTACTACCTCGAAATCCAGCCCCACACTCCGGAGATTCACGAAGGATTAATCGCGCTCTCTAAAAAATTGGATATCCCCCTGGTAGCTACTCAAGACTCTCACTACTTATTAAAAGAAGATAAACCGGTGCACGAAGTGCTCTTGGCTGTACAGACTAATAATAAAGTTGATGACGAAGATAGGTTTTCCTTTAACGAAGCAGAGGCTTATTTAAAAAGTCCCGAAGAAATGGCGGCGGACTTTCCTAATCTGCCCGAGGCGCTGGAGAATACCGTTAAGATTGCCGAAAAATGTAATTTTAATTTTAACCTGGGGCAAAACCTACTTCCTAAGTACAATGTTCCCGAGGGTTACACACCCAATTCTTACATCAGGAAACTTTGCGAAGAAAAATTGTCAAAACGGGTTCAAGAAATCACTCCCGAGGTAACGGAAAGACTGGAGTACGAACTCGGCGTTATAGAAAAGACGGGCTTTGCCGACTACTTTTTAATCGTGCAGGATTTCGTGAACTGGGCCAAAGAACACGGCATCGCCGTGGGGCCAGGCAGAGGTTCGGCGGCGGGCAGTTTTGTTTCTTATGTTCTAAATATCACTGATGTTGACCCTCTAAAATACAATCTGCTCTTTGAAAGATTCTTGAATCCGGAAAGAATCTCTATGCCCGATATTGATATAGACTTTGCTGATTACAGAAGAGACGAAGTCTTGGGTTACATCAAAGACTTATACGGCGTGGACCGTGTCGCGCAAATTATTACCTTCGGAACTATGGCCGCCAGGGCTGCCTTACGGGACGCGGGCCGCGCCTTAGGGTACCCCTACGCTTTATGTGATGAAATCGCGAAAATGATTCCCTTCCATCCTTCCAACGACAAAGAAAACAAATTGCCGAATGACCTGGAAAACGTAGCCGAACTCAAATACATATACGAAACAAATCCGGACGCTAAGAAATTAATAGATATGGCCATAAAATTGGAAGGAGTAGCTCGGCATGCTTCCGTGCACGCTTGCGGAGTAGTAATCTCTCCCGAACCATTAATGGACTATATGCCTATGCAACGCTCGCCTCAGGACAGCGAAGCTCTTTTAACCCAATTCGAAATGCATAGCGTTGAAGACTTGGGATTGCTGAAAATCGATTTATTGGGGCTAAAAAATTTAACCATTATTGAGGAAACTCTTCGTCTCGTTAAAGAAATAAAAGGAGACGAGATAGATATTTCCAATCTCCCTTTGGACGACAAAAAAACATTCGAGCTGCTCCAGGCAGCCGACACTACCGGAGTTTTCCAATTTGAATCTTCCGGCATGAGGCGTTACATGAAAGATTTGAAACCTACCGAACTGGAAGACCTGGTAGCTCTCGTTTCGCTTTTCAGACCCGGGCCGATGGAGCTTATCCCCTCTTTTATCCAGAGGAAGTTTGGCAGAGAAAAAGTGACCTACCTGCACCCCAAATTGGAACCGATTCTGAAGACAACTTACGGCGTCGGTGTCTATCAGGAGCAAATGATGAGAATCGCGAGAGATTTGGCCGGTTTTAGTCTGCCTGAAGCCGACACTTTACGTAAAGCAATAGGAAAGAAAATCAAAACTTTGCTTGATGCTCAAAAAGAAAGATTGGTGAGCGGTATGGTGAGTAACGGCATAGACGAAAAAACTGCCGAAAAAATATGGGACCTTTTTCCTCCTTTTGCCAGATATGGCTTTAACAGGTCTCACGCTGTCTGTTACGCGATGACGAGCTACCGGACTGCCTATCTCAAGGCCAATTATCCGGTTGAATTCACTACCTCCCTGCTTAACAACGAAGCCGGTGACGTAGAAAAAGTTTCCGAAGTCATAGATGAGTCCAGAAAAAGAGGTATACGAATCCTGCCGCCCGATGTTAACAGAAGCGTGACTCGTTTCGTGCCTGAAGGAGAAAATATCCGCTTCGGGCTTTTGGCCATTAAAAACATTGGCTCTCATATTACCGATGTTATCGTGAATGAACGAATGAGGGGCGGCCCCTACGAAGGCTTGGCTGATTTTGTGACGAGAATACACGACAGAGATTTAAATAAAAAATCTATGGAGGCTCTCATTAAAAGCGGAGCTATGGACTCGTTCGGCATTGAAAGAGCCGCGGCACTCGCGAGCTTGGAGGATATTCTCCGGACCGGCAGCGGCATCAAAAAACAAAACGCCTCAATGCAGACAGGACTTTTCGGTTCTATGGCGCCGATACAGATAAAACTGCGCACTGATGTTCCTCCGGTCTCCAAAGCAGAACGCTTGGGCTGGGAGAAAGAACTTCTGGGACTCTATGTGACCGAGCATCCGTTACGGGAATTCTTTGACAAACTGGCTAAAGACGGCAAAAGAGTCACCCACATCAAAGAAGCTTATAAAATAATTAATGATGGGAAACCAATTTTAACCTACGGAGTAATCGTCTCTCTGAGCCATAAAGTAACCAAAGACGGCAAGCCAATGTGCTTTGCCAAAATAGAGGATCTGACCGATAATATAGAAGTTCTCATTTTTGAAGATACTCTTAAAAAAGACCCAGATGTTTGGAAAGAAGGCAACGCCATCGCGATAACCGGCCGTATCTCCAGGAGGAACGGAGAACCTAAAATCCTATGCAACGAAGCGAAAAAATTAATTCTTTAGACGCCCAAAGACATTCCCTGGCCCATATTCTGGCGGCGGTAGTTTTGGAAAAATTCCCTTCGGCTAAACTCGGCATCGGCCCGACTATAGATAACGGCTTCTATTACGATTTCCAGCTTCCCAAAGGCCTCACTCCGGAAGATTTAAAAGATCTGGAGAAAGATATGAGGCGACTCGTCAGGATGAATATGACATTCACCGGTAAAAAAGCTACTCCTTTAGCCGCTAAGAAAGCTTTTGCTAAACAGCCTTTTAAACTGGACCTGATAAAAGAATTCGTTAAAGACAAAAAGGCTTTGACGATTTACGACACGGTTGATAAAAGAACCGGCAAGATTTATTTCTCCGATCTTTGCAGGGGGGGGCATGTTAAAAATACCTCGGAGATAAATGCCGATGCTTTTAGGCTTACTAAAATAGCCGGCGCTTATTGGAGAGGAGACGAAAAAAATCCCCAGTTACAGAGAATCTACGGTATCGCCTTTCATCAAGAACAGGAACTCAAGGACTACCAGGAGATGCTGCGGATGGCTGAAGCCAGCGATCACAGAAACTTAGCCGATAAATTGCAGCTATTTATGGTTGATGAAGGCATCGGGCGTGGACTCCCCCTTTGGCTGCCTAACGCCTTCGCGACCAGGCATGTTCTGGAAAATTATATGTACGAACTGGAAAGACGATCCGGCTATAAGCACGTTTTGACACCGCATCTGGCCAAAGAGGATCTTTATAAGACCTCGGGCCACTTGGCTCACTATAAAGCAGATATGTATGCTCCGCTGGAGATTGACGGCACCAAGTATTACCTGAGGCCGATGAATTGCCCCCACCACCACAGCATCTACAAGTACTCCAAAAAAAGTTACCGCGAACTGCCTTTGCGCATTGCCGAGTTCGGCACGGTTTATCGCTACGAAAGAAGCGGCACTTTAAGCGGACTTATCAGAGTCAGGGGATTCACCCAAAATGACGCGCATATTTATACCGACGAAGAAAGATTGGAAAGCGAGATAGTTGGAGTTTTGAAACTGCACCAGAAGGTTTATGAAGATATGGGTATTAGTGACTACTGGTACAGGTTGTCGCTCCCCGACTTTAAAAATAATAAAGAAAAGTACGGTGACGTGAAAAACAAAACTATGTGGAATAAGGGTTCGGCTGTTTTAAAAAAAGCTCTTCAGGAAACAGGCCACAAATTCGTGGAAGCTCCCGGAGAGGCAACTTTCTACGGGCCCAAAATCGATATCCAAATAAAAGATATTTACGGCAAAGAGGACAGCATCGCTACTGTCCAGGTTGATTACTACTCTGCCGGTAAATTCAATCTGAACTATGTTAGTAAAGATGGTAAAGAAAAGCCCGTCATTATTGTTCACCGGGCGATACTCGGATCATTCGATAGGTTCTTCGCTTTCTTAATAGAGAAAACTTCCGGTAACCTCCCGGTCTGGCTCGCGCCCGTTCAAGTAAAGATCTTGGCGGTAAGCGATAAGCATTCGGGGTACGCAGAAAATATTAATAAGAAACTAATAAATGCAGGACTCCGAAGTGAGATAGCACCAAGCGATGAAACCTTGGGCAAAAGAATCCGCCAGGCTGAAATGCAAAGAATCCCCTACATAGCGGTTGTGGGAGACGAAGAAATAAAAAGTGGCACTATGAGCATCCGTGTTCGCGGAGAGGGCTCCGGAGGGCAGGAAACCATTGAGAGCCTTATTGAAACTATCCTCAAACAATCAGATAAGCTTTCTTCTTAATCACGCATATGGAGAAGCCTAAGGTAATAGCCGTGGTAGGGCCGACCTCCAGCGGCAAAAGCGACCTGGCGGTAAATCTGGCCAGGCGTTTTAATGGCGAAGTGGTCTCGGCAGATTCCAGACAGGTCTATAAAGGATTAAATATCGGCAGCGGCAAAATCACCAAGCGTGAGATGAAGGGTGTACCCCATCATCTCCTGGATGTTGCTTCCCCGAAATCAACTTTCACCGTATCCAAGTATAAAAAAGAATCTACGAAGGCAATCAATAAAATTATTAAAAGAGGCAAGGTGCCTATTATCTGTGGCGGCACCGGTTTTTACGTTGATGCTGTTCTTTACAATTGGCCCATACCTCCGGTTAAAGCCGACATTAAATTAAGAGCCAAACTTCATCTACAAAGCACTGAAAAACTTTTTAAGACTCTCCAGAAACTGGACCCAGAAAGATCTAACAACATTGATAGACATAATAAGGTAAGACTCGTTAGGGCTCTGGAGATAATCAAAACCACCGGCGCTGCAGTCCCCCATTTTAAACTATTTGATTTAAAAACATCGTCGTATGAAGTACTTAAACTTGGTTTACGACCCAAAGAAAAATTACTTAAAGAGAAGATAAAAACACGACTCTTAAAAAGAATTAAATTAGGAATGGTTAGAGAAGTTAAAAACTTAAAAGCCAGCGGGGTAAGTTCCAGAAAATTGGAAAGTTTCGGGTTGGAATACAGATACGTTAACCGTTTCCTTGAGGGGCAAATAAGCAAAGCCCAGATGGTAGCCGAATTAACAAGTCAGATAAATCACTACGCCAAGCGGCAGATGACGTGGTTCAAAAGAGACAAAAATACTATTTGGCTAGATACTCCAGGAAAAGCTTTTTCAAAAGTTCAGGGTTTCCTCTGCCTTTAAGCTCGCCCATCGCTTTACCTACTAAGAATTGCAGAGAAACCTCTTTGCCTTTCCTGTAATCTTCTACCGCCTTAGGATTGGCTTCAATGATCCTGACAACAGTTTCCTTAAGGACTCCTTCGTCTCCAATCTGGGTAATATCTTCCTGACTTAAAATCTCTTCGGTACTTAAGCCGGTATCCCACATTCTCTTTAGTAAATCTTTAGCTTTACGGCTATTTAAAGTACCTGCTTCGGCTAGGTCAACTAGAGACGCTAAGTGTTGCGGACTAATCTTAGATTCCGTAATTTTAAGTCCAGCAGAATTAACTAGACTCAATAAATCGCTGGTTAGATAGTTAAAAATAAGCTGTGGCGTAGCCTTCTCTTTTTCTGAATTAGCCTCCTCAAAATAGGCCGCCAAGTATCTGTCGGCGGTGAGAGTTGAAGCCTGATCATCGTTGAGGCTATATTCGGAGACAAACCGCTTTCTTTTATCGGCGGGCAATTCCGGTATCTCAATCTTAAGACTTTCCATAATCTCGGCTGGAATTTCTACGGGTGGCAAATCCGGTTCAGGAATATATCTGTAGTCGTGGGCGTTCTCTTTGGTTCTCTGGGAAAAAGTTTCCATCTTAGTTTCATCCCACCCCCTGGTTTCCTGTTTAACTTTTTCGCCAGCTTCTAGAACTTTTATTTGCCTGTCTACTTCGTAGGCGATAGCGTTTTTAACCGCGCTGAAAGAATTAATATTCTTAAGCTCCACTTTGTCTCCTAATTTATCGGTTTTAGAAACGGAAATATTTGGTTCAACTCTCATCTGGCCCTTTTCCATATCAGCATCAGAGACTTCGAGATATCTAAGGATTAGCTGGAGTTCCTTGGCAAAGTCGTATGCTTCGTCGGCGGATTTAATATCAGGGTTGGTTACAAGTTCCATCAAGGGTAAGCTGGCGCGATTGTAGTCGACATAAGAAGACTTGCCATCCGATCCATGCTGTAAACGGGCCGTATCTTCTTCCAGATGGACCCTGGTTAGTTTAACGCCGTTTAAAGAGCCTCCTACAACTAGGGGTTCGTCATACTGGGAAATCTGGTAGCCTTTAGGCAAGTCGGGGTAGAAGTAATTTTTTCTATCAAATTTAGAGGGACTGCCTATTTTACTGCCTAAGGCCAACCCAACTTTTACAATTGATTCAACCGCTTTTTTATTGATAGTCGGAAGCACGCCTGGGTGAGCCAGGCAGATGGGGCAAATATTTAAATTAGGAGTTTTTTCGTCGGGGTCATTTTTACAGGAACAAAACATCTTAGACTCTGTTTTAAGCTCCGCGTGTATTTCCAACCCTATAGTAGTCTTATACATTGTTACAATTATAAACTTTATTCCTAAAACAAAAAACGGGGCCTAATCCCCCGTCTTATAAATTCTTACTAGTTAACGTCTATGCCCATTATCCATCGCCCTGCGGGGCTCTTTCAGAACCCACGGTTCTGAATAATCTCCTTCACGGGGAAAACCTTCCGCTTTTCCCCGACCCCCTTTTTACGAAGTATGGGCCTAACTTACGTCAATGCCCATACTTCGGGCAGTACCGGCTATGATCTTCTCGGCTGCTTCGGCGTCGTAGGAGTTTAAGTCAACCATTTTCCTTTCGGCTATTTTCTTAATGTCGGCACGGCTCACTTTGCCTACTTTAGTTTTGTTAGGCACGCCTGAACCTTTCTCCACGCCGGCGGCTTTACGAAGTAAATCCGAAGCCGGAGGAGTCTTTAGTTTGAAAGTGAAAGATCTGTCTTCAAAAATGGTAATCTCGGCCGGAACGATGTCGTTACCCATTTCTTTGGTAGCTTCGTTAAACTGCCTGCAGAATTCCTGGATATTCACGCCCTGGGGGCCCAGAGCTGTACCAATCGGAGGAGCTGGATTAGCTTTAGTGGCCTCAATTTGGATTTTTATTATTATTTTTACTTTTTTAGCTGCCATAGGATTACTATTATATTTAATTTTTCTTGATTTGCAATGAGTCCAGCTCCACGGCGGTATCCCGGCCGAAAATCGGCACTAAGACCTTAACCCTGCCTCTAGCCTCATCAACCTCCGAAATCTTACCGTCATAATCCTTAAAAGGACCATCTGTAATGCGGACCATCTCGCCAATTCTGAAGTCAACTTTAAACTTAGGCTCATCTCCGCTCATCCTAGCCTTCAAAGATTCTACCTCTTCGTAAGACAAAGGCGTCGGGCTGGTGCTGTCCGAGCCAACGAAACCGGTCACCCGAGGAGTGTTGCGAACTACATACCAAGAATCGGGCTCCATGATCATTTCCACGAGCACATAGCCAGGGTAGATCTTTTCTTCCGTGGTAGTACGTTTGCCCGCTTTAATTTTGATACTCTTCTCTTTAGGAACGATGATATTAAAAATTTTGTCGTTCATCGCCAAAGACTCAACCCTTTGTTTTAAGTAGCGGGAAACGGCATCCTCGTAACCGGCGTAGGTGTGCACGGCATACCAGCGCCTTAAATCAGTTTTTTCTTCTTTGATAGTCTTCATATTAAATCTTCAAGGCTTTCTCCAGGATAGCAATAAATATATAGTCCAAAGCTCCTAAAAAGGCCGCCGTAAAAACGGAAATAACAATCACAACTATAACCATCTTAGTGGCCTGGTCTCTGTTGGGCCAATTGATGCGCTTGAATTCCTCCTGGGACTCAGCTAAAAAGAGCCTAATTCGGGTAAACATTATTTAGGTAGAGTAGTAAAAAATCGCTTATAAATCAAGGTTGGTGACCTGGTGGCCCTTACTCATAATAAAATGCTTCCGGGGCATTACTTCCGAACCCATCAAAATATCAAAGAGTTTGTCGGCCTCGCGGGCATCTTCTACCGCGATTTGTTTCAAAAGTCTGGTGGCCGGATCCATAGTAGTTTCCCAAAGCTGACTAGGATTCATCTCTCCCAAACCCTTATAACGCTGAATATTAACCGAGGTAGATTTTCCGCCCGAGGCAGATCCGCCTTTGGCGGAGAATTCTTTGAGAACTATATCTTTCTCTTCGTCGTCAAAAGCGTATTTAATGGTTTTACCGACGGAGAGTCTGTAGAGAGGAGGAGTAGCTATGTAGAGGTGCCCCGCTTCTATAACTTGAGGGAAATGGCGATAGAAAAGGCTTAAAAGTAAAGTGCGGATATGAGCCCCATCAACGTCGGCATCGGTCATAATGACAATTTTATGGTAACGGAGTTTGGAGAGATCGAGCCCTTCGGCGATACCTGTGCCCAAGGCGATAATAAGAGATCTGATTTCTTTGTTAGCTAAAATCTTATCAACTCTTGCCTTCTCCACATTTAAAATCTTGCCCCTTAAAGGAAGGATAGCCTGGAACCTTCTGTCTCTCCCCTGTTTGGCGCTGCCTCCGGCTGAATCTCCTTCAACCAGAAATAGTTCTCCTTCTTCCGCTTTCCGCGTCTGACAGTCAGATAGTTTGCCGGGCAGTGCCAAGCCCTCCAAAACACCCTTCCTTAATATGGTTTCCTTAGCGGCTTTAGCGGCGGCGCGCGCTTTAGCGGCTAAAAGAGACTTACCGACAATGGATCTCGCGTCATTAGGATGGGTTTCTAAATACGACTTCAAGGCATCGGCTACTACAGTTTCAACGGCGCTCCTAGCTTCCGCGTTGCCCAACCTTGCCTTAGTTTGACCTTCAAACTGCGGTTCGCGAATCTTAACGGACACTATAACTGCTAGACCTTCCCGCACGTCGTCCCCAGTCAGGTTGTCTTCCTTTTCCTTAATAAAACCTTCCTTACGGCCGTAATCGTTTAAAACTCTAGTTAGGGCTGTACGGAAACCGGTTAAATGCATGCCGCCATCGGTAGTATAAATGTTATTAGCAAAAGAGAGTTCTTTGATCTCCATGCCTTCGTTGTAAGAAAAGGCCACTTCTACTCCAACGCCTTCATATTCTTTCTCAACATAGAAGATATCGTTCTGGATTAGTTTATCCCCGCCATCGTTAAGGTAATCTAAGAAAGATTTAATGCCTCCATCAAATTTAAAAGCGTGGTAGAAAGGAATTTCGTCGCGCTCGTCTATAAGAATAATACGCACTCCTTTAGTAAGGTAAGCTTGGTCTCTTAGGTAGTCCAAAATCTTTTTTCTCTCAAACTCGGTCTTGGGGAAAATACTCTTATCTGGTAAGAAAGTTATTTTAGTGCCTGTTCTCTGCCCCTTACCAACTTCCTTAACTTTCCACTGTGGAACACCTCTTTTATATTCCTGGACATACTGCTTGCCATCGCGGGTCACCTCGGCTCTAAGCCAATCCGACAAAGCGTTAACCACCGAAACACCCACGCCGTGTAAACCTCCCGAAACTTTATATGACTCCCCTCCGAATTTTCCTCCGGCATGCAGGACCGTCATAACGGTCTCTAGGGTGGATTTTTTTGTCTGCTTATGGATTTCAACCGGGATGCCTCTGCCGTTATCCAGGACACTCACAAGATTGTCTTTTAAGATTCTAACTTCAATGTCATTAGCAAACCCAGCCATCGCTTCATCAATGGCGTTATTAACGACTTCCCAAACGAGATGATGCAGGCCCGCTACATCAGTCGTGCCGATGTACATACCTGGACGTTTACGAACAGGTTCCAAACCTTCAAGAACTTGAATATCCGCAGCTGTGTATGAGGTTGGTTTCTTGTCTTCTTTAGCCATAATTACAAAATAAAACGCCCAAGTTTTAGGCACTTAAATTATAACTTAAAAGCCTCCTTAAAACAAGGGGGATAGAGGCCAAAAAACATAGTATTAATAAGGCTAAATTAGCGGATGACGGCCTTCAAAGCCGAGACTAAAATTCCTTCGGTTTTTTCTATTTCCCGATCCACTTCGGCATCCGTTAAGGTGCCTGAATCGGAGCGGAAAACCAGACGGAAAGTAAGGCTAACTTTGTTTTTATTCCCTTCAAAGTTATCGAAATAATCTATTAAATCTACGTCTTGAAGGTGGGTTAAGGCCAGGTCGTTGATAGTTTCCATAACCTGCCCTACTTTGGTATTGATAGACACCACCAAAGATATATCTCTAGTGACCGAAGGATATTTCGGCAAAGGACGGTATTCGTTTTCACCTACAGTAACTTCCAAGAAGGCATCTAGGTTAAGTTCAGCCAAGGCTAATTTGGACCCTGTTGTGTGGGCGACACCGAGAATCTTGCCGTCTGATTTTACCACTAAAGAATTTTTACCCTCTTCTTTCATCAGGATATCGGTCAAGCCGCATCTCTTTAGGAGCTGCGCTAAAACGCCCTTCAAATGAAGCATAGCTTCTTCTTCTTTCAGGCCTAAACTAAGTCTGGCGCCTTCTCCTTCGGCAGAGAATACTTTCCCAATCTCAAAAACTCTGACAGAAGGGAATGCATGCGAATTCAAAGAAATGTTTTCCTTGATGCCGCCAAGCAAGGAGGTTCTTAGGTATTTTTTCTCGGCTGATATCGGGTTTATAAGTTCTAAAGAACCCGCAACCTTACCTCCTACAAAAGAATAGTTGTGAACTTCGCTGAAACCAAAGCCGGTGAGAATTGTTCTAATCTCCCTTTTGAAATTAACTATGTCGTCCGACTCAACCGGAGTTAAACCAATAAACGGAGTCATCGGTTTTAAGTCGTTGACTCCATAAAGTCTGACCACTTCTTCGGCCAGATCTTCAAAGATATTCACATCTTCTCTTAAGGCGGGAACTTCCACCAAAAAGTTATTTTTGTTTTTTACATTCTTGGTAAGAATTATAAATCCCAGAAGTTTAAGATAACCGGCGGCCTGCTGCTTGGTGAAAGAAAGGCCGATAATGGAATTAAATCTAGCTATATCAAACTCTATAATCTTCTTGCCGGGAAGCTTGCCTATGGCCTCAGCCGAATCAATAAGTTTAGCTTTTAGAACCTCTTTCATTAGGTTAACGGCTCTATCTCCCCCAATGACAGCCGAGTAAGGGCTAAGGCCCCTGGAAAACATCTGAGAAGCATCTGTCACGAGTTGGAGCCGCTTCATAGTCCTATAGATTCTCGCTTGGTTGAAGTTAGCGGATTCCACTACGATGCGTTTAGTCGCCTTAGTGACCTCGGCCCGCTTGCCGCCTTTTATACCGGCGATGGCGAGCACGCCTGACTTATCGGCAATAACCAAATCGTCTTTGGTAAGCTCGTAGGGATGGCTGTCCAAAGAAACTACTTTCTCTCCTGGCTTAGCGAACCTGACAATAATTTCTCCATCCAGCTTATCCGCGTCAAAAGCATGGAGAGGCTGCCCCGTTTCCAGCATCGCGTAGTTCATGATATCAACCACGGCGTTAACGGGCCGCAGGCCGCAGTCGGCCAGAACACTTTTAATCCAGGCTGGGGATTCCCCTATTTTAAGAACTTCCAAATAACGGGCGATATACACCGGGCAAGCCGATTTATCCAGAACCTTAACTTTGACTTTCCCCTTGCCTTTAGGTAATCCGACAATGCTTTTGTCTTCAATTTTATTTTTTAATTTAAAGATAGCCGAGGCTTCGCGAGCCATACCCCAATGAGAGGCGGCATCGGCGAACCTGTTGGGAGTTACCTTTATTTCAATAGTGTTGCCAACCGCCTCTTCAACTTCAAAGGCTTTCAAATTAATAACGTCGGAAAACTTAGCCTGGTTAGGTAACTCGGGTACTAGTTTTTTTAGTAATGGATAAGAGAATTTCATAGTTTAGAATTGATTGATAAATCTTAAGTCGCCGGAATAGAAAAGACGGATATCTGGCACTTTATATTTAATCATAGCCAAGCGGTCTATACCGACACCGAAGGCAAAGCCCTGGACATCCCTGGGGTTCAAGTGAGCAGCTTCGAAAACTCTGGGGTGGACCATACCAGCGCCCATAACCTCAAGCCAGTCTCCCCTGCCTTTGGTCGGAAATTTGATGTCAACCTCAACTCCAGGCTCTACGAATGGGAAATAAGACGGCCTGAAACGAAATTCAATATCTTTGCCGAAAAGTTTCTTGAAAAAAGTTTCTATAATGAACTTAAAGTTAGCCAGACTAATGTTATCACCTACCATTAAGCCTTCCAGC
>Ga0209541_10012569_pt1 | contig 13086 bp, 7 predicted proteins | sample RifCSPlowO2_01_FD_184027 | JGI IMG/M metagenome (GOLD analysis project Ga0209541, IMG submission 184027) | Groundwater microbial communities from Rifle, Colorado - Rifle CSP2_plank lowO2_0.1 (SPAdes) (version 2) | ecosystem: Environmental > Aquatic > Deep subsurface > Groundwater | place: Rifle...
TCCGGCGCGAACTCGAACCCGGTCGGGAAACTAAGTCCGCTGTTGATGACCTCGCTTAACTGAAAACCCGCCGGCGGTGCCGCTTCTGTAGGCGGCGCAAACCCAACTGCTGATACGATTACAGTCGCGAGTAAAAACGTTCTGATCATGAGTCTCATATAGTTAGTCGCTTAAAATTAAGGCTGAGGTTTTTTTGAAGATCAGTATTTCTGGGGAAGTATACACTTTGGTGAAGTACTTGAATAGGCGTCCCTGCATCTCCGGGGGCTCATAAACGGATTTCCAGATCTGGTCGTCCTTCTGGGTCACTATCCAAGTCGCGTATTTCTCGGGCTCGCGAAGGGACCCTTCCCAGTACGGTTTGTTGCCGATATAAATGATGTTACGCATCGGTATCCCGCTTCGAGGGATGCTCATCGGCCGAGAAAAATCGTCGAGGAGCACGAGGCCCTCGTCATAGTTCTGCTGCATAAATCGCTCCGCGTCCCGCGGTTTAGCGGAAGAGAGTCCCCTGACCCCATCCTCAAACGAGAGCACCTTGGAGTAACCAACGCCATAGAGTCCGAATTGAGCCGCGATCAAAATGACCAAAGCGATTTTCCCTACGCTGCGGCTCTTGAAAAATAAATACCCAAAAAGCGTCGCTACGGCAGGGATCATTATCACGCCATAGCGAACGTTGAACAAAGTCCATTCAAAATCCGGAGGCGTAATGTGCGGTATGAAAATGACCGACTGCCCCATATAGAGGGTCGCGACATAGAAAACAAAGGGCGTGAATAGCAGCAGTGCTGTAAGTGCCCGGTGTTTGCCTTGCCCGCGGAAGAGATACATACCGAGCCCGACCAAGGCCGCCGCAAAAACCAGAACCCCGGCATTGCCCAGAGCGGTGAAGAAGTAGTACAGGAATGACTGCCAGAGATCGTGGTAAGCGGGCAGCTCTCCTCTCGCTAGCCAACCCTGCTGTTGCGAGCTAGCCGAAAACTGGCTGTGCGTGAAATACAGGGGGTCGCCGAGAATAAGCGCGTCCCACACGAGCCACAACACGATGCCAAAGAACGCGAGGGTCGCGAAAAGCACCACCCTGCCTTCAAGTTTCTGGAAAAGCCCTTTTCTGCTCTCCCCATAGAGATTTTCACGACGCACAAAGAAACCGTGAAGCGTCGCGAAACCGAGGGGCCTCGAAAAAACTTTCCAGTCAACCGTGTACGGAAATGAGATCAGGAATAAAATGCCCGCCTCGATAGCGACGAGGAACCATCCGTCATAGCGCGACAGCGCGGCGCAGAACCCGAAAAAAGCCGAAGCCACGAGCGGAAGGATGTTCTCCTGTTCCCGCAGGTAGCGGAGGAAAAAATACGTCGAGAGCACGAAAAAAGCAATGAGCGGGAGTTCCGTCATCGGCGTGGACTGCAGATAGAGGAGGTTGGGATTGAGGACAAAGACCAGCGCGCCAATAAAAGCGGCCCCCCTACTGCCGGTGAGGAGCTTCACGATCTTGAAAAGAAATATCGCGGCGACAACAAAAGCCACTCCGGAGATCATCGACCCCGCGAGGCCTGACCGCCACAAAAAATCAAAGTACACCAAAGGCGCGAGGAGGACGTGAGGGAGTGGGAGCCAAATCCCTCCGAGCTGGGCCGCGCCAGGCGTGAGCGAGTCAACGACGCGCTTCGCGATATTGAGGTGCGACTCCGCGTCCCCGTAAGCGACGATGGTATCCTGAAAGTAGAAGAAGGTGGTCGCGCCCATTGCGAGCAGTGTGGCCAATACCCCCACTCCCCATGGTGTCGCTAGGCGGCTAAGCCACGGCCGCAACCGCGTGCCGATTCCATTTTTTAGATCAATACTAAACTGCATCTTTTTTCCTCGAGCCTGCTAATATCAGGGAAAATAAAATTGTCAGGAGCAAAGCGTACAGAACCAGAAAATATTCCGCCAAAGTTCCGTAATCCCGAAGGTAGGTGTTGTATAGGAAGCTGCTGCTGTGGCTATCGAGAAGAAAATCGAGATTGCGCTTATACGTCCAGTCAGTGCCTAGAAAAACCGCTTCAACCTTCGGCGGTATCGCGCTAGTAGTAAGGACGCCGAGAAGCGCCACCGCGCTCGAGTACATGAATAGAATTGCCGTAAGCGTGCGGACCAGAAATACTCTCGCGGAATTTGCCGCGAAATACGCCGCGAACAAAGACAACGAGGCCATTGCGGGTATGAGGTACCGCGGCCCATAGGCCCAGCCGCCCCACGGGTCCCCCCAACTGCTGTAGAGGAACACTATCACAAGCACACTGCCGAGCATCACCCAGATCTCCGCGCTCTTCATCCGCTTGAGGGCCATAGCGAATCCAAATATGGAAAGGAGAAAGATCGGCGCATATACAAAGAGTCCCCGCTCTTGGCCGAAAAGCAATACGCCGAGGCCCCTGGGAAGTTTGCTCTCGCTGAAAAAACCCGTGACTGTCTTGTCGATCGATTGGGCCGCAATTTCATCGGGTGTTAGCGACGGGTCAGTTAGCTGGGCTTCAACCACTTTCTTGTAACTATCCAGGGTTCCCGCCAGCCGGCTCCATCCCCCGAAATTTACCTCATTGAAATACAAGTGTCCTGCCGTGACTGCGGCGAAAACGAGAAACGCGGGCAGAATGCTTCCCCGGAAAGTGAGCTTGAGTTTTTGCTCCTCCACTTTCCCCGGGAGAGCCGACAAAGCGAGGTAGATGAGCACTGGCGAGAGCAGAAGAGCGTTCGGGTAGTCCACGGCCAAACCTATAGCGATCATCAGGGCCGCGAAAACCCCCCACATCCAGCTCATCCTGCCGTTTCCGCGGAATTTCCAAGCCGCGTAAAAAGAGGAAATCAGGAAAAAAGTCGTGATGTGGTGCTGGTACAGTGTCACGGCATAGCTCCACGAGGTGGAACCGAAAGCGAAGATAAACACGCCGAGGAGTGAAGCCCAGACCGGCATCTTCAAAATGTTCCGCCCGATTTTGTATAGGAACAGCATTGTAAGAATGCTCACAAACGCGACAAAGGCAAATGTGGAAACCTGCGAGTAGCCGTAATCATACCCGAGCAGATAGGCAGGAGTCGCAAGAAAAGGCAGTCCAGGGGCGAAATAAGCATAGTAACGATCTCCGATATAACCAACGTCCGGATATGCCACGTCCCGGAGCTCCGGGGTCAAAATATAAGTGCCGTTATTCCCAAGTGCCATCACTTCCGCGAATCTCCCCCGCTCCGGAGATAGCTCGAAAGGCATCGCGTTGTCATCAAGATTCCCTTTGAAATCCGCGGGCACGGGGTTGCCCGGCAGGCCCTTGAGCGTCGCGCCATACAAAACAGCGGCGACTATGAATATCGCGAGGAGGGCGAACTTATCTTTGTGTGTAGTAAAAAATTTCATAATTTTTTTGAGGAGGGGGAAATCGCCCAAAGCGGGCCAGCGCTTGTCACCTCGAACGGGGTCAACATTACGAGTATACTGATGAATAAATAACTGCCCATCATAAGCGGGTTCTTGAAAAAATAGACCACCAACTCCCGCAGGAAAATACCGAGAGGCACCCTGTAGTTCTCATCGACGAAAGACCTGGAGAAATACTTGCGCATTGTGTGTTTACTCAACCTGAATCTGTCGCTCTGTTTTTTATGGTCGCTCAAATTATCAGGAGACTTGTAAATCACCGAGACGTGACTCAAGTGCCGAAATTTAAAGCCTTTCTCGATGCAGAACAAATAAGAGTACACGTCCTCCGAAGAATGAACCGGGGGCCAGTGCATTTTGTTTAGCAACCCTCTCGAAAAAGCCCTTGCTCTACCGTAGCAACTGTAAAAATTGTTTCCACCATTCCACTTTACAAAGATGCTCTCTTTAAAGACCTGGCTGTAATTTATCACCCTTTCAAAAAAACGCTTTGCCGGAAGGGGGGTAACGCGAACACTGACTAACCCCAGAGACTCATCGCCTAAAAACGGCTCGACCATCTCCCTGAGTAACGAATCCGTCGCTGGCAGAACATCGGCATCCAGGAGTACCAAAAGTTCGCCCCTGGCCTCCTTTACGACTAAATTGAGATGGCTAACTTTGCCGATTCTTTCTTTAGACTCGATGAGTCTTATTCGTTCATCCTTGATTTCACGCACCTTATAAACGGTCCCATCGGTGCTCCCGTCAGAGACGACAATAATTTCGGAAAGACTAAAGCTCTCTTCTCTCTGTCGTAAGACGGCACGCAATAATTCGCCAATATTAGCCTCTTCATTATAAGCGATGATGCCGACGCTCACCGTTGGAAACTTCTCCATACTATGCTTTTTTCCGTTTTTCGCCACGACCGGGATTAACATGCTTGTGGAAATCTCTGGAGTTTGTTCAAGCCAAACCACTTCAGTAACATCTGCCCATTTTCTGATTTTCTCCTGCCGCAAGTTTCTATCTTGGTCGGTTTCCCCATCCCGAAGGGCACGGACAAAGAAGTTAGGACGCATCAGTGCCAGCGTGTCTTGGCTTTCTGAGGGATGATTAGAAACAAATACAAAATCGACAAACTCAAGGGATGATACCATCTCAGCCCGCAACGCCTCATCTAGACACGGCCTGTCGTTCCCTTTGCGCTTCCTAACCAGCTCGTTACCATCAATTTGCACGACTAGGACATTCCCGAGTCTCGCGGCCTTTTTCAGCGCATGAAAGTGACCATAATGAAACAGATCGAACGCGCCGCTGCTAAAGACTACTCGGCTCGCCGTCCCCTTGGCGCTGATTGCTTGGAGAACTTCTTGTATTTTTAGAATCTTTTCAGGCATAAATTTCTTTATCTCGTAGAAACAGCAAAAAAATTTCTTAAGGGCCAGTAAGCTTTCTCAAAAAACACGCGAAGCGCGATTATAGAAACGCCGGCAACAAAAATACCACTAATCACTGCGCCGCTCTCCAGATTTATTAGTCTTTCTAGTAACGTTCCTAAAAGAACTAGCGCGGCAAAAAAACGCGGCTCGTCAAAAACCGTCACAACTTGCCTGGCAAACCAGTTGATACCACTATGCCAAAAACCTGTCACGGAGGGAGTGCCCTTAGCGGCTATTTTCGTCCCACCGCTTTGAAAGCTTATCAATGTAAGAAATCCTCCAGAAACCAACGCAAGGACTAAATATAGTGGATTTTCAGTGAAGAAGTAAATCTTACTACCAAGAACCAAAAGAAAAGTGCTTCCTAGTACTGCGTGCGCGGTTTTATCAAAAATCCTACCAAAATCTGATGCCGTGCCGTGAAATCTAGCGAGCTGACCATCAACGCAATCAAATAGTTGCGCAAGTTCTTCTAGAAAGACTGCGATTGACAAAACCCATATCGAATCAGAAAGTACAAGGCTATTGGCTAGGAGTCCCAATGAAATGAAAAGAAAGGTTATCTTGTTGGCGCTGACTTTCTGTCCCCCAAGAAAGTAAGCAACGTGGACCGACATGGCGCGTAGAAAAAGTCGCGCATCAAGGTGCCCAATATCGCGATGAGGACTTATCGGGGAATTCTTATTGTAAAGCGTAAAAAAAACCTGCTTGTTCATCATAAAGATTATTTAGTGGAGCTGGCGGTGAACCAGCTCAATTTGTACCGCCTGACGATAAGCGAGTAAAAAGGAGTCAATAAAAGATTGATTAGAACTATGTAACTGGCTGCGATTGGTCCCTTTCGAAACGCGCGCAATATACTTTTCATCAGAAAGGACAATGGCCGGTGATATTCTCTTTCAACGATATCCCCAAAATATTTCCTTGTGTTGCGGATCGCGGCCGGCGGGTTTGAGCGAAAGCTCTGTCTAAGGTAGTCGAGATGATTTGTTGGGAGTCTGTAATTGACAACTGCATTAGGGAGGTTCCGAAATTTGTACCCGGCGCTGATGCAAGAAAAATACAAGAAATCATCATCGTTCATAGTCGGGGGCATGCGTAGACCTTTCGCAAAACTTCCTCGCAGGGCCAAGCAGCTACCGATACATCCAAAAATATTATTTCCGCCGTTAAGTGAGTGGCGCGAATCATTGAACACGAGGTAAGTCGCGTACACGGCTCTTTCAAAAAAACTTTTTGGCATATAGGGACGAGGTTCACCGCCCACCAGAACTACAGCCTCATCATCTCCAAAACCATCTACTAGCTTACTAATGAGATTTTTTTCTGTGAGCGAGATGTCACCATCGAGAACTACAAAATAATCACCCTTGGCTTTCTGAAAAAATTGACCGAGCCTAATGGACTTGCCTAGCCGGTTTTCATCGCGAATTACTTTAACTTTTTGATTTTTGACTTTTCTAGCCAGCGCCGCGGTTCGATCACTGGATCCATCATCAATTACAATCACATCGCTTAACCTCCATCCTCTCTGCTCCTGCCCCAGAACCTGCTTGAGCACCTTTTGAATGTTTTTCCCTTCGTTATATGCAGATATTCCAACTGAGACGGTCGGTACTCGTTTTATTTTTATACTTGGCTTCGCTTGGTCCTTAAGAATATTAATTACGCATTTAATTACGTAATTCACTTCGCTGTCGGCCAGCTTCGCGTGAAGCGGCAAACTCACTGTATGAGCTCCGATTTTTTCAGTCACTGGAAGCGCGCCTTTGGCGTACTGCTTGTAAGCCGTCATCAGGTGAAGTGGCAAATAATGGATACCGCACTGTACCCCCGCTTCTTTCATCTTCACCAAAAACTCATCACGGTTTGGCAAGGTGATTGGATAAAGATGATTGCCGGTGTTCTTGAGAGCAAAGGCGCGATTATATTTTTTGACGATTTCGTTGCGGCGGGCATTCAACCTCGGGAGTTTGCGAAGCTGTACCCGGCCAACGGCCGCTTCGACATCGGTCATATCAAAATTCCAGCCGGGAAACTCGACCTCATAGTAGAAAGATGAGGCGTCATTTTGCTTTTGCGCGCCCTCGTAGCGCGCGCGGGTATCCTTGGTGAGTCCCCCATGTACGCCTTTGCGGTACCATTCCGCTTTTTTCGCGTCGTCGGTGAGAATCATGCCGCCGCGGATAGTTGTCATGTTTTTAACGGCGTAAAAAGAATAACAGCTTGTAATGCCCTTGAAATCGCCTTTCTCCACTCGATGCGCGCTGTCAAAAAGCACGGGCACCGGGAAATTATCGAAGCCCTTCGCGTACCGCGCGGCATAATGAACTGGGATGACCAGCTTGGTTCGCTTCGTAATTTTGCGCTTCACATCCCCTGGGTCGAGGCACCAGTCGCTCTCGCGGATATCCGCGAAAACAGGAGTACCTCCGGCGTTGATGACCGCGCTCGCGGTGGCGCTCCACGTAAGCGAAGGGACGATGACCTCGTCGCCGGGCCGCAGGTCCATTTCCTTCAAAACCAAATACAAGGCCATGGTACAGCCGTTGGTCGCGATGGCGTACTTTGCCCCCATATATTTCGCAAACTCCTCCTCGAAAGCCGAAGTTTCCGGCCCGCGGATAACCCAGCCGGAGCGGAGCACCCGGCTCACCGCGTCCAGCTCCTCTTGGTCCAGCGACGGTTTAGTCAAATTGAGATGCATTTTGTTGGCCATATCCTTGTAACCTTTAATCTATAATCTGTAATCTAAAATCTATGATTTAAAATCTCTAACCTGTTATCTGCCGCACGGCTTGCTTTACGGCCGTCTTATTTTCCACCGGATGCTTTTTCAGGTATTTCACTCGGTAATACACGTCCTCACCCATGCTCTTGACTTTTCCGCTCTCAAATGACGCAAGCAATTCGCGCACCGCGTCCGCGACCGTGTGGCTCGCTTTGAACCCCAGATCTTTGGAAATGCGATCGAAATTCGCGCGGTAGCTTCGTTTGTCCGCCGATGCCTTGTTTTCAACTACGCTTACGTCCGGCATCGCCGCACCGATAATCTTGCCGAGGTCGCTGATACGGTAATTCTGCTCACTCGAGCCGACGTTATACACTCGGTGACGTAATGTTTCTGAGTGTAGGGCAAGGTAAATCGCTTCGGCCACGTCCTTGACGTGAACTACCGGACGCCACTGCTCACCGCCATTTACCGTGAGCTGTTTCGTGAAATATCCTGTACCGATCATGGTATTGACGACCAGATCAAACCGCGGATTGGTCGCCGCTCCGTAGACTGTGGCGAACCGCAGGCAAACGCTGTCGATTCCCGGAGAGAGAAACAGGCCCTCGGAGTACATTTTACTCCGCGCGTACAGGGTCACCGGCCGAAGCTCGCTTCGCTCGTCAAAAACTTTCTCGAGAGAAAAGCCATACACCGAACAGGAGGACGCGTATACTATCCGCTTTTTGTACTGCCTGCAGAGCCGCGCGATATTTTTGTTCGCGAGATAGTTGATGTCCCACGCGAGATTGGGGTTTAGTTCCGAGGCCGGGTCATTGGACATGGCGGCAAGATGCACGACCGTGTCGGTCGCGGCGATAGCTGCCTCAAGCTGCTGAGCGTTGCGGATATCCGCGTAGATCAGATCGCAGGTTGTATTGATGGTCTCTCCGGTTTCATACATCAAGTTGTCGTAAATCGTAACTTCGTCCCCCTGACTTTGCAGGTAGGGACAAAGAACTGAACCGATATATCCTGCGCCACCCAAAACTAATACTTTCATGCTATGGCCTCCACTTTTCTTAAATTCTCGAGGGCAACCACCTGATGGCAAAAATCCGCGTACTCAAGTGCGATGCTGTTCCAGCCGTAACCTTTTGCAAAATTTCTGCATTCCGGTATCAGGGACTGCCGAAGCGACGGGTTCCCCCCGACTGCTAAAATCTGCTCCGCTAGCGAATCAACATCAAAGCTCTTTGCTTTACGCGAGGCCTTCTCCGGTACCCAGCTCAATCCCTCAATATCGTAAGAAACTAGGGCCTTGCCGAAAGCGGCGAACTCGAGGGGCACAAGCGGGAAATCCTCCCACCTGGAAGGATAAATTCCAAAAGAGCAGTTTGCCAAAAGCTCTTCCTTACGTTTTCCGTCCACCCTTCCGACGAACTCGACATCACTTCCAACTCCGTATTCCTCGATAAGCCTCCGAAGCTTGAGCTCCTCGTCCTTCGGTCCGTTACCGGCAATCACGATTTTAACCGGCATGTGGCCGCGAAGCTTCCGGCAGGCCTCGAGAAGCAGATCCAGCCCCTTCTGTCGGATATCAATACGGCCGATGAAAAAGGCGTAATTCTCGTCCTTGGTCGGGTGCCCAAAAAATTCCTCACTTACGCCATTAGGTATGACGCGAGTGATGATGCTTGGATTGAGTCTTTCCATCTTTACTTTATTTGCGGCAGAATATGCCAAAAAATATTTGTAAAACTTACAGCCCAAGGCTTCTATCCAATGAAATGGTAAAAAATACTTTTTCGCAAATTCTTTCGCCTCGAACATGGTCGGCATGCCTATAACCGGAATGCTGGTGAACAGCGGTGCAAAAGATGTAGAGATCGGGGCGGTGAAGCACTCAATTATCACATCTGCTTTGAGACGCATCACAGCCAACGGCAAAGCAAAAAAGTAGGCGACATTATTCGCTCTTATGTTGCGGCTGCCTAGCCCTATATGCCGGTAAACGATACCGTCCTCGGTCCGATCCTGCGAACCAGGATACCTGTTGCAAATAACAGTAACTCGGTTTCCCTCGGCCACCAAACGTTTAGCTACTTCATAGGTAGCCCGTCCCTGGCCTCCAGAAAGCAGACTATTTCTGACGTCGTCAAAATCCAAAAAAACGATGTGCATATTGCGTTCCATATTACCCGTCCCCTTTCTTTGCCAAAACCCTCATCGGGAGGAGTGAAACCGTCTGGTTAACAAGCTCCAAAAACTTCGTGCTAGTCCGCTCCCAGTCAAATTCCTGCGCCCAGCGGTAAGCCTCACGGCTCATTTCCGTACGGAGACTCTTGTCTTCTATGACTTCAAGGATTTTTTCGGCCATCGCTTGGCTGTTCCCGTGGGGAACCAGAAAACCGGTATGCGGATTGATGACCGAATCGCGAAGTCCAGGAACATTTGCCCCGACCACGGGGGTCCCGCAAGCGTTCGCTTCCATCGTTGTTATCCCCCAACCTTCGATGAGAGAAGGATTGACGAATACCCAGGCACCCTGCATAAGCAAAATCTTGTCCTCGTCGCTGACACGGCCGAGGAACTCCACGCTATCCGTGAGCCCGAGGTCTCTCACGAATTGCCGGAGCCACGCGTCCTGCTCCCCGCTGCCGGCGATGACGAGCCTTGCCGCCTGAACCGAATTTTTCACTTGCTCAAAAGCGCGGATGAGCACGTCGAGCGATTTGTACGCCTTGAGCCTCCCGACATACAAAACCATCGGCACCGCGCTCTTCGGGGCGGGCTTGTGACGCCGCAGGTCCACGCCATTGTGCACGATATCGATCCCGATGCCGGTGAGACCGAGATCTTCCATGGCGTTCTTTGTGGAATTGGACACCGTGATAAATTTGGTGTCGCGGTAAACCAAGGGCATCACCCGTTTTTCCAGAAACATGGCGAAGCTCGCCTGGAAACCCTTGAGGTACCGGCGGAATATCTCCTGATGGACATGATGCATGACGCAAAATACCGGCTCGCGAACATACAGCGGAGTGAAGAACGGTATCCCATTCTGGCAGTCCACGACCACGTCATAGTTGCCGCGGAAACGAAGCAGATAATAGATAACGGCCCAAAGGTAAACGAGGTAAAACCCGCCGCGGCGCACGACCTCTATCCCGTCCACGATCTCGCTCCGCGGTGACGCGCCGTCATTACCGCAAAAGAGAGTTACACGATTCCCTTCCTTGACCCAGCGCTTCGCCATTTCCTGTATGTACACTTCCGCGCCTCCCGCGAATTTATGCTGTTTGTCGCGCCAGTTGAATATCAATATGTCCCGCTTGCCCGGCCCGGCCGAGGCGGCCTGTGGCAGGGGCAAAAATATTCCCAAAAGATCCGAGAATGCCCGGCCGATGAACCTCAGTTCCTTCTCTAAGCTGTGCAGGAGCAACGTAAGAGCAAGCCCGATGGCGGCGCTCCCGAATATCGCGCGAGTGATACCGGCGACGCTTTCGTGCGAGTACACGATACCGACGCTCATGAGCGCGGATACCAGCAGGGACAGCGCGGGAAAGACGAATTGCCGCCTCGCCAAATGATAAGTAACAAAAACATTCATGATAGTGAACAGCGCGATGGCCAGCCCGTAGAGGCTCGCGTATGGAAGTATGGCGGCGGCGCGACTGCCCAGGAGCAGGGGTACGAAAGTCCCGCCCAGAGGACCCAAGACGGCGAAAGCGCCAACGGTCAAAACGCTAGAGGCGGCGAGGATATAATTCAGAATGCGCGCGGGATTCGAGCGCATCCCCTCTGCGCGGCTCACGAAAGCAACCATAAAAACCACCGGAAGTGAACCGAGGAAATAGATCATTTTCCCCACGAGGGACAGAAGAACATACTGCCCGGCCTGTACTGGAGAGAGGAAATGCTTCACGAGCACCAGGTCGAGGTTCAGGAAAAGAACGGCAGAAACTCCGCTCATGAGCGAGGCGGCAAAAAAGTCGGACGGAAACTGCAGAGCGGAACTGGAACTAGCTCCGCGCAAAGAAATGTGGGATCGAAGCATCACCTCGGAAACGACAGCCGCCAACGCCACCGACAATGGAATGGACAAATAGACGTATTTTTCCCATCCCGATTCCGCCAGTGCAACGCCAAAGCCGAGTTTGCTCGCGGACTCAACTAGATAAAGGATGGCAACATAGAAAAAAGCGAAACTCCCGTACAGATAGCCTCTGTTGATCGCCCCAAGGAGTCCGATAACAAGCACCGGGGTGAATGAGATCAAAATAGCCGCGTCCGGAAGCTGGAAGAAAGCCGTCAGAACCGGCACGGCCACCGCCCAGGCAATGCCCGCCGCGACCGCCACAAAAAATCCGCGGCGCCGCACAGAGCGGAGGAAAGCACTCACGCGCCCCTTGTCCGCTGTCAGCGCTCCCAGATAAGCCGTGCGGTGATTGACCGTCGAGCCGAGCGCGCCGAAAAACAGGGCGCTGATGGAAAGCACTGTGTTGACCAAGGAAACCACGCCGAGGTTTTCTAGAGAAAGTTCGCGGCCGAGTATGGCATTGTACAAAAAGTTCAGGAAATTCGAGAGCATCATCGCCCCGACCAAAACCGTACCCGAAGCAAAGACTTTTTTGGTCCAAGATTCCCGTACCGGCGCTGCCTTTGGGTATATGGCCGCGCTATCGAGAGCGCCCTTAGCCGAAGCGCTCTTTGGCAAATGCAGACCGTGCCTGGTTTTCTCCCAGTAGTGCGGCTTCCAGAAGAGTTGATACAAAGCGATGAAGGCGGCGAGACTGGTCAGGAGCCAATAAACGGGAACGAAAAAAACGTATTTGATCAATTCCCACTGTCCGCGCTTGGCACAGCCGATCATGTAGTAGTACAAAAAGAGGAAGTTTCCGAACACAAGGGAGGAAACCGCCATATAAAATATCGCTGTTGGGTAGATCGCCTCAATGGTCGGGCCCACCGTTGCCTTGAGAGCGAAATACGCGACTGTCATCGCCCACAGAAATGGATTGATGAGCACGAAGGCGATCTTGCCGCCGACTATCAACTGAAAAAGTCCGGCGTGCCGGCCCGTGTCGCGGGCAAACTTGAACGGCTGCCGCATATGCACGAGATAGGTCTGGATGTAGCCCTTGATCCAGCGCGACCGCTGCCGGAGCCAGTTCCCGAGGCCGCTGTTGGCTTCCTCAAGGGTCACGGAATCGATGATGGCCGTCTTATACCCGAGTTTGAAAAGCCGCACCCCCAGATCGCAGTCCTCAGTGACGTTAAAAGGGTCCCAGCCCCGGAGCTCGCGGAGGTCCGCGGAACGGAAATGGTTCGACGTCCCGCCTAGCGGAATGATGGCGTTGACGGACTGAATGCCGGTGAGAATGACATCAAACCACAGCGAGTACTCGGCCGTGAAAAGCCGGGTGAGAAGATTTTGATGCGGATTGTAGTAATTCAGCTTGGCCTGCAAACACCGCACGTCTGGCGCCGCATTCTGAAAACCCAAAAAAGCTTTGCGAAGCTGC
>Ga0209541_10012571_pt1 | contig 13085 bp, 14 predicted proteins | sample RifCSPlowO2_01_FD_184027 | JGI IMG/M metagenome (GOLD analysis project Ga0209541, IMG submission 184027) | Groundwater microbial communities from Rifle, Colorado - Rifle CSP2_plank lowO2_0.1 (SPAdes) (version 2) | ecosystem: Environmental > Aquatic > Deep subsurface > Groundwater | place...
ATATTGCGCGTATCGCAAAATAAAGAATATGCCGCGAGCGGAGCAAGTTACACTTTAAATGTCGGAAGCGATTCAACGGCGATTGTGGTTTCGCGAGACACGAGCAATGCGACAGTTTATATCTATACTATTACTTCCACAGGTACTGCAGGGAGCAGACAAAAAAAATATACGGCAATAGTTTTAGCGAATAAAATTACCGGCGCCGCAACAGTGCAATCTATGACGGATACGGCGATTGAATAACGAAGCGAGGCAAGTAAAATAAACGAAGTAAATGAGGTAAGTATTAATTTTGTAATTTTTAATTTATGAGGCAGATTATTAATAAAATTTGGGAGAAGATTAAATATTTTTTGTATAAGTTAAGTTCCAAACCGGAGATTGGCGGGTTAGAGATTAGCGATTCGGGAATACAGTATGTTTCTTTAGCGAATGGTCAGCCAAAGACTTTATCATTACGATTCCCACCGGGAGTGCTAAAAGACGGCAGAATCATTGACGAAAAACAATTTTCCAAAATTTTGACTGATTTGCATAATTTATTGCAACCGACAAAACCCAACAACGAAATTCCGATTATCGTTTCTCTGCCTTCGTCGGTTGTTTATACGCAAGTCATAAACATACCAATTATGGATAAAAACAAAATTGACGAATCAGCCAGACTGAATTTACAGATGATTTCACCGATGCCGATCGCCGATACTTATATGAGTTATGAGTTTTTGGGAGAGGCGGCAGATGGCTATGAATTGCTTGGCGCTTTCGCGGAAAAAGCATTGGTGGATAAGTTGAATAACTTGCTTAATTTGTCTCGTTTTTATTCTTTGGCTTTTGAATTTCCGGCGCTCGCTTTGGCGCGCGTTGTCCATAAAGATGTCTATAACGGACCGGAGCCGATTTTGGTTTTTCAAGTGTCAAGCGACGGCTTGAATTTTTTGATAATGAAAAATGGCGCGCTCCGTTTCGGTTATTTCCGTTCCTGGTCTTCCATTCAAGGCGATAAAAAAGAAATGTCGCGGAATTTATTTGACCAAATAGTTTTAGATGAAATTCAGAAAGTCAGCAATTTCGCATTGAGTAAATTTAGAGTTAATTTGAAACAGGTGTTTGTAATAGCGCCGGGATTTGAAACAGAAATAAAAAATGTGATTGCTAGCAGATTCGTTTTCCCGGTCTTTCCATTGAATCTAAATTCTTATAATATCGCGCCCTCTTGGTATGGAGCGTTAGGCGTAGCTTTAAGAGGAACATTAGACAGGGCGAGCGATGAAATTATAAGTCTTAGCGCGGATAGTTCTTCGCAACTTTATTATCAGGAACAGATTTTAAATTTTATAAAAGTTTGGAGAAATATTTTCGGCGGGGCGTTCGGGATATTTATTTTAGTTTTCGGCGGAGCCGCTATTTTTTTGGTTAACCAAACCAAAAATCTTAATATTAAACTTGAAGGATTTAAGTCTCGGTTTTCGCAGGAAGAATACGCGACTTTAAAGCAAGAAGCGGAAGAATTCAATATAATCGTAGGCTCCATAAGCAGAGCGAAGGGCATGGATGAATCTTGGCATTCTTTTATCACGGCGTTTAAAAAATTTGCCGACGGTTATGGCGTTTCTTTGGATAAATTTGATTTAGGCAGTTTGAAAGATGTTGTTTCTTTCACAGCGAGCGCTCCTTCAAATGTAATTGCTTTGCAATTTAAAAACGCGCTTACGGCCGACAGTCGTTTTCGCGATGTGGATTTACCACTCACTAAAATAATAATTTCCGGAGACACTTCGGTCAGTTTTGTCGTGAGTTTTAAAATAAACGAAGGAGTGTTTAGTAATTAGGAGTTAGAATTTAAAATCAGGGATTTAGAAAATAGAATACGAAAACGGTGATTTTTATTTTAATTTATTAATTGATTGGCCAGCAGAGAGAAAGTTTTTTCTAATATAATTTTATCGGTGGGAGTGATTTTTTTGAGGACAAAAGTTCCGGCTTTGGATTTATTGTTGAGCGGACGAATGCCGAGGCGAAGACGCCAGAATTCTTTAGTTCCTAAACTTTGAATAATTGATTCAATGCCTTTGTGGCCGGCTGAGTTTCGGCCGTATTGGATTTTAAACTCGCCGATTTCCAAATCAGAATCGTCGTGAACGATAATAATTTGATTTGGTTTCGCGCCGTTTTTTTTTATTAGTTTGGCGACGAAAGAGCCGGATTCGTTCATAAACACATTGGCAATTAGCAATTGGTAATTAGCAATTGGCAATTCTTTTTTTAAGCATTGAAGAAAAAGAGAGCCGACATTGTGGTAGGTGTTTTCGTATTGTTTACCGGGGTTGCCGAGACCGATAATAAGTTTTATTGTTCGGGGGTTGAATTTTTGGTCCATATAATGTAAAATTATTGCATATTGTTATTTATGCGCAAATTCCTTTGGTCATTTTTTGAGACTTTTGAGAGCGTGGCGATAGCCGCCATCGCTGTTTTTTTAATCAGAAGTCTTGTCGCGCAGCCATTTTTAGTGAGCGGTTCCAGTATGAGCCCGACTTTTCAAGATGGAGATTATTTGTTAGTGGACGAATTAACTTATAAATTTAGGGAACCACAAAGAGGAGAAGTTTTGGTTTTTGCTTATCCGGGCGATCGTAGTACATATTACATAAAGCGCGTTATTGGTTTGCCGAATGAAACGGTAACTATTATTGATGGTAAAGTGGAAGTAAGAAGCAATGATGAAAACGAATTAGTTCTTAAAGAACCATATGTAGCGAGCAATACGACAATGAGCAATATGGAAGTTGTTTTGAAAGACGGCCAATATTTTATGATGGGCGATAATCGTAATTTCAGTTTTGATTCGCGGAGTTGGGGGCCTTTAAGCAAAGCCGATATTGTTGGTTTCGCGCGATTGCGTTTATGGCCTATAGAAAAAGCGATGGCGTTTACGGCGCAGGCGTATTAGTGAAAACTGACAACTGACAGCTGACAACTGACAACCAACAGCTCAATTTATGAAAAAAATTAAACAGAGAAATAAAAAAATAGAAAAAGAAAGATCGCGGAAAACTTCTCAATTTCAGACAGTGAAAGGAATGGCGGATATTCTGCCGAAAGATCAAAATTGGTGGAAGATGATTAATAAAGTAAGCGATTCGGTGGCGGAATTACACGACTATTATTTTATGGAAACGCCGATATTGGAAAATGCCGGTTTGTTTGAAGCGAGCTTGGGCGAGTCAACCGATGTGATAGAAAAAGAAATGTATGTTTTCAAAACGAAGGGCGGCGATAGAGTGGCTTTGCGTCCGGAAGGCACGACGGCAGTGGTGCGGAGTTATCTGGAAAATCATTTAGGTTATTTCTCTTCGCCTTTGCGAGTTTATTATATGGGGCCGATGTTTCGTTATGAAAGACCGCAAGCCGGTCGTTACAGACAATTACATCAATTAGGTTTTGAAATAATTGGCGATAGTGATCCTGTTTACGACGTGCAAATAATTTTGGTTGTTTTTGCTTTTCTTAAAGAAATGCGGCTGAAAAATTTTAAAATTCGCATTAATAGCATTGGTTGCCGCGTTTGCCGGCCGAATTACAAACAAAAAATAAAAGAATATTATCGGACTAAAAAATTAGAGCTTTGCGACGATTGTAACGAAAGATACGAAAAAAATATTTTGCGGCTTTTGGATTGTAAAGAGGCGGGATGTCGGATATTGGTTCAAAAAGCGCCGGTGATTTTAGATTCTTTATGCCAAGCTTGCAATAATCATTTTCGGACGGTGTTGGAACTTTTAGAAGATAACGCGATAGTTTACGAGCCAGACCCATATTTAGTGAGAGGATTGGATTATTACAGCAAAACGGTTTTTGAGATTTATTATGATAATCCGGCAAATGCTCTCGCGGGTGGTGGAAGATTTGATTATCTTTCGGAATTTTTAGGAGGCAGGATGTTGCCGTCGGTGGGAGTGGCGATAGGATTGGAGAGAGTGATTGAAACTTTGAAATCTTTGGAGATAGAACCCAATTTAAAATTAAAATCCAGAATGTTTTTTGCCGCGGTTGGCGATAACGCGAAAAAAGCCGCGGTGAAATTTATAGATCAATTGAGAGAAAATAATGTGGCGGTAGTGGAAGCTTTAGGTAAAAAATCCTTAAGAGCCCAACTCAAAATAGCCGATAAATATCATTTGCAGACGGTTTTAATTTTCGGTCAAAAAGAGTTGTTTGAAGAAATGATAATTATTCGAGATATGAAGACCGGCGCGCAAGAAAATATTGTATTAAGCAAGATGACGGAAGAGGTGAAGAGGCGGTTACGATGACCATTAACCAAGAATATTAAGGGTCAAATGTCAAAATTCAATTGTCGTTTTTATGGATTGTTTGTTTTGCAAAATAGTGAATAAAGAAATATTAGCGGAGCCGATTTATGAAGATGATAAAATGATGGCGCTTTTGGATATTCATCCGCGCGCGCCGGGGCATACGATGGTGATCCCAAAAGAGCATTGCGAAGGGATTGTGAATTTGCCGAAAGACGCGCGAGCGCCGTTTGTGGAAGTGATACAAAAAGTAATACTGATATTGAAAAAAGCGTTGAACCCAGATGCTTTTACAATCGGCATTAACGAGGGGCGTGAGGCGGGGCAAGTGATTCCACACTTGCACATTCATATCATTCCAAGGTATAAAGGAGATGGTGGCGGTTCGGCGCATACGGTTGTTGATAATCCGCCGAAAGAAACATTGGAAGAAATTGCTAATAAAATTAAGAAGAAATTAGAAAATAGTAAATAGAAAATAGAAGAACGATTACTCGATTCTATTTTCTAGATTCTAAATTCTAGATTCTAATTTTTTGTGGAAGTAAGAAGAAGAGAAAATGAAACGATTGGAGCGATGCTTTATCGTTTTAATAAAAAAATTAAACAAAGCGGCGTGATGAAAGAATTAAAAAAGAGAAGGTTTCAGAAAAGAAACGAAAACAGAAGCAAAAGAAGAATGGGCGCGATGTATCGTTTTGCGAAAGCGCAGGAATTAGAAAAAGCCAAAAAATATGGCGTTGCTAAATAAGTTTAATGAAGACTTGAGAGGATATTTGAAGTCTCAAAATGAAAAGGAGGTGGCTACTTTGCGTTTGCTTTTGGCGGCGATAAAAAATAAGGAGATTGAAAAAAGGGCGAAAGACGGCGAGGGGGAATTAACTGACGAAGAAATCATCGTTTTAGTAAAGAAAGAAGTTAAGAAAAGAAAAGAGGCGACGGAAATTTATAAGCAAGGGGGCAGACAAGAATTGGCGGAGAAAGAAACAGCCGAGCTGAAATTTTTGGAAAGATATTTGCCGGCGGAAGCGAGCGAGGCCGAAATTGAAATAGTAGTGAAACAAACAATAGAAGAATTGAAACCGACCAGTGGAAAAGATTTCGGTAAAGTGATGAAAGAAGCAATAGCGCGATTGAAAGGAAAGGGGGATGCCGCCGTGGTAAGTCAAATGATTAAAAGATATTTAATGAATAGTATTAACATCCATAATGAATAAGATTATTATTACCAACAAAATTCAAGACAGAAAAATTAGCGGAAAAGTAAAAAAAATTGTTGAAATAGTTTTGAAAATTTTGAAACAAAAAGACATCCAATTGGATGTCTATTTGGTAAATGACAAGGAAATGAAAAAAATTAATGCCAAATTCCGCGATAAAAATAAAGCAACTAATGTTTTGAGTTTTTCGGAACCGAAATTTTTTCCGCATCCGGAGTTCGGAGACCAAACATCAGATGTCAGAGGTCAGAGGTTAAGATTCAGATATTTAGGAGAATTGTATCTCGCGCCGAATTATATTCAGCAAAAAAAAGAAGATATGAAGCTAATGGTTGTTCACGGAATATTGCATCTTTTGGGATACACGCACACGCGAAAAAGTGATATCATAAGAATGGAAAAGGCGGAGAAGAAGTTGTTAAAAGAAATTTCTCATCAAAATGAAAGTGAGTAGCGATTAGTGAGTAGTGAGTAGTTTTAGACTACCAACTACTAATTACCAACTACTAACTACTAACGCGTGTCTAATTTAATTACCGGTTTAGATATTGGTTCTTCGCAGATTAAGGGTATTGTCGCGGAGGAAAAAAAAGACGGAACTCTATTTGTGGTTTCGGCTTTTAAACAACCGATGTCCGGTTTGCGGCGGGGAATGGTGGTGGACGCGGAAGACGCGACGCAAATTTTGCGAGATTTAGTTTTAGATTTGCAGAAAATTTCCAAGAAAGCGACCAGCAATATTTTTGTAAATGTAAACAGCGAACACATGCGCACAAGGCATTCCAAGGGCATCGCGGCAGTTTCAAGAGCAGACCAGGAAATACAGCAAGACGATGTGGATAGAGTGATGGACGCTTCTAAAGCCGTTAAACTTTTGCCAAACAGAATGGTTTTGCACAATATTATCAGGGAATATTTTGTTGATGATATTGGCGAGATTTATCAACCGATAGGAATGATTGGCAACAGATTGGAAGTGGCGACGGTGATGGTGGAAGCTTTCGCGCCGCAGGTTAATTTAATCGTAAAAACTTTGGAGAGAGTCGGCGCGCAAGTTGGCGGCTTGATTTTTAATCCAATCGCGGCCAGTCGAGCCATACTTTCAAAGAGACAGAAAGATTTGGGCGTCGTGTTGGTGGATTTGGGGTTTGGCACGACTTCAATGATTGCTTATGAAGAAAATAAAATCACGCACGCGCGCAGTTTGCCGATAGGAATGGGTTATGTGACGAACGATATCGCGATCGGGTTGAAAACTTCCATTGACGCGGCGGAAAAATTGAAATTATTTTGCAGTTTCGCTTTATCCAAAGATGTTTCAAGAAGGGAAACGGTGCAACTTTCCGAATATGACGCAACTAGCGTGAGCGAAATATCCAAACGACTCATTTCCGAAATAGTGGAGGTGAGGCTTGTAGAAATTTTAGACTTAATCCATAATGAGTTCAAATCTTTAAATAAAAATGTTCAGTTGCCAGGCGGAGTGGTTTTGACTGGCGGTGGAGCGAAGACCGGCGGTATCGCTGATTTGGTCAAACAAGAATTGAAATTGCCGGCGCAGGTTGGTTATCCGGACTTGGGAAGTTTTGAAATAAACAATCCCACTTATGAAAATTTGATTAATGACACCGAGTTTGCGACGGCGGTGGGGCTTACTCTTTTTGGCAATGCTGAATCAAAAAAGTCTATTTCGCCATTTACCACTGTGAAAGGATTTTTGAGGAATTTGATGCCGTAGACGAGTCTTTGGGCGTTAGGCTTTAGATTTTGGTTAAGCTTTATGAAAAAAAAGGAGAAAAAAGTTGTTAAAATTAAATCAAGAAAATCTTCAACATCTCGTCAGAAAATGGTTCAGCGGACTCGCAACAAGATGGGAATGGCGACCATTAAGGTTATCGGCGTAGGTGGAGGTGGCGGCAATGCCGTTTCCCGAATGATGACAAATGATATAAGAATTAAAGGGGTGGAATTTATCGCAGTGAATACCGACGCGCAAGATTTGGATTATGCCGAAGCGCACAAAAAAATTTATATAGGAAAAGCTTTGACGCGAGGGTTGGGAGCCGGAATGAATCCGGAGGTAGGCAAACAAGCGGCGGAAGAAAATCGTTCGGAAATCGGAGAAGTGTTAAACAATACCGATGTGCTTTTTATCACGGCGGGAATGGGCGGAGGAACCGGAACTGGCGCGACGCCAATTATCGCCGAAATCGCCCGCGAGAAAGGAATTCTCACCATAGCGATCGTGACTAAACCTTTTTCTTTTGAGGGATCGCAGAGAATGACGATAGCGCAAGATGGCGTGAATAGATTAAAAGATAAAGTAGACGCGTTAGTTGTGATACCAAACGACAGAATTTTTAGTTTGATTAATAAAGATACGCCGGTGTTGAAAGCGTTTAGTCATATTGACGAAATCCTAAAAAACGGCGTCCAAGCGATTGCCGAACTAATTAATGTTCCGGGCATTATTAATGTGGATTTTTCCGATATTAAAACGATAGTGAAAGACGCGGGAATGACTTTAATCGGCATTGGTATCGGTTCCGGCGCCGATAGAGGCGTGAAAGCTGTGCAAGCGGCGGTTAATTCGCCACTTTTAGAAACTTCTATTGATGGAGCGAAAGGAATTCTCTTTACGATTGCTGGTAGCAGGGATTTGAAAATGACAGAAATCAGCGATATAGCGAAAATTGTTTCTGGTAATCTAGACGCGAACGCAAAAGTTATTTTCGGCGCTTATTACGATAAGCATTTGAAGGATAAAAATATTAAAGTGACGGTGATCGCGACCGGTTTTAATGGCATTTACGGCAATTCGCGGATGAATATGCCTAGTTTATTCAGCGCGTTCGGAACGGAAGCGAAGAAGAAAGAACAAACGAGAGAAAATTTTGATAAAAATAAGGAAAAAGACAAGTCGGATGTTCATTTCGCGAGCGTTGGGCAGGCGAAAACGGAAATGAAAGAAGAAGACGAGATTAAATTATCTTCGCAAAAAGAAGAATCTTGGAATGGGTTGGAAATACCGGCGTTTTTGAGGAAGAGGAAGAAGTAGATATTGCAAATAACTAATTTCTAATTATTCTAATTGATCTAAAACGAAGTTTTGGCAGTTATCCACACTTGTAACGATTTAAAAATAATTTAAAATAAAAGTATCAATACGATACTTTTTAATTTTTCGGATTACCCGATATCGCAATCGTAATTTTAAAATTTTACGATTGAATATTCGGGTTATATTTTTCTTTGAGACATTTTTAAGACAATAAATTGTAAATTTTTATAATAAATTTTGATTTTTGGATAAATCATAAATTTAAAATCGTAAATCATAAATTAAGTTATGTTTGAAACAACAGTAGAATTTAAATCGGTGAGAAAAAGAAACGGCGAACTTACTCCTTTTGAACAAGCGCGGATTCACAACGCGATTTTGAAAGCGTTGAAAGCGACGGAAGAAGGCGCGGAGAAAGACGTGGAAAAAGTAACGGAGAAAGTTTTGAAAGAACTGGCGAAAAAATATCCGCCGAACCATATTTTGGACATTGAAGACATTCAGGATGTAATTGAAACACAATTAATACTTACCGATTATCCGAAAACAGCGAAGGCTTATATTCTCTATCGGCAAGAACGGTCAATAGTAAGAGAAAAGAGGCGACAAATTCCCGATGAAGTGAAAGCGTTAGCCGAAAACAGCAAAAAATATTTTCGGAATCCTTTGGGCGAGTTTGTTTATTATCGTTCTTATTCCCGTTGGATAGAAACGGAAGGCAGAAGAGAAACTTGGATTGAAACAGTGGAGAGATATATTTCTTTTATGAGAGAAAATATTCACGATGCGTTAAATGAAGAAGAATACGCAGAAGTAAGAGAAGCGATCTTGCGTCAAGAGGCGATGCCTTCAATGCGATTACTTTGGAGCGCGGGTGAGGCGGCAAGAAAAACCAATGTGGCGGCATATAATTGCAGTTTTATTTCTCCCACAGAGCCGCAAGATTTGGCGGAGATTATGTATCTTTCAATGTGCGGCGCGGGCGTGGGTTTTTCGGTGGAACAGCAAACTGTTCAGCAATTCCCGCAAATTAAAAAACAAAGCGGGAAAAAAATGGACAATTACATAGTTGAAGATAGCAAAGAAGGTTGGGCGGACGCTTTAGCTTATGGTCTCACTGTTTGGTTTGCGGGCAAAGATGTGGATTTTGATTATTCGCAGTTGCGATTGCAAGGAGCGCGGCTCAAAACAATGGGCGGGAAAAGTTCGGGGCCGGATCCACTCCGTTCGGTGTTGGATTTTTCCCGGCGAAAAATTTTATCCAAACAAGGCAAGCGGCTCAATCCGATTGACGTGCACGATATTGTTTGCAAAATTGGCGAAGTGGTGGTGATGGGTGGCGTGCGCAGAACGGCTTTGATTTCGCTTTCCGATTTAGATGACCAAGAAATGAGATTCGCGAAGACCGGCCAATTTTATATTTCAGAACCGCAAAGAAGTATGGCGAATAATTCCACGGTATATTTAGAAAAACCAAAAGCTAGCCAATTTTTAGACGAATGGATTGCGCTTGCGAGAAGCGGCACAGGCGAACGGGGGATTTTTAACAGAGGTAGTCTAAAACACCAATTACCGGAAAGACGGTGGAAACTGATGAAAAATCATATTGCCTTGACAGGCACAAATCCCTGTGGTGAAATAATTTTGAGAAGCAAGGAATTTTGTAATCTTTCGGAAGTTGTTTGTCGGGCGGAAGATACGGAAGAATCATTGATGAAAAAAATAAAAATTGCGACTATTTTAGGCACTTATCAGTCGTCGCTCACTAATTTTCCGTATCTTTCCAAAGAATGGAAAAAGAATTGCGAAGAAGAAAGATTGTTGGGAGTGTCGCTTACGGGACAATGGGATTGTTCGGTTGTAAGAGACGAAAAAGTTTTGAAAAAATTAAAGGAACGCGCTGTGGCAGTCAATAAAATTTACGCCGAAAAAATGGGCGTTAGTCCTTCGGCAACGATTACTTGCGTGAAACCTAGCGGTACTGTTTCTCAACTGGTGGATGCGGCATCGGGCTTGCATCAGAGATACGCGCCGTATTATATTCGTCGCATTCGTATCGCGGCCACCGACGCGCTTTTCCAAATGGTCAAAGACCAAAAAATTCCGCATTATCCGGAAATCGGCCAATATGGCGAAAATATTTCCACTTATGTGTTAGAATTTCCGGTGAAAGCACCCGTGGGTTCGATTTTCAAAAACGATTTAACGGCGATTGAACAATTGGAATATTGGAAAAAAGTGAAAAAGAATTATACGGAACACAATCCGTCGGTGACGATTTCGGTGGGCGAGGGGGAATGGATTGCGGTGGCAAATTGGCTTTATGAAAATTGGGATATATTGGGTGGGCTTTCGTTTTTGCCGCGCGAAGACCATGTTTACGCGCTCGCGCCCTATGAAGAAATTACGGAAGAGCGGTATAATCAAATGATACAGACGTTTCCGAATGTTGATTATGCGCAGATTTTGCTTTACGAAAAAGATGACGAAACGCAAGGCGCGAAAGAATTAGCTTGCGTGGGAGGAGTGTGCGAGATACTACAATAGGCTCTAGGCTCTAGGCTCTAGGCTTTAGGTTGTAGGTGATAGGTGGTAGGGACGGACGGTAATTTTCAATTTACAATTGATGAATCAATTTTCAATAAATGATTCAATGATTTAATTTTTAAACAATTATGAAAAAAAATTTAATTATAATAATGACAATAATAATTGTGGCGACGGGAATATATTTTTATTTTCAAAATAAATCCGTTGTTTTACCAGTTTCGGAAAAGTTATTGGAAAACGAAGAATTAATAACTGACGAAGAAACAGCAAATGCGCCGATGCAGATAATGGTGATATACAGCGAAGATGGTTTTAATCCTAAATTCGCGACTATTAAAAAAGGCGGAAAAATAATTTTCAGAAATGATAGTTTAAAGCCGATGTGGGTGGCGAGCGCGCGACATCCGGAGCATGATGAATATGAAGGCACAAGTATTACCAAGTGCGGCACGGCGGAGGCGACGGGAATGTTTGATATGTGCAAAGAATATGAATCGGGAACGAGTTGGGAATTTCAGTTTGATAATGTGGGGGAGTGGAGATTTCACGACCATTTTAGCGCTTCGCATTTTGGTAGCGTGAAAGTAGTAGAGTAAACGAAACAAAAACAATCCGCCGGTTGGCGGATTGTTTGATTTTCTTGTAGAAATAGAAAAATTTATTTATGATATTCTTGCGTGCTGGCCCCCATAGCTTAGTGGCAAAGCAACTGCCTTTTAAGCAGCTGATCAAGGTTCGATTCCTTGTGGGGGCACCAACCAAAAAAACCGCTAAGCGGTTTTTTTGGTTGCGATATAAATTTTTGATTATTTTCCGTGTTTATCTTTTTGGATGACGCGCCAGTGATAGAGAAAGAGAGGAAGGCCGACGATAATCATCGCGAGAGATTCGGCGGCGGTACTTTGGCGATGGCTGGCTTGGCTTTTTGTTTGGTATTCAATTTGCTCCTGTTTAAATTTTTCTTTTTCTTCGGCGGTGAGTTCCTGCGTTTCTTCAGCGGAAAGACCCTTAACTGGACGCGCCGGATATTCAGGATAGAGATAAACTTCATCGGCACCTTTGAAAATATAAACTTTTAGTCCCAAGTCCACCAGTCGTACGAGACCGATTGTTACTAATACTAAACCGACCAGCGAAAATAAATAAAGATAGATTGACCTTATTAACTCTTTTTTGTTTGTTTCCATTTGTTTATTGTATGGTATCCTTGCAATAAATTCAATTTTTGATAAATTTGTTATTAGCGTAGTTGTAAGGTAGCTAAAAACTAAAATCCGAAAGCTAAAAAGCTAAATAAATTCCCCGGTAGCTCAGCGGTAGAGCGGCGCTCTGTTAAAGCGATGGTCGTAGGTTCGATCCCTACCCGGGGAGCATTGATTGAGATTGAGCAAGAGATTGCTCGATCTCTGTTTTATTCATTGGGTTTTTTGCGGTTCGAACTTTGGTAATCTCGCGCTTGGATACGAGTGAGACGGTTTTCATCGGCACAAGCGAATTTTCTAAGGAAACACTGATCTTTTTGTCCATAAGCGAGAGGTTCGAACCGAGGGTGGAGAGAATCTTTTTTTTCTTCTCCCACGGGCGAAACTAATCCGATATAATCTGCTATATTCAAAATAGCGCGATTCACAAACAGTAAATCGACCCCAAAACCCTTTATTTGAGGCATAAAAATGAGTTGCCAGTGCTCTATATCAGTGTATTGATATAGTAATTTCTACTGGCGTTGACATCGTGTTTCACATCTGATACACTTATGTCATAGTTATGAAAAGCAAGAAAAACCTGTTAGAACAGCTAAAAAACCTGCCCTACTTCGGCAAGGATACCATTCACCAGCTTGGTGGTCAGTTGGGGCTTAAAGTTACTACGGTTGATACCTACATCAGCCGCTTCTTGGGATACAAAGATATTTTTAAGCTCAAAAGAGGGACG
>Ga0209541_10012575_pt1 | contig 13084 bp, 11 predicted proteins | sample RifCSPlowO2_01_FD_184027 | JGI IMG/M metagenome (GOLD analysis project Ga0209541, IMG submission 184027) | Groundwater microbial communities from Rifle, Colorado - Rifle CSP2_plank lowO2_0.1 (SPAdes) (version 2) | ecosystem: Environmental > Aquatic > Deep subsurface > Groundwater | place...
CAAAGCCAGTGAATTTTTCAATAATTTTAAATTGAAAAATTCACTGAATTGAGTTATACTTAACTCAATTAAAAACTTGAAATTGTTAATGCTCTCGGCTTCGCCTTTCATGGCGTCTATCCCGTAGCTCGCCGAAGGCGATGGTCCGGGACCCGCCCACCCATTCCGAGCCGCGCACAGCGCGGCGAGGGCAGCCCCGAAGCAGAGCAAGCTCGCTACGGGGTAAAAATTCCGTTCGAGCTAATTCAAGAATACACCGCCATTTTTTAACACAGAAACCCTGTCGCTCGCGAGCGACAGGGTTTCTTGCGAATCTTTGAACTGGCATGCTGAATGATTATTGCACAGCGAGATTGGCTCTCACTCTGCCCCAGCCATAACTGGTATCCTTGCCGCTTCTGCCCAAATCTTTAGCAGTACTGAAGAGTTTATTTTCTACAACGCTCTGGATCGCAGTTGGGTTGGCGTATTTGATAAGGGCGACAACGCCGCTTATTATCGGGGTTGCCATGCTCGTGCCGCTCCATGACGCATAACCATTTCCCAAAACACTGGAATAAATACTTACCCCCGGAGCCGTGATATCAAGCGCGTTCCCTTTTCCGGAAAAACTAGCAACCTTATCTGTGCTACTAACGGCGCCAACGGTTGTTGAATAGCTTATACAGCCTGGTATTGACACTCCAGAACCACCGCTATTGCCGGCGGCGGCAACTACGGTTATGTTTTTATCTACTGCATATTTAATAGCATTCGTTAAGTCAGGCAAGGCATTATTGCAAAATCCTTTATATACATAAGGAGCGGCCGTACCCAAGCTCATACTTATGCCATCGGCGCCAAAATCATCTCCTGTTCCATAAACACCGTCCGACCCATCAACAGCCCAGTAAATCGCAGCCACAATGTCACTAAAATAACCGGAGCCATTTTGATCGAGTACTTTGCCAGCGATAATTCCAGCATCAGGCGCTACACCTTTTGCTTTCGGATCAATGCCATCGGCCGTGATTATTCCAGATACATGACTGCCGTGGCCTTCGTCGTCCATTGGATCATTATCATTGTTTACAAAATCTTTTCCACCCAAATAACTAGAAACGAGCTCTGGATGAAAGTAATTATAACCGGTATCCAGAACCACAACTTTTCTTCCGCTTCCCGTATTGCTGGCATTATGCACAATATCAGCGCCAATCTGGTTTAACGGCCCTGTATATGCAGCAGTTCCGCCGCTTTCTGGACGACGCGTTTCATTGACAAATCCGTTTTCCCTCAACGCGAACACCCTTACATCTTCCGCAAGGGATAATGACACAGCAACACCCCGCGGACAGCGAAGCGCTTTGAGTGTTTTTGCGTCTCGTACAACTTCACAGCCAAGAGAAACCGCTTCGCTTGTTTCGTTCTCTGTGTGGGCTATTACTCTGTCCGGCAGTGACCTATTGGCTTCTCCGCGGGCATTGACAATACTTACCATAATCAGCATAGCGGGAAGCGCAGCAAATAAAATAAAATACTTCTTTGTGTTCATACTATTTATCTTTCTATTTATCTTTAAGCGACTTTCTATTAATAAATTTAATGAATTGACCTGTCGACCTTTCTGCTATAATTTTATTATGTATGTTCAGTATAATATCTTCGTGTGCCAGTTGTCAACCACGTAAGAATGTGTATATTATGTAAGTACGCCAAAGAGAGTTATATTTTAAATCATCGGCAGGAAGGAGATTTTTAAAAAAGCAATTTAATACGCCGAGGTAGCTCAGTGGTAGAGCGCTTGCCTGAAGAGCAAGGCGTCGGCAGTTCGATTCTGCCCCTCGGCAAAAAAAAACAATATTATAATCCCTCGCTGCTTAGGTCCTCCAGCAGTTTTCGAGCTCGCGAGGAGAGTTTTTTTGGCAATTTTTGTTTCAGCACAATAAGCAGGTCCCCGCGCGCGGCGCCGCTGATGCTCTGACGGAATTGACTGGTTTGGCGCGCAATACCCTTGCCGCGGACGCGCAATATATCGCCGCTTTGTGAAAGCTCCGGTATTTTGACCTGAATTTTCCCATCCAACGTTTCAATAATTTGTTCTCCGCCGCGAAGAAGCGCCGTATAAGGCACTGTCAAGTCCATCAATAAATCATTGCCTTCGCGTCGGAATATCGGATGCGGCAAGACACGAATTTTTACATATAAGTCCCCCGCTGTGCCCCGCGGGGCCGCTTCCCCTTGACCCATAAGTTTAATGGCTTCCTCGTTTCGAATCCCCGGAGGAATTTCAATTTCTATCGTTTCGTTTTTGCGCACCGCGCCGTCTCCTTTGCAAGAGTCGCATTTTTTCTCCGGGATTTTCCCGCTGCCGCTACAGAGCGTACACTCTCCAAGCGTCGTAAAGGATCCGATGATGGATCGGCGCGTCTCGCGAATGGTACCGCTGCCGCGGCATGTGCCGCATGTCTTCAGCGCCGATCCCGGCTCTGCCCCGTTGCCTCCGCAATGAACGCACCGCGCGGTTTTTTCAAGAACGAGCGTTCGCTTACTGCCAAATACCGATTCGGCAAATGAGACATCAATAGCAACCGCAATATCGCTTCCGCGACTGCGTTCTCGGCGTTGAGATGTTCTTCCCATTCCGCCAAAACCAGAGAAAAACTCTTCAAAAACATCTCCAAAATCCGCGCCAAAATCCGCGCCGAATGGAGCGCCGCCCTGTGAAGAAAAGCCGCCGAATCCCCGGTCTCTGCTCGCGCCGTCAAATGCGTGGCCAAATTGGTCGTATTGCTTGCGTTTTTCTTCGTTGCCGAGCATTTGATATGCCTCATTTATTTCTTTAAATTTTTGTTCACTCCCGCCTTTTTTATCTGGATGGTATTGGTGCGCCAATTTCCGGTACGCGCGCTTAATATCCTCTTGAGAAGCGCGCTCGGAGACACCAAGAATTTTATAATAATCGGCCATGCTAGTTATAAGTGATTAGTGAGTAGGAATTCATTTTACTAATTCAAAGGCTTCTTTTTCTGCCGACACGATTTTTTTCTCTATAATTCCCGCTTGTTGCAATATCCAAAATAATGCCGGCAAGAGTAAAAGCATAAGGTAATAATAGACGACGCTTATGGTCTTGAGCGCCAAGAAAAACGAAATAGCCATTACCCAAGGGACAAGCGCGACGTACGGCTCAAGGTATGGTTCAATGGTCTTGGTTGACGCTTCGTAGAGCGCCGCGCCAATACGCTCGTCTCCTGAAGTATCAGGATCAATCGAAAGTCCTAAATCGCGGTTGAGATTTTTTATTATTTCTTTCCGTTGCGCGGGTAATTCCATTTTTATGGTCTCTAGCGACGGCACGGAGTTTGGAGCTATGTTCGGATTTTGCGCAAGCTGTTGCCGAATCAAACCGGCTAACGTATCATCAACCGTATTTTCACGATGAAATCCCGGCAATTGTTTTTGCAGCACACCATCTGCGGCGCGCAACGCGATATCAAAAATATTGCGCGGCAGAACAGTTGATGCGTCAACAGGCCTTTCTGCAATCGTTCCATAGTATGAAAAAGAAAACACTATCGCAAGCGCGGTAAGGAAAATTCTCAATCCTCCTCCCAACACAAATCGGAAAGAAAATGCGCATACTGCACGGTATTGCCGATCAACGCTCCAAAGAGCAAGCATTGCAACCGCAACTCCCACAATGCCTCCGATAAACGTCCAATATTCTATTTTAAGAGAAATAACAAGAACAGCAATTGATGCGATTGAAACGCCATAGCGCAATACGGAATTTACAATAAGTATGGTAGCGCTAGCCCATGCTATAGCAAACATCAGCACGAGAGACGCAAGCATCGGATAATCTGGTATTTTCTGCCACGTTGCGCCAACCAGTAGCCCTAACGCCACAACAACTCCGCCTACCATGAATTCTTTTATAGCCATGCGGTTTATTCAACGTCTTTATGTTCGGCATCTTTAATATTATCATCTTGCTTTTTATCAGAGTCGTTCGTATTATTCGGATGTTCATTGGTAGCATTCGGATCACTCGATTTTTTATATAACGCTTCCCCAATCTTAGAAAGCGCTTGCATCAGCGCCGTTTCTGCCTGCTGTATCTCGGCAGACGACTCGCCCTCTTTTGCTTTTTTCATTATCTGGATTTTTTCTTCAATATCGTCGTGAATCGCTTTTTCTATTTTGTCGCCGTTCTCGCGCAATGATTTCTCTGAGGTATAAATCATCTGATCGGCGCGGTTGCGCGCCTCTATAAGCTCTCTTCTCTTTTTGTCTTCTTCCACGTGTGCTTCAGCGTCTTTTTTCATCCGTTCAATGTCTTCTTTACTCAAACCCGATGTTGCTTCAATGCGTATTGATTGTTCTTTGTTTGTTGCTTTATCCTTTGCTTTCGCCGACAAAATACCATTGGCATCAATATCAAATGTTACTTCAATTTGCGGCATGCCGCGCGGTGATGGCGGGATGCCATCCAAAATAAATCGCCCAAGCGTCTTGTTATCCTGAGCCATTTCGCGCTCGCCCTGCAAGACGTGAATTTCAACCGATGTTTGGCTGTCTGCGGCGGTAGAAAACACCTGCGAGCGCGCGACGGGAACGGTGGTATTTTTTTCAATCAGCTTCGTCGTCACGCCGCCGAGCGTTTCAAGCCCAAGCGAAAGCGGCGTTACGTCAAGGAGTAATATATCCTTGACGTCTCCCTGCAAAATGCCTCCCTGCGCCGCAGCGCCAACGGCAACTACTTCATCGGGATTGATAGATAAATTCGGTTCTTTGCCGAATATCTCTTTAATGCCTTGAAAAATTGCCGGCATGCGCGTTTGTCCTCCAACCAGAACAATTTCATCAATATCGGATAAGGTAAAGCCGGCGTCTTTGATTACCCGTTTTGTTACTTCAAACGAGGTATCAATTAAATCGCGCACCAATTCTTCCAATTTCGCGCGCTTGATTTTTAAAAGAAGATGCCGCGGGCCCGATGCGTCTGAAGTAATGAATGGGATGTTGACTTCGGTTTCCACTGCCGAAGAGAGCTCGTGCTTTGCTTTTTCTGCCGCTTCCTTGAGGCGCTGAAGCGCCAAAACGTCTTTTGTAATATCAATGCCTTGTTCTTTTTTAAATTCGCTGGCAATATACTCAATAAGTCGATGGTCAATATCGTCTCCTCCCAGATGCGTATCACCGCCCGTTGATCGCACCTCAATGGTATTGTCCCCTATGTCAAGTACCGAAACATCAAATGTCCCGCCGCCGAAATCATAAATGACGATTTGTTCGTTTTTCTTTTTATCCAATCCGTACGCCAACGCCGCAGCCGTCGGCTCATTGATAATGCGCCGCACCGTAAACCCCGCGATTTCTCCCGCGTCTTTCGTCGCTTTGCGCTGAGCGTCATCAAAATACGCGGGCACCGTAATAATTGCTTCTGTAATTTTTTGTCCCAATCGCGCCTCCGCGTCCGTTTTGAGTTTACTTAAAATCATCGCGGATATTTCTTCCGGTCTGTACCACTGCGTTTCCATTTTCACCTCCACCCCGCCGTTTTTAGATTCTCGAATTTCGTACGGCAGAAGTTTTTTATCCCGCTGTACTTCCAGGTCAGAAAATTTCCGCCCAATGAGACGCTTTACTGAATAGATGGTGTTGTGGGGATTTGTCACTGCTTGGCGCTTCGCCAAAAGACCCGCCAAGCGCTCGCCGGATTTCGCAACCGCAATGATGGAAGGCGTCGTGCGGACTCCTTCGCTGTTTTCTAATATTTTTGGCACTCCTCCCTCCACGATAGCCATCGCAGAGTTGGTAGTCCCCAAATCAATTCCTAAGATTTTTGGCATATAATTTTAATTTTGTTTATAATTTCCGACTTTTACTTTTGCGGGGCGCAATACTTTGTCATATATCATATACCCTTTTTGTATCTCTTCAATGATTATACCGCTTTGCGTTTTATCATCCACTGTAATTTCTTCCAATGCCTCGTGGTGAGATGGTGCAAATGGCGCCCCAATGCTTTCAAATGGTACCACGCCGTAGCGCTTGAGCAATTCTTGAAACTGGCGCTGTATGTTTTGTGTTCCATCATCGGCGCCGTGTGCTGCCGACATATCAAGAGAATCGGCAAGCAACAACAAGTCGTAGAGTAGGACGGTGTTGGCGAATTTTCTAAATTTCTCTCGTTCTTTTTCTTCGTCCCGGCGCGCGTTGATAAAATCTGCTTTTGCCCTTTGCCACCCCGCCAAATATTCGTCGCGTTCTTTTTGGCACACCGCAAGCGCGTCGCGTATCTTTTTTAATTTTTCTTTTGGATCCTCGCCTTCTTCTATGAATTCTATATCATCCATGGCAGTTGGTATTATCTAATTTTTCCTTTGCGTAGCGTAAAATTGATCGCGCTTCTTCATAATTCATTCGTTTTGGTCCCAATGAAATCATCGTGCATTCTCCCCACTCGTTATCTTGAAACGACGTTCGCACCATGCCAAATTCTTTAATGGATATTTCGGGTTCTGTGGCGTTGCTGCGAAATTTTTCCATATCATTTTCGAGTTCTTCAATTTCTCGCGCAAAGGAAATGGTAACGCTGGATTCGCAAAATTCAGGATTTCTGAGCACTTCTGCAAGACCGGATTGCAAAAACCGATGATGTTGTGGTGACGCAACTACGCTTAAAAGATGGAGATGCTGTGATATCGCTCTGCTCATTTCTTCAAAAAAGGCATCCCGCGGCTCTTGCTCGAGTAAAAAGAAATCCTTGATTTTGCGTGGCGGCTCTCTCCATCCAATTAAATGTTCTACGAAATACCGATATCCTTTGTCGGTTGGAACACGCCCGGCAGATATGTGTGGTTGTTCTAAAAAACCCCCCTCATCAAGTTCCAGCATAATATTGCGAATAGTCGCGGGGCTTATGGAGAGATCCCGTTTTTTGCTAATTTTTACCGATGGCACCGGGGCGGCGGTTGCAATAAAGTCCCGAACTATATAGTTAAATATATGCTCTGTACGCGCATCTAATCTCATATGATTCTTATGTTAATCAATTAGCACTCTCATGTCAAGAGTGCTAATTGTGTCCTGCCACGCGCCGAGCTTTTATACACAGGGCTCCATATTGCTAAATTTATTTCTATACTTTATGCTGGAGTAGCGTGTCTTATTATTAACTAATATAAATAAACCAATGGAACCGACAAACACAAAAGAACCGGTTGGGACATCATTAAAGTTTTGGGCGCCGATCATTATTTCTTCTCTACTCGTTTTGTCCTCTTTTCTTGTTTATTCAAATTTTAACTTATCTGCGCAGGCATCCGCCCCCCTTGAATCGTATGATATCCCGGGCATCCAAAATCCTAAAGCTCTATACATACGGTGGAATTATGCCTATGTCGGTACTGCAAAAGACGACGGAGCAAGTCCTGAGTTTTTTATTTTTAATATTTCAGATCCAACCAATATCGTGTTAGCCGGGTCCTTTAACGTTGAAGCGGACATCAACGCCATATACGAAGAAAATGATGTGGCGTACCTGGCAACATCGCGCGATAACAAAGAGCTCATCATGCTCAATGTAAAAAATAAGAGCGCGCCCGTAGAAATCGGAAATTATAACACTCCAAGCGGCAACAATGCGCTTTCCGTATATGCGGTCGCAGATAAAGTGTTTTTGGGAACGCAAAACTATCTCGCGGGGAACGAATTTTATATTTTACACGCGAGCAGTTCTGCCCCGGTTACATTCCTCGGGTCGTATGATGTGAGTAGCAGTGTAAACGATATTGATGTAAACGGCGACTACGCCTATCTTGCAACCTTGCAGGGGTCTCGTGAATTTCTCATACTCAACATATCCAATCCAAGCGCAATAACACTTAAAGCCCCGATAAACGTTGCGGGAACTACAGAGGCAAACGGGGTTGCATACAGCAACGGCAAGTTATACGGCGTAACAAATAATAACGGTTCAAACCCAGATTTCTTTATTTGGGAATTCAGCGATACGACGCCGCTGAGAATACTCGGTTCCTATGATATCGGAACGCAAAATTCTGACGTGTACGCGTATGGCGATTATATGTATGTTTCTACATCCAATTCTGCCGGCAATGTTTATGAAATTAATGTCGCAGATCCATCAACGCCGGCGGTGCGGCTGGCATACTTGGCAGGAGCGCCGGTAAACGGAATTGCAATAAAGGACTCGCTGGCGCACATTATTACCAACGCCGTAGAGTACCAAATAGCATTTCTCGGCAGCAATCAGGAGCCAATGCTGCAAGATATCAATGGAGATGGTCTTGTTACTATTTCATGCCTTGGCGATTCAAATACAGGGCAAATACCCGCTACTACAACATTAAAATCATGGTGCACGATTTTGGGCGAAGTTACGGTATCTTCCACGAACGGAGTATGGCGAACAACAAGCCGCGCAGCCGCAGGAGCGGACCTGATGCGATATGGTATGACTCAACTTGCCGCGGCGCTGGAAGATGACAAGGCGGATGCGATTGTCTCGGCTTTTGGCGGATGGGATATGACGTTTCTCACGGCGACGAGTTCTTCAGGCCAATATACATGGAGTAACATCATGAATGAATATAAGCGCATGCAAGCAGCCGCGCAATCATATGGAGCGGAGTTTTTTGTGGTTCTGCATACAGCGGTAACCACACAAGATAGTTTCTCAATTCAACTGAATAACAATACGCTGGATTTCCATAATAGATTACTGCACACATTCCCGCGCGCGCTTGTGATAGATTTCTTTTCCCCCGTAGTCCGGCCGGATGATTACTTTGACCACGTGCATTTGAATCAATCGGGACACAACAAAGCGGGACAAGAAGCTATCCACGAAACATATAACTATTCAAGCATCGCAAAACGATTGATCAGATAGAAGGATCGGTCGTGCTTGCTGATCAACTATAATCTTTACGAATTTTTTTCGGCGAGCGAGGTTTCTAGTTTTTTGAAAATTTCCAGATATCCTGGCAAGCGGCGATAAACTTCGTTCGCGGATTCTTCGTCGTATGTATGGGCAGTTAAATTTCTGTCTTCAAATACTGCTATCCATTGCGCATCGTCTTCTAGCAGTCCAAACTTAAACGCTTCTTTTAAGCATTCTTTCGGGGAACGGCAAACAATTTCTTGATCGCGCAAAAACTTTTGGCAGCATTTCCATGACAATTCTGCGGTAAATTCAAAACGTTTTATCGCCGAATCGCGGGTTTTAATCGTCTTTTCGTCTCGAAGGACTTCTTCGAGACGCCGTATTGAATCGCGGAATGAAGAGAATAATTCTTTCATGATATGCGTTTGGCGTACGACAGCACATGATCTCTAAATGTTTTGCTTTTTGCGCGCAAATCAACGACGTCAACCGACCGCAATGTACGAATACTTTCTTTGTCTTCCAAGATACGCACCATAACATTCCAAGGAATTTTCTGATTGCCCATAATGGCAATATCAACGTCGGATGTATCAAGGGCCGATCCTTTTGCCAATGACCCAAAAAGCAATATATGATAATCGCCCGTTATATGCCTCCGAATAATATTGATTGTTTCTTTCACAATATCGTCTATACTCATGCCTTATGATATATTATACTCGTTAGTATGGTACAGCGTCAATATGCTTGATATATAATCCACGCTACTATAAATCGGCTACTGAACCGATTCCGGCGTTGCTGTTGCAACGCCTTCCTCTACGGACTCCGCTTCTACAATCTCTGGAGCCATTTTCTCCGCTGCTGCGGCGGTATTTTCCTCAACTATTTCCGGAGCAAAATCAGTATTCAGGGCCGGTTCCTGCACAGACAACGATAATTGCTCATCCAGTATCTCTAATGCCGCCGCGGTATTTTCTTCCAGCAAATTGCTATTATTATCTACTAGCCATTGTTCGCCACACCCTCCTACTTTCTGCCGCAATGTTCCTCCCTCCGAGTATACACACTGCGGTTCTCCCGTTAGGCGATCATAGAGCGTAATGCCAATGCGCTTTTCCGGAGACCCAAACTCTGCGCTTTGGCCAACTTTTAATGTGTTTGTCTCAAGGTCCGCAATAGTCGCGCGATCCACAAACAATGTCTCGGCGACCAGGTCTTTTACTTTCAGGAATCCTTGTGCGATTTCAATGCCGATGGACTTAAAAAACGAAAGGATTGTTTGTCCGAAGCTCACGGCTAGTTTAACGACGGATGGCTGGGTAGATGAAGCAATTGACTCCGGAGACGAAGACGCTTCAATACTTTTATAATAGTGCTCAATGGCATCAAGCGAGTCGGGAAGTTCGGGATGATGCAAATTTAAGAAGACCAAAATGCTTCCGGATTCCGCTCTGGTAGCGCTTCCATCTGGCAATTCTGTGATGCCATCAAATCTTTCCATTGCAATACCAACACTGGCTTCTCCCGGAGCCGCTTTTTTACCAACTCCGGCTACCGAAGAAAGAGCAATCCTGTCTCCCGGTACTATTGCGCCACCCTCTAATGAAATACGTGTCGGCACGCGCCCGGCAAGAGCAACAAGAACGGGGGTTGAAGAACTATTGGTAGCATCAACATTGGACCCAATGACTATCCCGGGCATTGTTGATACAACGCCCACAACCGGCATATCCGCAGCGTTATCGCCTTTTTCAACTCCGCCCACCAGCGTTGGGTCTATGCTCGTTATATCTCCCGGTTGCAAAGAAAAATCCTTAGACATATAAAATTCTGCGATATCGGCGCCGTTTGTACTATTAAGTTTTACTGCAAAAAGCGTGGCCCCTGCTTGTAAAGTCGGATTTGTACCGTCTCCTGCTTCAGCAACATAAACCTGCACACTTGTCGCAACTGTTGTTGATATATATCCTGTTGCAAGTACGAATACCTCATTGTTATTACTGACCATAGTATATATTGTTGGTGTGTTATCACAATCAGTATTACCGGTTTGAGGAATATTGGCCGCAGAAGAATCGGATGTAAGCGACCAATTGCATGTTGCCCCAGACGCACTTCCTATCGCTACAGCTACATCAGATGTCGTGTTAGTATTTATGCCGTAACTAACTATAAATTGCCAACGTTCATTTTCCGCAATATTGAATTTAAGTTCTGGAACCGCCTGTAAATTAGTGCCGCTTACAGTAAAATTGCTTTGCGTGGTGGTTGCGATTGAATAGCATGAAACTGCGCCCGTAGAGTTTGTACCAACGCCATTACAATTAGTAGTTGCTGAAAGCGTGAGTGTGCCGGTCGCCGTAATGTTGGCAACGCTGGTGATATTTCCGGAAATCAGCGTATTGCCATGCACCGAGAGACGCTGTGAGGGAGAAGTGGTGCCGATTCCCAGCAATCCTTCGTTGGTAACAATAAGGTTTGTGGCGGTTGAAGAGCCAATGACAAACGAAGGGCCAGAGATGCCGTTGGGGTTTACTGAAAGAAGTCCCCATGGGCTTGTGGTGCTGATGCCGACTTTTCCATTATTTAATATCGTAAGAGCTGCCGGCGAGCTTGTCGCGTATTGATCCGTTGTCGTACCCACATAGAGATTGCCTCCCATGGAAGAAAAAAGCCAATGTTTTAAGTTTGTTCCTCCTGCTCCTGTATCGGAGAGTGCCAAAGAAGGGCGTGTGCCCGCAACCTGCAGAGGCCAGTTGGGAGAGGTCGTTCCAATCCCAACTTTTCCACCAAAATAATTCGTTCCACCGTCAGAATAGAGCGCGTAGTTGGTATTTCCAGATGTTTGGTTTTCCAGATACAGCCCATACGCGTTGGTTATCGTTGAGTTCGCTCCTTTTATTGGATTTGCACCATAGAATGTATAAGCATTGGGAAGCGTTTGCGGAGTAGCGCTAGTGTCTATTCTGCTGTAAATACCAAAGGTGGATCCTTGATTAGCTGGATTATTGACAGTCGTAATGTTATATATTCCATAACAACCAAGAGAGCAATCTGTTCCGGTTGACGTAGAAAATGTTTGAAAATTAGAGAAACCAGTAAATACAGCAAATAATGGATTAGCATTAGATAACAAATGCCCCCTCCAATCAACAGCAAATAATGGAGTCGAAGTCCCGCTGTCATCAATACGGAACGGAAACGTATTAGTATCTTTTGTTTCAATAGAGAATGTACCAAGTGGTGTCGTTGTTCCAACTCCTATCCTTCCGTCATTTCCAGACACATACAGAAATGGAGAAGATGTTCCTTGGTCTCCGATGACAAATATTGGGACATCAGTACCGACAGTTCCTGCCACGGATTCTACAGAAAGAAGTCCCCAGGGAGAGGTTGAGGCGATGCCGACACTTCCAGAATTTAGTGCGAGCAGTGTATTTCCGGAAGACAGAAGAGTAGAAGATGCATTCAATGGACCCGATACGGTAAGTATTCCGGCAACCGAAGAAGACGCCGCAGATACGAACCCGTTATTGAAATGCCACGAAAGGTTGTCCGTAGCGGAGGACGATGCCGTGTAGTAGTTCGTGGATCCCAAAAGACGGTAGATGAGATTGGGAGAGCCCGCTCCCGTTGCATCGGCACCACATTGAAGAAATCCACTTGCATCGGTATCCAAATTACAATTTTGAAATTGAGAACCGGACAGTTGAATGGTGCTGGTTGCGATCAGCGCATTCACGGTTGTCGTCCCCGCAATCAATGCTCCTCCATGAACGGAAAGAAGTTGTGAAGGAGAGGTTGTGCCAATGCCAACGTTGCCGCTTGAATTCCAAATACCAGAACCGGGGAAATACGCGTTCCCGGTTACCGTCAATGCAGTCGTTGAAGCATACTCAAATATGGAAGTTGAGGAAGCGGAGAGAGCAATGGGAGAACCCTTGAACCATACTTGCGTAGAAGTTGAGTTTGCCAGTTGTCCGAAGTTGGTTGTGGGAGTCCATGCGAATGCGGCGCCGCTTCCTGTTGAATCAGCCGCGCAACCAAACAGTCCTCCTGAATACGTCAGCACATTGCCGCTCTGGCAAGTATTTAAGTTGGCTCCATAGAAGTTTGTTGTGGAGGCGACTGTTGTAAAGAGAGAAGTTGAAGTTGCGTTGGTTGCAAGGAGGTTAATAA
>Ga0209541_10012577_pt1 | contig 13082 bp, 18 predicted proteins | sample RifCSPlowO2_01_FD_184027 | JGI IMG/M metagenome (GOLD analysis project Ga0209541, IMG submission 184027) | Groundwater microbial communities from Rifle, Colorado - Rifle CSP2_plank lowO2_0.1 (SPAdes) (version 2) | ecosystem: Environmental > Aquatic > Deep subsurface > Groundwater | place...
TCAAAATATCCTCCCTTTACCTGGAACAGCTGCTGTTTTACGCTGAATAGTTTCGCTTCTTTCAGGGCGGGCAAAAGATCCTCAAAGGCAAAGATTGCCGCAATCTGGCCCTGGAAATCTTTCAAGCTGAACTCTTTTCCTGCCTGCGCAGGCAGGTCTGCTTCCTTCAAGGCCTTCTGGAATAAGGTTTTTTTGATCACCGTGAGTTTTGCCCCAAGACGCTTGAGAGAATGCCTAAGCTGAGCTATTTCTTTTACCTTGATTCCCTGAACATCCACAAACACCATGCCCTGCTGGTCCTTGAGGTATCGTTCAAACTCTTGCATCTTCTCTTGCTTTTGGGTTTTTGTTTGCATGCGCGGGATAAATAAAACTGCGGGTATCCCGCAGACAAGGCAAATACTTTTGCTTTCTACCCTGCGTAGGATTTATTCCTTTGGCTACACTTCGATTTACGGCTCAGTGTTTCCTCTGGAAACCTACGGTCTGCGGATATACCAATATACTATCACAGCTCTTTCCCCTGTCAACCTATTGTGGAAAACTTAATGAGATTAAGTTTTGAACCATTACCTTAAAAACCTTTGTTTTGCCTTATTATGTTCCTCTAGTGTCCGGGAGAATATGGTTTCGCCTTCGGGGATTGCTCCGGTTTCGCCTTCGGGGACTGAAAGATAGTACCAATACGAGGAATCCAGGGGTTCGAGAGCGGCTTGAATGCTTTCCAATCCCGGATTTGAGATTGGGCCCAAGGGCAGTCCCCTGTATTTGTAGGTGTTATATGGAGAGTCAATGGCGGTGTCTGCATGAGAAGCCTGGCTGTCGCGTTTGCCGGTGATGTAGTTGATGGTGGCGTCAACCTGCAAGGGCATTCCGATTTGGAGACGCTTACGAAGTATTCCTGACACTATGCGCTTATCAGTTAGCTCCTTCACCTCTTTTTCCAAAATTGAAGCGATGATAACAATATCCTTTGATACATCCCCTGCTTTTTTTCTGAAGTTTTCGGTCATCATGGCAATAATCTCTTCTGGGGTAGCACTGGAAGAAACTTCGTAAGTGTCGGGAAACAGATATCCCTCCTGGTCTTTAAATGCGAGAATGTCTTGCGCCAAGACCACTTTTTGCTGCTCTAGATAGTTTGCGATATCTTTGATTGTCCATCCTTCAATAATGGTGATGCGCTTTCTCAAAACGTCTCCCGAAACCAGCTTATTGCTTATGTGCACAGCGGAAAAAGCAGGACTGATGACATAATCCCCTGCCTGGAGCTTACCGGCAGCCCCTCGCAAGAAGGTATATGCCTCAAAAAAGAACGCCGATCGAATGAATTGCTCTTGCTCAAGAAGTTGGGCGATTTCCCAATCCCCTTGTCCGCGCTCAATGCGAAACACCGTCTCTTTAGCTTCCGGGTTAAGAGGGACCAGCATCTGGTATGCGGCAAAGATAGCTGCTATTACAAGAACTACGAAGAGCGCCTTCTGAGTATTTTTCATTGCCGTATCTGCTTCAGCGCCTTCCTCAGCTTCCAGCGATTTCTCAGACTCAGATGATCAATGATAAGCTTGCCTTCAATGTGATCTATTTCGTGCTGGAATATGCGCGCGACAAGCCCTTTTGCCAGGATGCGCACGCTTGCCCCTTCTGAAGTTTCACATTCCACTTCAACTGCAGTCGATCGCTTTATCGGAACAAAGACTCCGGGAACGCTGAGGCAACCTTCTTCACCCATGATTTTTTCAGCGCTCTTGCGAACTATTTTTGGATTGATAAAACCGAGTATTTTTTTGGGGCTTTGCACAACAATGGCCCTATAAGAGATCCCGATCTGGGGAGCGGCCAGACCGACACCATGATTTTCTATCATGACGCGCTTCATATGCGCAATGAGCTTGCGGGTTTCTGCAAAGGGTTTTTGAACCTCGGCTGCTTTCTTTTTGAGCGCGGGGCTCCCATAGCGCACGATACGGGAAGGAAATTGCGGCATATCTATATTATATCCGACTTTCTTAACTTACCAAAATGACCCCAGTAAACATTATTGCGATAGCAATAACTTTTATTATAACAGTTGATCTTTGTATCTCCTCTTTCAAAATTTGAGGATAGAAGATACTAATGACAACGGTTAGAAGCAAAACAAAGAATGATTGTACCGAAGAAAGAGCATTAACCAAAGTAATAAAGCCTGTAACCGCGGCAAGCGTTATAGACAAAAGAGCAAGCAGAGTTAAAGATTCGCTGGCAGTTATAAAACCAAACGGCTTCAGACCCTTCTCTTTGTAAATGCTCTTGAAACTCTCAATATTTATTACGATTGATGGTATAAGCGCGACGAATGCACCGATTCGCATATATCCGAATATCGTCCAAAAATCTGCAAAACCTAAAAGATATTTTGTAATAACTTGATTGACTGCTAGAACAACTGACGCAAAAACCATCAACCAAAATGCTTTGCCGAAATTGAAAGAAAGTTTGCTAGACGATACCAATATCGCTCCGATAACCAACAAAACGATTCCGAGATATTTGATTGGAGTAAAAATTTCTCCAAGAAAAAGTGCGGCAATAATCAAAATGAAAAGTGGTGTCAGATAAAAAAGTGGGACAACTTTTGAAATTTCTTCTATTTTAGCCGCATGAAAGTAAAGAAAGACGGTGAGTACATAAAAAATTCCGGCAATAATGGCCAGTAGAATATTGGCAGTAGACAAAGGTTCAAATCCAAGAATAAAAAAGATTGCCGCGCTTGAAAACAATCCAATTGTGCCCATGATGATAACTGGCACAATTGGTCTGTCCACCAATTTGGAAATGATGTACTTATCAAGAATACTTACGACCGACCAAATGAAAGCGGCCAAAATTGATAAAAATATCCAAGACAATTGCGGCATGGTGATTGGCGGGGGTGCAAGGAATCGAACCCTGATTGCTGGTTTTGGAGACCAGTGTTCTACCGTTGAACTACACCCCCCACTCCAAAAATTTCTACTTCGCTTCTTTGTGATTCGTGTGCTTCTTGCAATGTTTGCAATGCTTTTTCATCTCAAGCTTTTCTCCCGCATCCGTTTTTCGCTTGGACGAATGGATGAAGTAGTTGAAACGTTTGCACACGGTGCATTGCATTTTTACGTACGCTTTACGTTTTCCTGCCATATGATTATACGTTAATATTGCTTGTATTAATCTTTCTCAACTGAGCCCGAGAGGAGAGTCGAACTCCTGTTTAATCCTTACCATGGATTCGTTCTGCCGTTGAACTACACGGGCTTAAAACCAAACTGCTTTGGTTTTAAGGGGCATTTTCTCTACGAGCGATGTTTGTCAACAGGCGAACCGCGAGGCGAGAAAATGCCCGGGGATCGCCGAAGGCGATTACTTTCAATCTTGTGGGCGGTAGAGGACTCGAACCTCTGGAGCCCGAAGGCATCTGGTTTACAGCCAGATGGAATTGCCGCTATCCGAACCGCCCGCATCAACCCGTACTCTATCATAAAACAGGCTATTTGCCAATCAGCCGCCCATGCTTCTTTTTCCATTCGACTATTTTCTTGTGGTTTCCAGAAAGCAAGGTTTGGGGCACCCGCCAAGTTTTAAATACTTCAGGACGGGTATATTGAGGATACTCAAGAAATCCCGCTTTCTGCTTGCGTTCTTTGAGGAATGTTTCTTTTCCAATAACTCCGGGGATGAGCCTGCTCACGGTTTCAATGACCGCCATTGCGGCAACCTCTCCTCCCATAAGCACATAGTCCCCCACGGAAATACATTCGTCTGCAATGTGTTTTGCAACCCGTTCGTCTATTCCCTCGTACCTGCCGCAGATAAAGATAATTTGGTCCAGCTTCGCCCAGGCGTGCGCTTGCAGCTGTGTGAATTTTCTGCCGCGGGGAGTAAACAGGATGACTTTCGCCCGTTTCTTTCTCTTCAGGGACTTCACCGATCTGAAGATTGGGTCTACTTTCATGACCATGCCCAGTCCCCCGCCGTACGGCTTGTCGTCAACCACCCGATGCGGGCCTTTTGTCCATTTTCTCAGATTATGGGTCTCAATAGAAAGAACACCTTTTGCTCGGGCGCGCTTCAACAAAGATTCCTGAGCAAAAGGCTTGAACAATTCCGGGAAGATGGTGATGATATCAAAACGCAAGTTAGATCTTCAGGTCCTCAAGAGGCTCTTTCCGTTCCCGCGCAGGCCCGCCCGCATCGCCTTGCGAAGCATGGCGGGCAGGTCCCCTGCCTCCTTCAGGTTCTTCAATTTTCAGATTCACGCGAGCGTGATTCTTCAGTCCGATGATGCGCATGAGTGTTCTGATCGCCCGTGCCGTGGAACCTTCGCGCCCGATGATCTGCCCCATGTCGTCGGGGTGCACCTTGAGCGTCAGAAGAACCCCCATTTCATCAACCTTTCGGTCTGTCTTCACCTCGTCGGGATGATCAGCCAGCGCTTTCACGACGTATTCAAGGAGTTCCTGATCGATAAATGTTTCTGCCATATTTTGGAAATTCGGATTGTCAGGTAGTTCGACCTTTCGGGGTGGCGTGCTTGGGAATCTTTTTCCCTTGCACAACGCCTTCCGAAACAAGCATGTTCCATACGGTATCCGAGGGCTTGGCTCCCACCGCGATCCAATGCTTGATGCGGTCTCCCAAAAACTTACGATCCTTAGTCAGCGGATTATACCGCCCAACTTCCTCCACAAAACGGCCTCCCCGGGGAGGGTTCTTCTTATCGGTCACAACCACCTTAAACGCGGGCTGGTTCTTCTTTCCTATTCTGAACAACCGGATAGTCAACATAGTGATAATCCTACTCCTCCTTCTCAAACTTTTCAAGAGCTTCTTTGGCTGCCCGTTCTTCCGCTTCTTGTTTTGAGAAACCTTCGCCCTGCCCGGCGAGTTCGCTTCCAAGAAACGCCCCGATCACGAAATGCTTCACGTGATCCGGTCCGGATTCTTTCAAAAGCTTGTAAACGGGCGTGATGTTAACCTTTTCCTGCGCCACTTCCTGGAAACGGGATTTGGCATCCTGGAACAAATGTTCTTCTTGTATCATCGATATCTTGGGCAGCAGCCAGCGTTTTACGAATCTTCGCGTTTCTGCAATTCCCCGGTCAAGATACATGGATCCAACCAAAGCCTCAAAGGTATTTGCCAAGATGTAATCCCGGGCCTTTCCGGTCTCTCTTTTTTCTCCACGCGACAATAACAGGAAATCGTTCAGATCTATCTCTTTTGCCACCAAGGACAGCATTTTTGAGTTCACCAATGCCGCTCTCCAGCTTGTCAGTTCTCCTTCTGGCTTATCTGGAAAAGAAGCGTACAGATAGTCCGTGACGATGAGTTCAAGAACGGCGTCTCCAAGAAACTCCAGACGCTCGTTGTGGAACAACGAAAAATCGGGGTTTTCGTTCAGATATGATCGATGGACAAAAGCCTGCGTCAGCAGATCCTTGTTTTTAAATTTTACACCGATCTTCTCTTCCAACAGCGAAAATTCTTTCATTATTCTTCCCGTGCTTTCTCTTTTGATTCCAATCCTCCTTCAAGTTCCCGGTATACCGTGCCCAGCACTCCATTTATAAATCTTCCAGACGATTCTCCGCTGAAATTCTTGCCGAGTTCTATTGCCTCGTTAATGGCAACCTTGGGCGGAACTTCGTCTTTGTTTTCGTAGAGAAGTTCAAAGAGTCCGAGACGCAATACGTTCCTGTCCACCACCGTGATCTGATTTACCGGCCATTCGGGAGCGGCTTTTTCAATAATCGCGTCCAACTGGGGAAGATGTTGGGTTACGCCCCGCACAAGCTGCCAGATGAAGTCCACGCTTTCCAATCCGGGGCCGAACTCCCGAATGTTGCGTTCTACGATAGAATCGAGCGCTCCTTCTTTCTTGCCCCAAAAATCCCATTCGTACAGGGATTGCATGGCAATGGATCGTGAAAGGTGCCGAGAAGCCATGTGCTTTTACTTTTTTGAAGCTGCTAACTCTTTTTCTTTCTGTTTTCGTTCTTTCTTGGTAAGACCGGCAAGCGTGTCAACAACCTCACGCCCCTTGTAATACCCGCACGAAGAACAGACGCGATGAGAGATCGTGTCTTTTCCGCAATGATCGCACAATACAAACGACCGCTCTTTGATGAAATAGTGCATCCTGCGCTGGCCCTGCCTGGATTTGGAACGATGTTGTTTTGGAACCGCCATAAAGTTTTAGATGCTGAGCATAGCACAGATTGACAAACGCTGCAACCCCCTATTCTTGTTCAAGCATCTCTTGCTCAATGGTTTTTCTGGTTTGTTTGGTGAAACTCTTTTGTTCGTCCTCAATCTCTTTGCCAAAGAGAATAAGCTGGAAGAATTTCCCCACGGTGAGAATCGCAAAGCTTAAAAAGCCAACTCCGGTAAGCATTACGAATCCCAGGAACATCTTGCCGGGAAACGAAGCGGGAAAGGTATTGCCAAGACCTACCGAGGTAAGGCCGGAAACCACAGACCAGACGGCGTCCTGTATGGTTATAATCTGACTCCCGGGAACATTTTGCTCAATATGGAACAAGAGAACCGCGAATACAACGGTGAGCACGACAAAGGAGGCGAGGTAGATTTCGAGGTTAAACTTCAGCATTTGTCGCGTTGCCACATCTTGCTGGTACCTCATGTTGATAACCCGAAGAATCTTAAGGAACCGCAACAGGCGGAACAGGCGCATCAATCGCGTGATGCGTAATGCTTTGAGGAACTGGAAATTGGAGAACACGAGAAACGTCGGGAGTATTGCAAGGAGGTCAATGACGCCATAGAAGCTTAGAATGTACGACCACTTCTTTTTTGCAAGATAGATGTATATTGCGTATTCTAACGTAAAGACACCCACGATAATAAACTCAAGAAGCGTAAAGATCTCCCCGTACTTTGCCGAGAGTGCCGGGTCAAGCTCCAAGAGCACAAGAACAGTTGCGGCAATAATCACACCGGCCAAAATGTCGTTAACTACCCAAAATGCTCTGGATTGGGGATTCTCAAAAACTATGCGCAGCTTTTCTTTCAGCATGAAAGTTTCCGTTGACAGCGAAAGCTTCTTCTATGAATACCACAAGGACCATATTTTTCAAGCATAGCAAGGTGTTGGGGCGTTCCATATCCCTTGTGCCGGTTAAAACCGTACTTCGGGTATTGCAGGTGATACCTCGCCATCATTCGGTCTCGCGTTACCTTGGCCATGATGGAGGCGGCTGCGCATGAAGCCACGAGTTCGTCCCCCTTTCTCATTGGTTTCTGCAACACCTTGCTGTCAATGAAAAAGGTGCCGTCTATGATAAGGAAGTCTGCTTTTCCGGTTTTCTTTTCCAGCCGCTCAAGCGCTCTCTTCATTGCAAGCTTAGTTGCCTGAAAAATATTGATGGCATCAATGGTCTTTTCAGAAACGCTCCCTATCCCCCATTGCACATTGGGATTTCTTTGAAACGCAAGATACCATTCTTCCCGTTGCTTTGCAGAAAGACGCTTTGAATCCCTGAGATCTGCAAAACTTAATCTCGGTAAGTTTTTGTTCATTTTCTTCTTAATGAGATTACGTTTGCCTGGTTTTGAGAGAAAAACCAGAGCGCAAGCCACCACGGGACCTGCCAAGGGTCCCCTCCCAACTTCGTCTATGCCAACCACAGACCTGTATCCTTTTTTCCAGAGTTTTTTCTCTTCTTTGAAAGTTGGATATATCATACTGAAAGTCCCGAGTACCCCCGAGGGATTGTTTCATGGTAGCACGTTATAGACATTGATTTCAGAGTATGGTATGGTGATAATCGGCACATCAACATTGAGGAGGGTACTAGAAATGCCGAGCGGATAAGCGCAGGCAATGGATCCCAGCTTGTTTCGCTTCCAGGCGTCGCGCATACGTGCGACGCCCACAGACGCAGGTTAGGGGAAAAACGCACTACAGCGCGGTGGGGCGGCACGCAAAAAAGTTAAGGAACGGAGCCCCATGATCGTCGCCTTCTCTTGCGCACCGAAGCCCGACCTAGCATTCATCGATCACGTGGCTGAGCTCGCCGAGACCTACAGGGAAAAAGTGCGATTCTTCCAGTGCTACAAGGAAGCGCTGGATGCTGTCTGCAATGGCCGTGTTCAGGGCAAGCCCAAGGGACCTGTCCACGAACCGGTCACACAGGTCATCATCCACAACTTCCTGCCTCCTGAGGGTTCAGGAGAGCCGTCTCCGATGACGGCGGCAAGAGACTTTGGGGGCTGGAGCATGAGAGGACGTGAACGCGTCCTCGAGGTCTCGATCTTCCCTGAGCTCCAGTTCCCTCGCGTGAACCGCGACTCCGATGGACCTCGCTGGAAACACACGGCGGTCCGGCTCACCTAGTACCCCACAAAAGCCTCCCCAAAAGGGAGGCTTTTTCATTGACTTGACTAAAAATACAGTTTCTGTTAATCTTAATCCTAGATCATAAGAAGGAGGTGTTACCCGATGGCGGTCAAAGTGGCTAGCGTTGCCAGCGAGATCACGTGCTTTCAGTGCCGCGCTTCCGTTCCCAGAAAGGAGGTACGCTACCTCGTACTCTGGTACCGGGAGAGAAGGGAGTACTTTGTCGCCACCTTCGGACAGTGTCATGTCAGGGCGGCCAGCTGGAAACAGCGTCCACTCGGCAGGGTTCGGCAGCTAACAATTTTCCCCAGGCGCAGGGCAGCAGAAATCCACGCCGAAAAACTGAACGCCAAACTCAGGTGGCGCCCAGTTCCCATGACCGACCCCTGGTACATGGATCGGTAGACGGCAACAACCGACAAATCCGCACTGCAAGACGTTGAGTTGAAGCAACGCTCTGAAGAAGCACTGACGGCTGCGGGGTGAAAGGTTCGCAACCTGGATTCTCCGCACCCGCACAGATGCGTGCAAGCCCGGATGAGCGGGGAATGGCAAGGTGGCCTGGTTCACCACCAAACCCAACCCCGCCTCCGGGTCTTTTTTATAATTTATTTTATGCGCTCATATTGAGCTATTGACATTTTAATAATCTTATTCTATAAAGAAAAAGCAAAATTGTTCTTTGAAAATAAGTAATCCGCAGCAACGAGGTCGAAATCGGAATAATTTTGTCTTGGTTGCTGCGGGTTACCTTACCAACCAGGTAAGCCGAAAAGGCGCGGTAACGGCGGCATGAGGACTCAAATGAGGTCCACTCTCACGCAACAACTGGCCAACGAGATCGCCGAAAGAGAATCGGACCACTTCAATCGGGTCCGGGTCTTCACCGGTCATCTCGAGGAGGCAGCCAAGCGACGTGTTCGTCGCCTGACGATTCGCGAGATCAAACAGATCACAATCAATGCGCTGGAGGAAGCGGCTATCGCGGCGCTGACCGATGGAGAGAATCCTCCCTACCTCGTCGGCGATCCCAGCACACTCCTCGACCGGAACGACGGTTTCGTCAGCTTCCATCAAGTCTGCCTCGACCAGCTCGGAATGCAAGACCAATACGCCTGTCATTACCTCGATGGCAGCGGTGGCCGTCCGAATCTCGGCGAAGGGATCCGCTTCATGCGTGATCCGCACGACCCCAGCGACTACCACGCCATCCGCATCCACAAGGATGACGTGGCAAAGTTCATCCTCCGGGTGACCAAGTACAAGGTCGAAAGCGGCCAATGGCCACCCGACCGTCTGCCGACTACCTAACACAACGCTACAAGTTCATCAGGGCCACGAATCCATCGTGGCTCTTTTCGTTTTTGGAAAGACCAAAAGTGACTATGTACAGGTTCAGATACATACAATACACCCCGCTAAGTTTGTAATACAATGACATCTAGATGGTCGTTAATTGTTGCACGTGCGAGAATTAACGACTATAGTACTTATATGGGAAGGCGTTATGGGGAAATTACTAAAGAAATACTCCACTCCATCATTACTGCAGGAGTACTTACCCTTGTTGCCACCTCTCCCTATTTCGGCATCCAGCTTTTTCGCACTCTCCTCCACGAACCCTCGCAACGGAGAAAGTTTTCCCGGGCGCTCAACCGATTAAAGCAATCTCGCCTTATTCTTCTTAAAGAAAAACTCGACGGAACAATTCTTGCTGAACTTACGGAACAAGGAAGGCGCAAGATGCGCGAATTTCAATTCGCAGATCTGAAGATCAAGAAACCAAAGAAGTGGGATAGAATCTGGCGAGTCGTAATCTTTGATATTCCACGCAAAAAAGTAAAAGAAAGGGAATCGTTTAGAGGAAAGCTCAGGGAGGCGGGCTTTTATCAGCTCCAAGAAAGTGTATGGGCATTCCCCTATCCTTGCCAGGCAGAAATAGAGTTTGCGGTAGAATTACTCGGACTCTACCCCTATGTAAACATGCTCGAAGCAAGAAATATAAAAGATGATGCGAAGATAAAGAAATATTTCTCCCTCCTCTAGCTTGCTCCTCTAGGGTATAGGGGTGGTCATTAATTCTTGCACGTGCGAGAATTATTAACCAACCCTTTTCTCTTGAGTATTCTTCCTTAAGTATCCTTCGTGGTACTGGAGTGTCCGATATGATCGTACAGAATACACCGACTATTGACAAAAGAACAGTCATATGCTATATTTATAAACAGCACATAAAGCGAGGAGGAATACCATGACCAGGTCTGGTTACACGGGACGCCTCTTCGAAGAAGAGGTGCTCCTAAGATGCCATTTCTCCTGGAAGGGATACGTTCCCTTCCGGGAAAGCGTGCGGCTGGTCGAAGCAAACCAGCCGTGGGATCCCGCGGATCCGAGCACGCGGGGCGCGAGCGACCTCCACACTCAGGTGGCAATGGCCCTTGAGCTGGAGAACTGGGACGAGCTGCGGCTCTTCTCAGCGCTCAAGACTCCGCTCGATGTCTTTCATGGCATCGACGCATTCTTCGAATGGCAAGGCTGGGTGGTGACGCTCGATCTCACCTGCGACCCGCACAAGGAGAACTGCAAGGCGGATTTCATGATCCGACCCGAAGACTCCGACGACGATTGGAAGCACGTGGGGTGCGAGATCGCGAGGCTTCTGAAGCAGGGCGCCTTCGCCGCATAAGGCGCCCTTACTCTCCCTGAAAGGAGGTAGCAATGTACATTTTCTCTTGTCCCTCATGCGGCGAGTACAAAACGACAGAGGAGACGTTCTACCGGTTCTGTCCGGCAAGTGAACGGCAGCGCGTAGCCGACGCGTTGAAACAGCGTGGCACGACAGCGGTAATCGAATTCCGCGATCGTTGCCCCCGCTGTTCTCCGGCTTCCGGTGAAACTCCGGGAGCGGTCAAGATACGGAGACACAAGATCTCCGCATAGCAAGGGCTCTTTACGGAAACGTGGGAGCCCTTTTCTTTTCCAATGTTCCAAAAAATTGCTACAATATCCTAATGGCAAAGTTCGTCCATTTGCACACACACTCTCACTATTCGCTCTTAGACGGGCTGTCAAAGATTGATCCTTTGCTCGACCGCGTCAAAGAACTTGGCATGGATTCTATTGCCATCACCGACCACGGCAACCTGTATGGAGCCGTGGAATTATACAAGAAAGCAAAAGCCAAAGGCATAAAACCCATCATCGGGGCTGAGATATATATTGCCTTTGAAGGCATGCGGCAAGAACGCCCCGGAATTGACGATACAAGGTATCACCTGGTGCTTCTTGTAAAAAACCAGGAGGGATATGAGAACCTCGTAAAGATCCTTACCGCGGCGCACCTGGAGGGCTACTATTACAAACCACGCGTTGACGAAGAGTTTCTGGTTCAGCATGCACGGGGTCTTATTGCGCTTTCTGCATGCCTGACCGGCAAGATCCCCCGCCTTATTACAACCGGCAAGCTGCGGGAAGCGAAAGAAACGGCTCAGCACTATCAAGAAATATTCGGACCAGGCAACTTCTACCTGGAACTTCAGCGCCATCCCCACATTGCAGAACAGGAAACCGCGAACAAAGGATTGCTGAAAATCTCCCAAGAAACCGGTATTCCCCTGGTAGCCACGGCGGATTCCCACTACCTGCGCCCAGAAGACGCGGAAGCTCAGGACATCCTCATGCTTATCAATACGGGCGCCAGGGCGGATGACTCAGAACGCCTCACCCTCAAATCAGACGATTTTTCATTGAAATCTCCCGAAGATATGGCCGAGCTCTTCAAGGATGTTCCAGAAGCCATTGCGAATACCCAGGTCATAGCGAATGCGTGCTCGTTTGAGTTTTCTCTGGGCAAAATATTGCTGCCCAGTTTTCCCCTTCCCGCAGATACAAATCCAAATCAGTACCTAAGAGAGCTTTGCGAAGCGGGGCTTAAACAAAAAGGGCTGCAGAACTCAAAAGAAGCCACAGAGCGCATGGAGTACGAGCTGGGAGTCATTGGGGAGACCGGATTCGCTTCGTATTTCCTCATCGTACAGGATTTCGTGAACTGGGCAAAGAGCGCTCATATTGTGGTGGGGCCAGGCAGGGGCTCTGTTGGAGGATCTCTCGTTGCCTACCTGCTGAACATTACCGGCATTGATCCTCTCAGGTACAATCTCCTGTTCGAGCGGTTCTTAAACCCGGAGCGCATTTCCATGCCGGACATCGATCTTGATTTCGCAGATCACAGGCGCGACGAAGTCATCGCATACGTCGCCAAGAAATACGGGAGCGACCGGGTTGCCCAGATCATCACCTTTGGAACCATGGCTTCGCGCGCCGTTATACGCGACGTGGGCAGGGCCCTTGAATACGAATACGGGTACTGCGACAGGATCGCCAAGATGATTCCATTCGGCCACACGCTTCAGGAAACTCTCAAGCGCGTGCCCGAATTCAAACAACTATATGAAACCGATGACCGCAGCCGCCGCCTCATAGACCTTGGCAAGAAACTGGAAGGAGTGGCCAGACACGCCTCAACGCATGCGTGCGGAGTTGTCATTTCTGCGGAACCCTTAAGCAATCTCGTGCCGTTGCAGCATCCCACGCAGAACGACCAGACCATTGTGACGCAGTATGAAATGCACAGTATTGAAGATCTGGGGCTGCTCAAATTCGACTTCCTGGGTCTCAAAAATCTCAGCATCATTGAAGACAC
>Ga0209541_10012578_pt1 | contig 13081 bp, 20 predicted proteins | sample RifCSPlowO2_01_FD_184027 | JGI IMG/M metagenome (GOLD analysis project Ga0209541, IMG submission 184027) | Groundwater microbial communities from Rifle, Colorado - Rifle CSP2_plank lowO2_0.1 (SPAdes) (version 2) | ecosystem: Environmental > Aquatic > Deep subsurface > Groundwater | place...
TTTGTATTGGAATCTCCTTTAAAGAGACATTGGGGTCATCGTTGAGTCATCGCTTTGAATAAACATAGAAAATCCTTTAAAGCTTGTTTTCTTGGGTTTTTTATGGACAAAATTCCTGCAGAAAAGTTGAAGAAGTATTTTTCAATGAGCAGGGAAGCTTTTGCATTAGCAAAAAAAGCTGAATGTGCTAAGGGCCTTGAGAAAGAAAGAGCTGCTTTCCTTGATACAATTTCAAGGTATATTCAAGATGGGGAGCATTTTTATAAGAAGAATGATAAGGTTAATGCCTTTGCTGCCCTGAATTATGCTCACGGCTGGCTGGATGCCGGGGCTAAATTAGGGTTGTGGAAAGTGAAAGATAACGGGTTGTTTGCAGGTGTAGATGATGAATAACAAAACATAAAAAGATTAAAAAAGGTGCAATCTTAGCTTTATATAAGGTTTAGTTGGTTATCATGAAAAAAATAAATGAAATTCAAAGGATACTCTCTTTAAGCAGAGCAGAATTAAGAAAAAGGTATAGAGTCAAGGAATTAGGGATATTTGGGTCTTATGCAAGGGGGAAGCAGAGAAAGTCAAGTGATTTAGACATTCTTGTAAGATTTAATCCCAAGGCAACACTTTTTGATCTTGTAGGGCTGGGCAATTACCTCGAAGAGAAGCTGAAAATAAAGGTGGATGTTGTGTCAGAAAATGGACTAAGACCGGAACTGAAAAGCATCATTTCTAAGGGGGTGCTGAAGGTATGAAGAGGGACTCAAAATTATTCATAAAGGATATTATTGAGGCTATGGAGGTTATTGAAAAGTTTGTGGGAAACATGACTTTTGAAGAACTTAAAGCTGATGAGAAAACATCAAGTGCCGTTATCAGAAAATTTGAAGTAATCGGTGAAGCTGCAAAGTATATGCCCAATAATGTAAAAGAGAGGTATAAAGATGTGCAATGGAAATCTATGGCGGGGATGAGGGATAGATTAATCCATGCATACTTTGGAATTGACTATGCTCTTGTTTGGTCTGCAATAAAGACTGAATTTCCTAAGTTGAAGCCGAAAATGAAAAAGATCTTTTTAAGTATGGAACAAGAGGAAAAAGAAGATTCAAAAAAATAAAATCTTTATCCTGATTAATGGCGAGCTTTGGGGAATCCTTGGGAAAAAAGCAGATGAAAAAAGCAATCATTGTTTCCGGGAGTGTTGGGGCTGGAAAAACTACAATAGCGATGAACCTTGCGCATAAATTGAAAGCTGTTTATGTGGATGTTAATTCTTTGGTTGATGAATATGGGTTGAGTGGGGGGTATGACAAGAAAAGGAAAAGCAAGATTGTTGATGTTGATAAATTAAATAAGGTGCTTATTGAGATGATTAAAAAAAGCAAAAAGAGATTAATTATTGATGGGCATTTGAGCCATTTTCTTCCTGCTAAGTATGTGGAGAAGTGCTATATTGTTAAATGTGATTTAAAGGAGCTTAAGAAAAGGCTGGAAGAAAGGGGGTATGGTAAGGCAAAAATCAGGGAAAATCTGGATGCTGAGATTTTTGATGTTTGCCTGGAAGAAGCGAGGGAGGTGGGGCATAAGATTGAGGTTGTGGATACGGGCAAGAGAGTTATTTAACAAACTCCACATTTGGCAAATCTTTAAACTCTCTATCTCCTGTGAGAAACTTTAACATATGCTTTATGGCAAGAATGTAACCTATTGCATCTGTTAAAGAAATGTTTTTCTTTTTATTGAGGAAGCGAAAATAGACTGCTCTCATCATAACCTCTGGGGTTATCTCCAAAAGTTCTGCAGTAAAAGTTACGAACCATTTATCTGCTGCTTCTTTGCCTTCCTCACGCAAGAATATTCCATATAACTCTCCTAGGTTCATTACACTCGTTATGAACGGTTGGTTTTCAAATGGGGTATAGGCTGGATTGCCTTTACCCATTTCCATGAAAGCGTACGTATCATAAAAATGCATTTAGAACCCCCAATCAAATTCTTTTCTTACCTCTTTTAGAAGCTGTTCTGTAGGTTTTTTGAACTTCCATTTTCCAAAAATATCTTTCCCCCTTGTTATCGGTTTTGTACGGATTTGCAGGATAACCTCTTGATTGGGTTTCATCCCTTCTTTGATAACCGCCTCTCTAGGGATAATAACTCCTAATGAATTCCCCCACTCTTTTGTTCTTGCTTTTATTTCTATCATTGAGTTATACATGTATAACTAATATATAAGCCTTTCTTTTTACTTTCTTGCTATCTTCCATAATTCACTGAAATATTTTCTTTGATTATCAGCCATTTCTTTATTGGTTATTAAAACTGCAAAAGGCTCTGTAGTCCATGATTGGAGGACTACTCTATCTGCATAAATGATTGTTGCTGTGGGCGATTCTAGAGTGATAGGCATAAAACGATATCGTGCGTATTGCAAAGAATTGGTATGGGTTTTGACTTTCTTGCGCGATTCTGATGTGTCATTGTAAAGTATCTTCATAAGAACTTTTTTCTTTATTCTTTCGCGATGCCATTCTTCCATAAACGCCGGAATAATTTCGAATGAGGATCTGGAACTCCCATAAGCGAGAAATTCTTTCACGCCATAATTTAAGAGGTTATCCATGGCTGATTTCATGCCTTCTTTTCCTTCATATATCTGAACTTTTGGTCTTGGGTATCCCTCCTTCTTTTGCAGAGCTTTAAGTTCCGGAAGAATTTTTTTAATTGATTTCTCTTTGGCTTTTAATATTGCAAGCATCTCTTCCGGATTCGATGGTGCAAACGATTTTCTATTCGATCTTATCGAGTAAGAGATTAATCCTAAATCAATTAGTCTCTCCAAAACATCATAGACCAGCGTTCTTGGAATGTTGCTTTTTAGTGCTATTTCCGCTGCACCAAATTCTCCTAGCTCGAGACTAGCAAGGTATATTCTAGCTTCTTTCTCGCTTAACCCGAATTGTTTGAGCGCTGAAATGCTATTTACCATTAGTTGTAAATTATTTACAGCAAATATTTAAATGTTAGCTTTTGACGATTCTCTCGGGGTTAATATGAACATTGTTTTGGTTTGTCCTACAAACTATTATGGGGCAAGTGCCACAAGAGGAATTTATTATCCGATGGGTGTTTTGCTAGTTGGTTCTCTTGTAAAGGATACTTTTCCTTTATGGGAGGTTCGGGTTGTTGATGGAGAGCTCTACGAAAAAGCTGAATTGGAATCAAAAATAGAGGGGGCAGATGTTGTTGGATTAAGTGCAAACACCAATAATTATCAACATTGCATTGATTTGGCGGAGTTTGCTAAATCTCATGGGGCAAGCCGAGTGGTTCTTGGGGGGCCTCACGCATCAGCTATTCTTGTAAACGGGAACCAAACTATTCCTATGGCAGATCTCATTCTCAGAAATCAATCGAGCATAGATGCAGTCATTGTAAACGATGGTGAGAATTCGTTTCTTAAATACCTCATGGAATCGCAGAAAAGGAATCCTGATTATGGAAAGATAGAAAACCTTTCGTGGAAGGGGGAGGATCGGAAAGTAAAACACAATCCTCGTGTTATTCCCACACAACCTCCTCGTTTTGTGGATATGGATTTTTCATTAATAAACCTTCAATGGTATTGGAATGAGCATAAAACAGAATTTCCTGCCATGTCTGAAAGATTCATAGAGGGATTCACTCATGTAGGTTGCGCGTGGCGAGAAAAGCTTGGTTGCAGCTTCTGTGATATTCCTTATCCTCTAAATAATTATCAAGCTCCGGGAAGGTTTTGGAGAGATTTACGAGAAGCCAGACATCAATTAGGTATACAATCATTTAAGGATTATGGTGACTGTCTAACTGGAAATCCGAAAAGGGTAAGGGCATTACTTCAATCAAGGCCCGCTGATATGGAAGATATAGAGCTTTCATGTTATGGTAGAAGCAAAGAGATTACTGAAGAGATGGCAGACATTTTGTATAACCTCAATGTTAAATATGTGTACATCGGTTTTGATTCTGGGGATAATCAGATGCTCAGAAGCATGCAAGAGGGTTATTCAGTAGCATCAAATTACAAAGCTACTGAGCGATTAGCAAAAAGAGGGGTTCATATTACTGGGAGTTTAATTTTAGGTGCTGCTGGAGAATCTTTTAAAACGATTGCAAACACCGAGAGATTTGCAAGAGAACTCGTGCAATATCCGAATATCTCCCAACTCCATTGCGCTTTACTTACCCCTTTTCCTGGAGCCCCGATGAATAAAATGTTTCTTGAAGCGAACCCCGAATTTGCAAAGAGGGATGTGTGGGATACTGAATTAACAAAAAAATTCTGGATGAAGCATTATTGTGAAGCTCCTTACGAATATATCGAAGAGAAAGCCAAAGAGATTAATGCTCTTAACCCATCTTCAAGAAAGAGATATTTTGGCTTACGAAGAGAAAGTTAATCCCCTCTCTTGATTATTTTCTTCCCCATCCTGCTTGGCTGGATTGTTAATTGCGCGTCTTTATATTGGAGCTTTTTTCCTTCCTGCAGCTCATGCAGCAAAATTGCTAAAGCTGACAATTCTGAATGGGGCTGATTAGTTATTGAAAGGTTAATATCTGCTAATTGGTAAAATTCGAATGGAACGTGTTCGCTGCCAATGACGATGAGGATGTTTTTGAATTTTTTTACTTCTGCAATCTCTGTTTTTAGAGGCAATCCGTACATTGTTAAATTGATGATTTTGTAGCCTTGAGATTTCTTTTCTTTTATTAATTTAACTGGTTCTTTTACATATGCTATGAAAAAGGCTGAGCCGAATTTTGTGTTGATTTTCTCGATGGAAGATTCAAGAGAAGAATCTTTCTCTCCTGAGTAATACATTTTGTCTGCGAGAAATGCGCGGGCTGTTAAGGCAAGATGCGTTGAGATGCGCTTATCACGGGCAATTCTGTGGGTTAACCTGAGGATTTCAAGCATATCTCTCAAGGAATAAAAAAGTATTTAAATCCACTGATGGAAGGAGGGAGAATGAGCAAAACACAGAGGTTTTTTGACATGCATTATAAGAAGCTGATGCTCGTGCCTCTTTTGATATTGATTTTTAGCCTGGTGGTTCTGGTGGGGAACCATTTTGCCAAAGGAGAGGTTATTGACAGAGATGTTGAACTGAAGGGGGGGGTTGAGGTTACGATTACCAAACCGGGCATCAGCCTTCAGGAGGTTGAAGGCTTGCTTAAAGGCAGGTATCAGGATTACAGCCTGAGGGAATTGACGGATTTTTCCACGCATAAAAATCTTGGCATCAGCATAAAGATTGGCGGATTAGAGGAAGAAGATATTGCTGGGTTACATGGGGTGTTGCAGGAAAATCTTGGCTTTACTGATGAGCAGTTTAATTCCAGCGTGACACAGGCTGAGTTTAGCGCTGGATTTTACAAGGGATTGTTGCTTGTTGTATTGTTTTCATTTCTTCTCATGGCTTTGAGCGTGACGATTGCATTCAGGACCTTTATTCCGAGCATTGCTGTGATTTCCGCTGCATTGATTGATATTCTGTTTCCCCTGGCACTCCTGAGCTTGTTTGGAGTGAAAATTACGGGTGCGGGCATTGTGGCTTTTTTATTGATTATTGGGTATAGTATTGATACTGATATCCTGCTTACTACCTGGATGATTAAAAGAAAAGAAGGAAGCTATCTTGAGAGGATGATGCGGAGCATTAAAACCGGGATAACCATGACCATGACGACGATTATTGTGATGATTATTGGTATCAGCATGAGCATCAGCCCGGTGCTGAGCCAGATGTTTTTGATTATCCTGCTTGCGCTGCTCACTGATTTAATTACCACATATCTTGGAAATGCTCCTTTATTGATTTGGTATTGCAAGAGGAAAGGGATAGCATGAGGCTGAAAGGATTTTTAAAATTCAGGATTTTGCTTTTGCTAGCCCTGATTTTATTATCGGTTGTGTGGATTCATCCGAAGTTTGACACGGAAGGGGTGGCGATTATTTCTGTACAGGCAAATAGCTCTGCGTATGATGCAGGGGTGAGGAAGCTTGACGATGTCCGGCCTACCCAGAGAGAGGTGATTAGGGCTTTGAACAATGTTGAAGTCAAGAATCTTGATGATTATGCCCGGGCTTTGGATGAGATTCCCTTGAATGGGAGCTTGCGGATTACTACTGATAAGCAGACTTATTACGTGCTGCGAGGTCAAGAGGATATAGGGATTGCTGTTGATGCTGTTGCCTCGACCAACATTCAAAAAGGCCTGGATTTGCAGGGTGGGACCCGGGTGATTTTAGAGCCCCATGAGGAGTTGACTGATGAGCAGTTTAGCATCTTACTCAATACGATGAACAATCGATTGAACTTCTATGGCTTAAAAGACATTAAAGTAAGAGATGCAAAGGATTTATTGGGGAACCGGTTTATTGTGGTGGAGATTGCAGGGGCGAGCAAAGAGGATGTTAAGGAATTAGTTGCAAGCCAGGGAAAGTTTGAAGCGAGAATCGGAAATGAGACTGTGTTTACAGGCGAGATTGAAGATGAGAGAGATATTGTGTTTGTGTGCAGGAATGATGGGAGATGCTCTGGCATCCGGAGTTGCCAGGAAGCTTCCGGAGGACAATCCTGCAGCTTTGAATTTTCTATTAAATTAAGCCAGAAAGCTGCTGAGAGGCATGCTGCACTGACTGAAGACTTGGAAGTCAATTTGAGCTTTGGCGGGAAGGGTGTGCTGAGCAGAACCCTGGATTTTTATCTGGATGGGAGGATGTATGACAGCCTGCAGATTGGGGCTGATTTGAAAGGGAAGGCTGCCACTGACATTGCGATTTCTGGTCCTGGCCTCGGGCTTACACAAGAGGAAGCATTTAATGATGCTAACAAAAATATGAACAAGCTGCAGACTCTTTTAGAAACCGGCAGTCTGCCAACTGCTCTTGAGATTGTTGAAATTGAGAGTGTCAGCCCGGTTTTAGGCGCTGCGTTTGTCGGGAATGCCCTGAAGATTGGATTGTTTGGGCTTTTGGCTGTTGCGGTGTTTATTTTTATAAGATATCGACAATGGAAGATTGCAGTTCCGATGGTGTTGACGAGTGCTGCTGAAGTGTTTATTATTATCGGGATTGCTGCTGTTGCCAAGCAGAATCTTGACCTGGCTGCGATTGCTGGAATAATTGCTGCTGTTGGCACTGGGTTTGATGATTTAATTATTATAAGTGATGAAACCACGAGGACTGGAGAGTATGCTGCTTCAAGCTGGAAAGAGAAAGTGAAGCGGGCTTTCTTCGTCATCATGGTTGCCTGGGTTGTTGCGGTTGCCTCGATGATTCCCTTGTTCTGGGCTGGCGCTGGATTGTTTACCGGGTTTGCCATTACAACGATTGTTGGGGTTACAATTGGTGTGTTTGTGACAAGGCCTGCGTATGCTGCTATTGTTGAAGAATTGATGAGGGAGGATTAGAAATGTTTTTGTATTAATTGGGGTTCTATGGGTTTGATGAAAATCAAGAAAAAAATGATTAAAGACAGAATTTATCTCCTGGAGTTTGAAAGCCAGCATGATTTAGCATCTACATTCCTAAGATTTGAAGAGCATTATGAATCACCTGAATTCAGCGGGAAGATTTTCACTTTTAAAGAATTCAAGAAAGGGTATTCAAATGTTAAAGGGAGCTTTACTTATTATGATGATTGGCCTGCTTTTAACATACCTTCATCAGTTTTGAAGCCATTTTATGAGGGCAAATTTAATCCTTTATCAAAGAAAGAGAAACAGCTTTTGGAATTATTCAATGAACATGAGGATGACTTTTACATTATAGGGGTAGCGAAAAACTCAGATAAAAGTTACCTAAACCATGAAATTGCTCATGGCTTATTTTATACAAACCCCGAGTATAAGGGTAAGGTCCTGGCTTTATTGAAGAAATTCAATCTTGAAGAAATAAAAAAAGAGTTAAAATCAAAAGATGGCTATTGCGATGATGTGCTTGATGATGAACTCCATGCATGGATCCTTACTGACTCAGATGAACTGGGAACAAAGCCTCCGGAAAAATTGAAAGATGAACTTAAAAGGCTATTTGAAGAATATGAAAATCTATGAATCTGATTTTGAAACAATAGCAAGGAAATGCATTGCAATGTATGGGAATTGCGAAGAGCATCATTATGAGCATTTTTTGAATTTTGCTGATAAGAAGAAAAAACCTTTTTTCTTTGATTTCTCTGGATATGGTGTATTGGCTTTTAAGTTTAAAGATGGAAAGACATGGCAGGTGATGAGAGAGATTCTTGCTCCAAAAGAAAAGAGAACAAAGATTATGCTTGATTTTGCTGATTATGTTCTGAATAAGTTAAAAGCTGAAACTTTGAAGATTGAATTGGTTGAAGATACAAGAGAAGATTTATTGAAGCATCTTCAAGAGAAGAAATTAAGAGCTTTGAAGGTTAATTATTATCTTGACTGGCCTTTGTTTGACATTGAAAAGTGGGATGATAATTTACATGGAGGGGATTTTAAGAATTTAAGAAATATTAAAAATAAGTTTTACAGGGAGCATAAGGTTGAGTTTGTTCCTCATGATGAACTTGGGAAAGAGGAATTGAAGAGGATTGTGCATGATTGGAGAAAAAATAGAAAGAACAGCAACCAAGCAAAATACCATGAATATCTGCATGCAATTGATTCTGGCTTTCAAGGATTTGATGAAACCAGGATTATGATTGTTGATGGAAAGGTAAGAGCAATAACAGCCGGGTGGAAAGTAGCAAATTCTGAACAATATTATTCTTCTTTAGGGATAATTGATTATTCTATTGATAGGCTATCAGAGATTGCTAACCTGGATGACTTAAGTTATTTGAATAGCAGGGGGTATAAGATTGTGAATTTTGGGGGGAGCGAGGATAAATTATTAGAGTTTAAGAAGAAATTCAAGCCCAGTTCAATGTATAGAACTTATATTTTTTCTGTTAAGACGGAAAAATAAGAAAATTGAAGATAGTTTTATTCCTGCTCTTGAGAAAATTCCTTCCTTGCCTGCTCCAATGACTCCGGTGTGCCGATGTCAAACCATTTTCCCTGGCAGACGTGGCCATATACTGGTTTTTTCTTGTGGAGCCACTGGATAAAGCTTCCTGACTTATCTAAGTTATGACATTCCCTTACATATTGCCTTAGATCATTCAATGTTTCATTTGGGTAGAGGTAAATAAGTGTTGCTGATAATGCATCCGGATTTGGATTTTGGGGTTTTTCTTCAAAATTAATGATTCTGGAGTCTTCGTTTAATATAGCGTTCCCTAATGATTTCAAAAGTTCCTTGTTTTCAACATCATATAATGAAATTACCGGGGCTTTTTTTTCCCTGAACATGTTTATCATGGGCTGCAATGAGAAATTAAATAAGTTATCCCCCCCTATAATTAAAATTGGGCCCTGCAAATATTCTTTTTCTGCTGCATAATAAATATCCCCTAATGTTCCCAGCCTTGATTCTTCTGACCTTGTTTTGTCATTGATGATTTTTACAGTTATTCTTGAAGATTTTTGTATTGTTTCTCTCCAATTAAGAAACTGATTAAAATACAACTCATTTGTTATTACATGGACCCTGCGTATTTCCTGTATTCCTTCAAGCTTTTCTATAATGTGAGTTATAACTGGCTTGCCTGCTACTTCCACTAATTGTTTGGGGAGGTTGTTGCCTGTTGCTGATTGCAGACGAGTTCCATATCCTGCTGCTAAAATGAGCGCGTCCATGAAAAAATAACTATATCGGATATTTATAAATATAATGGTGATGTCAAGAACACCTGTTCTTGAGCACGCCAAATCCCCCTAGCGGGATTTTAGCGTTTAATGGCTAAATTCCTGCCTGGCTTTTTCCAATGTTTCTGGGGTGCCAATGTCGATGATGCTTCCCTTGTTGATGAATCCATGGATTTCTTCTCTTGTATAGAGCCATTCGATGAATCTGCCTGGCTGGTCTGGGTTGTTGCCTTGTTGAAGATACCGGGAGATTTTGCTTATTGTGGATGGGGTGAGAAAGTAGATGCAATTTGCGTGGTATGCTCCCTGCTTTGGATGCTCTGGCTTTTCTTCTACGAGGATGATTTTATTGCTTGCGTCTATGAGGGCTGTGCCGGATTTTTTCAGCTTGTTAACATCCGCTACTTCAAATAAAGAGATGGTTGTCTTGTTTGCTTTCCTAAAATACTCGTGCATCGGTTTTAAAGAGAAATCAAATAGGTTGTCTCCTGCTATTAATAATAAAGGGCCTTTTATTTTGGCTTTTTCTATTGCCAACTGCATATCCGCTATTGCCCCTAGTTTTGTTTCCTCGGTTGAAGTGCCATCATCGAGAATTTCAATGCTGATGTTTGTTTTCAGCTGTTTTTTCCATTCTTTGAAATGTGGATAGTAGCGGGAATTTGTAACGATATAAGCTTGCTGGATGTTTATTTCTTCAAGTTTTTCAATGAGGTGGTTGATTACTGGTTTCTTGCCTATTTCTAGCAGGGGTTTTGGAAAGTTTTGCGTTAATGGGTATAACCTGGTTGCGTATCCTGCTGCTAGCACAATGACGTTCATGCTCGTGTTGAGAAAACACTTTATTTAAAATTAGCGATTACCCAAAGAGCTTCTTCTTGAACTCCTGCTTCTTCTTTTTATCCAGCAGCGCTTCGTACATCATGAATTTTAAATCAACCTGGGCTGAAAATCTCTTGTTTCTTGCCAGTTGCAGAAAATCTTCAAATGAAACCAAGGTGAATTTTATTTTCTCTCCGTTATCGGGATGGGGTTTTGAGATTTTCCTGCAATCTTTTGCCAGGAAGACGCTGAGGTGATAGCTCATCTTGGAAAATCCGAAAGATTCCTGCAGCAAGCTCATTTCTTTTGCCTGGTAGCCGGTTTCGTCAAGGAGTTCCCTTTTTGCTGCTGCTAAAGGGGTTTCATTTTTTTCAACTCTTCCTCCTGATAGCGAAAGATAAGATGGTTTTCTTGGCTGTTGCTCTTCAAGGATTATTATCTTGTTTTTTACCACTGCAAGAACTTCTACCGATGGTCCCCTGTAAACTATTTCAAACGTCTTGTACGAGCCATCGTACATCTTCTGTTTCCATTGATAGACTTCAAATATAATGCCTGAAAATACTTTCTTTGCTTCTTTTGGGATGTTCATAGCTCTGTAAAATAACCCTTTATTTATATGGTTAGCGAAAAATCGCTAGTATCTGGATTATTGCTTCTTGATTAATTTCTCCTTCTTCTCCATGTCTTTTTTCTTTGCAAGAATCTCCTTTTTGTAATATCCTGCAAGCTCAATCTTGTCGTGAAACTCTGCTTTCCTGAGCTTCTCTTCATGCAGGGTTACCTGTTTTTTCAGCGATGCTATTCCTTTTTGCAATCTCTTTTTCCTCTTTGGCATATTCTTTCTCCCAGAATTGATGCTTCTTTCTCCAACAGGTTGATGAACTTTTCTGCAAGCTCTATGGGGATTTTTTGTCTTGGTTTTTTATTGCCCCTTACCGCCCTGAATATTTCGTATGCTTTCTGGAATTCTGCTTTATTTATGCTCTTTTTATTGAGCCATTTCCTGAAAGATAGGCTTGAAAATTTTTCCTTGCCAAGAATGCATTCAATAATGAAAACCCCCCGCAATCTCAGTATGGTTGAGTAGATTACTGAATAAGACTCAAGGATATTACTTTCCTGTTTGTCAAGTTCCAAAAGCTGCTTGCTGCTTTTGAGATGCTCTTTAGTCTGCAGGATATATTGCGAGAATGCTTTTTTATCGGGCTGAATATTCTGCAATTCCTTTAACAGTGGTGCATTAATGATGGGCTGAGCCTCCTGGACCATTGTATAAAACATTTCCGGGCTTTTTTTTATAGCATTCTTGAGTCTTTCCAGAGGGAGGATGGTGAATTCTAATCCTCTCTCTTTTAGTTGGAAGGTTTTTTCTTGGGTAATAACCAAGATGTCAACGTCTGATTGGGGGGTTTGCTCTTCCCGGGCATATGAGCCGTAGATGTACACCCCAAGCACGTCCTGAAGACAAGGCTCAAGTTTTTTGAGTATTTTTTGCTTAAGACTTATCCTTGGCCTTTCTGGAAGAATGACTATGACTTCCTGCCCGAGCCAGTCTTTTGGCACCCAGACAGCCCCGCCATTTCCTGATTTCACAACGGGCTTTACCAGCTGTTCCCTAATTATAAATTCCTGCTTTATCATGTCTAGCCAAAGTATAGACAGCTATTTAAGGATTTTGGTAGGCACATTGTATTTACATAATCTTCGAGATTATGTCTTTTTTATTCTTACAAGTACATAGACTATTAAAGTCACTAAAAGTGCTATTATAGCAAACTCGATTACAATGAGACTTAGGTTGAATGAACGATCTGCTTGAGATTTAACGAATTCTTCACTTCCCTCAGCTTGCATTTTGGATTGTCCTTGGAAAACATCTACACTTGTATCAATAAATGTTTGCTTAACTCCAAAGGAAAAAATCATGAGCGCGAAAAATAAGAAGGAAGATAAAAATACTATAACTCAGAAATACCATCTTTTTTTCTTGGCAACCATACATGACTCCAATATTTTCTACTTATTAAATCTTAGTATTTTTAATCTCAGCGGGTACCTTTAATTTAACAATACATACTCTGGCGAAGGAAGCGCGGGGACTGGGGCCAAGATTTTCTCTCAGGAATTTACATTTCAAGCTCTAACTTCCTTCCATTTTCTATTTTCATCGTAATCTGCTCTCCCTTGGAGAGCTTATAGAGATTTTCAATTTCCTTTGGAATGCGGAGAACAAGATTATTTCCCAGTGAGCCTATTTTTATCGATAGTCCTTTCTTGAGCTTATTAAGCAAGAACATCTGTTGTGCATCTTCTGGATGAAGAACCGAGTCATGACAGGAAGGGCATTCCCACCCCCTTATGTTTATTCCTTCCATTCTGAATATCTTTTTCTTCATTTCTAGATTACAGCTTGTGCATTTATGTATGGCAGTCCACAAATCTTTTTTCATTTTCCTTTCCTCCGCTCTTTCTTATAAGCAATCTTTCCAAAATG
>Ga0209541_10012580_pt1 | contig 13080 bp, 19 predicted proteins | sample RifCSPlowO2_01_FD_184027 | JGI IMG/M metagenome (GOLD analysis project Ga0209541, IMG submission 184027) | Groundwater microbial communities from Rifle, Colorado - Rifle CSP2_plank lowO2_0.1 (SPAdes) (version 2) | ecosystem: Environmental > Aquatic > Deep subsurface > Groundwater | place...
TTAATTGAAAAGAAATCTACACCTTTTAAGGTGTAGTTTCCATTTGATGCTAAGTATTTATTTCTAATTTGATTATAAAAATGGGCTGGTTTCTAGCCCATTGAAAGCTACACATAGTTGTAACTTTCTTTCTAAATATAAACTTTTTGGAGGGTAAAATGGAAACACAACTTGTAATTAGCGAGAGCTATACAAAAAATAAAAATAAATACAAAAGAACAAACCACATGGTTGGAGTCTCAATGTGGGAGTTTGAATGGAAGCCTAAATATGCTTACAAGATGTTTAGGAAATGGAAATATAAAAAACTTGCAGAAGCATGTATAAGAAGAGCTGCAAGTTTGCATAGAATTAAATGGATTGAACTAAATGTTCAGCCAGACCATGTTCAGGGAACAGCAGAAATTCCTTTTACTATGTCTCCGTCGATGGCTTTACAAATATTGAAAGGATTGTCAGCAAAATTGTTTTTTGAACATCATCCTAAGGCAAGATTAAGATATCCTAAAGGGCATTTATGGAGCAGAGGGAGATTTGCAGCTTCTCTTGGATTTGTTCAGATAGAGGTTGTAAATGAATATGTAAAAAATCAAGACGAGCATCACGGAACTGTTTGGATAATGGAAGAATAGTTAGGAAACCCCGCTTTTTGCGAAGCAAAAAGTTGCGAATGAAATGAGCAACCCTTTAGGGCGTGGGAGGATGTCATATCAAACAGTTCTTTCAGATTTTAGGCATCCATTCTTGTTTAACAATGTTCTCAGTAATCTCCTGTATATTTTTATAGATTTGATTAATCCAGTCTAAATAGAGAATATAAAAATTTTCAAGATTTTCCTGCTTAGACATTGATAAATTATTATTGCTGATTATAATCAAAGCAAAAATAAAGAAAAAGACAAGTATAATCATTAAAATCCTCATTTGAATTATTCGTTTGTAGAGGTTTCATTGCTCCTCCAGTTCATCTTAACTACATAGCTTGTTATTGATTTGGCATTTCCAAACATAGAGCCAAGCCATAAAAAATAAAATTTTCCTCCTTCAATTATACCTGAAACTGACTTTAAATTTATGTCTTTTCCTTTAAGAACATAACTAAAACTTAAATAACTAAATAATATAAGAACTATCAGAAAAATAGCAAACATCTTATGCCTTAATCTTTTAAACTCCACAATAACCCATATTGCTATTATAACAACAGCAACAACAAAAACAGCAACACCTATTCCCATAAGTTAAAAAATATAACAAGGTATAAAAAGATTTCGCAGAAGCTAAGAGTGATAAGATTTTAATACTTAACTAACAAATATTGAATAAAGCCCCATATTTCAGCGGTCAAGAATCCGACCCTCTGGTTGAATGAGTTCGTGAATTAAAGGCAATTTATCAAACTAAATCAAGAGATAGGTTGGGACCCAGGTTCGAATCCTGGTGGGGCTATTTACATTAAAACACTAAATTTAAATATACTATATTTATTAATAATACATGAAAGAAAAAGAACTTGGTAAGGAAATTGGAGAGGTGTCTAGTTATTTCAGCCATGTCGGAGTGGCTGCTATAAAACTTTCTGGAGGCTTGAAAACCGGAGACAAAATATATCTAAAAGGCCATACAACTGATTTTGAGACAAAAGTCAATAGTATGCAGATAGAACATAAAGTAGTTAAGCAAGCAAAAAAAGGCGACCACATAGGAATAAAGGTTCCAGAAAAAGTAAGGTCTAATGACAAAGTTTTCCTGGTGAAATAAGCCAATTAACCAATTAACTACCAAAGAATCATATAATTCTTAGAAGATGTCAAAAAACTTACACTCAAGTGTATGTCGTGTTTGGATTTTTTACAACAAAAAACTATTTAAATAATCTTATTCTATAAATAATAAAAGAGGAAACAGATATTATTTAATGAGATGGTAGAAAAAGACAAAATATTTTCAAGTAAAATAAAATACAATGGTATTTTTTCATTTACAGATTTCTATAAATTCTGTTATGACTGGCTTACAGAAGAGACTGGTTTAAATGTTGCTGAAAAAAAATATGCAGAAAAACTTTCAGGAAATTCAAAAAACATAGATGTTGAATGGGAAGGAACAAAAAAGGTTACTGATTATTTTAAAGTTGAGGTTAAAGTGGAATTCAAAATAATTGGACTGACTAATGTTGAGATAAACCAGGAAGGAATTAAGGTACAGATGAACAAAGGATCTGTTGAGGTTAAGATTTCAGGAACCCTTGTAAGAGATTACGAGGGAAAATTTGAAATAGATGCTTTTAGAAAATTTCTTAGAGGCATTTATGAAAAATGGGTGATAACTTCGAGGATAAATCAAATGGAAGATAAATTAGTATCAAATTGCGATGAATTTCTCACTCAAGCCAAGGCATATCTTGATTTAGAGGGAAAGAGATGAATTCCTGAAAATATATCTTTTTTCACTATAATAAATAATTTCACGAATTTCTCTGGTTAATTACACATACAAATAGTTGATAGTATTTTTGCTCAAAGTGAATTATAGACTATAATAGTTATCATAAAAATGATGATTATAGTATTATTAAAGATTATAGTGATAATATGGTGGTTTTTTGTAGTCTGTAAAAAAGATACAATTATTTAATTATGTATGTAGTTAATTACTAAAAAATAATAAAAAATCTCTGAAAATTATAAATTTTCAACAACCGAAATCCTTATATACAAATTATTTTTATTTTTAGTATGAAAAGGATGTTTATTATAGTTTTGATTTTTTTACTAATTCTCCATTCAGTTTTAGCATTAAATCTAGATGTTAAAAAAATAAGTTCGAACGAGGTTATGATTTTTGGTGTAAAAGAGCCTGTTATTTTTGATTTAGAAATAACTAATAATGGAGCTGATGATAATATAAAATTCTATAATTTAGTTGGCTTTGAGATGTTTCCAATAGGCACTACTCCAATAGCAGTTGGAGAGACAAAAAAAATACAGCTGAAAGTATCTCCAATAGGTGAATTTGAATATAGGGGAGCTTATACTTTTGAGTATTTTATAAGAGGTGATGACTCAAGCGAAATTAAGAAAGAATTAACTTTCAAGATAGTTGATTTAAAAAATTCTTTTGAAATAGGTTCTGGAGATTTTGATCCTGATTCAAACTCTGTTGAAATTTATATCAACAACAAAGTAAATTTCAATTTCCCAAAAATCAGCGCAAAACTCAGTTCTGCATTTTTTAATTTTCAGGAAAATTTTAGTCTTGCTCCATATGAAAAGAAAAACTTTGATATACAGCTAAATAAAGAGGATTTCAAAAAATTAATGGCTGGATTTTACACTCTTAATTCTGAAATCAGTGTTGAGGAGCAAGAAACTAAACTTGAAGGAGTTATAAAATTCAGTGAGAAAAACATTGTCACATCAACTAAAAAAAGTTACGGCTTAATCGTAAACACAGAGATAATAGAAAAAACAAACGAAGGGAATGTCGTTTCAAAGTCAGAGACAATACTTAAAAAAAATATCATCTCGAGATTATTCACAAGTTTTAGCCCTGAGCCAGACATTGTTGAAAGGCAGGGTTTAATAGTTTATTATACATGGATTAAGGATATAAATCCTGGGGAAAAATTTGGAATTAACATTAAGACCAACTGGTTATTGCCTTTTTTAATTATCTTATTTATTATTATAATTGTAATCTCTGCGAAAATATATACAAAGACAAATCTTGTTTTAAAAAAAAGAGTTTCGTTTGTGAGGGTTAAAGGAGGGGAATTTGCACTAAAAATTTCAATTATAGTCAATGCAAGAAAATATATTGAAAAAGTTAGAATCATAGATAGGCTACCACCTTTGGTTAAAATATACGAAAGATTTGGAGTGGAAAAGCCCCTTAGAATTGACGAGAATAAAAGAAGAATAGAGTGGGATTTTGAAAAATTAGAGGCAGGGGAAATAAGAATGCTTTCATATTTAATTTATTCTAAAGTTGGAGTAATTGGAAAGTTTGCACTTCCTAAAACAACTGCAATTTATGAAAAAGAAGGGGAAATTCACGAGTCAGAATCAAATACGGCTTTTTTTGTAGCTGAGCAAAGAAAAGAAGAGTTGGAGGAATAATATTAAATAAACCCCCCTAATTTAAAAGAAATTTTGTGTTCTCGTTTCGTAAATTAACATATATTGTTAATACAGAGAAAAGGGATTAATTATTACATTTTGTTTTGTATGTTAATTAATTGACTAACAACTTTGAAGTGAGGCAAATTATTTACTATCATTTTTTAAACTTCAGAATTCCACTCATCTTTGATGAGTGGATTAGATAGTATAGTGAAAGACATAAGTCTTTTCCTAATAAGTCAACGACAAAATAGGGAATTATTAATGTCGTTGACTATAAGTGGAATTCTGACAGCTTCAGGAATGAAATTCCTGAAAGTGCTCGGAAATCTTTGATTTCTGAGATGCTCAAGAGTCAAATAATATTAAGACCGACATACCATCAGTCTATAACTGATGGTTCTTGACAAATTCTGCGAAATAATGAGCGGGTAATTACATCTAAAAAAAATGTTAAGATGGCAACTGACTTAATAGAAGAATAAAAATTTAAATAGACTTATCTTGTTAAAAAATCATAGCCCCCATAGTTCAGAGGCCAAGAATGCCACCCTCTCAAAAATTTCAAAAACAGAGGAGAGGTGATCACATCTCGATGAGAGACAAGGTCTATGCATCTTAATGCAACCATCTCTTTTGGAGAACGGTGGTGACTCGAGTTCGAATCTCGATGGGGGCGGTTATGCTATCGTAGATAGCATTTTCACCGAGATTTCTAATACTGAAAATTCAAAAATATTTCCCTGAGTTAGAATTACTTCAAAATATATTTGTTTTGAATGTCCCAGAGATTTTCTAATCTCTGGGTCAATGGGACGTTTATTAACCAAAAAGTTTATAAGTAAGGAAATCCTTACTTTTATATGGAGACTAAAATAATCAAAGTTACTGATAAGGGACAGATTTCACTTCCTGTTAGAATAAGAAATTCTTTAAATATTTCACAAGGAGACGAATTATTCATAACTCAAGATGATAATTCTATTGTGATTAAAAAAATTAAAAGAGATGATTTTAGAGATTTATTAAAACATTCTGAAAGGGTTGCAAAAAAATTATGGAATAATAAGGAGGATGAGGTGTGGAATGATGTATGAACAGGGTGAAATATTGATTGTTCCTTTTCCTTTTTCAGATTTAAGTAGTATAAAACAAAGGCCTGTATTAGTATTATCAAAAGATATTGATAATACCTCCTCAAATGATGTTATAACCTGTGGAATTACTTCTTTTCTTAAAGACACAAAGTATTCTATATTAATAGATGATAATAATTTAGAAAAAGGACAAATACCTGTAAAAAGTAGGATTAAAATTGATAAATTATTTACTTTAGATAAAAATATAATAAAAAAGAAATTAGCAAAATTAAATAAAAAAACATTTGAAAAAGTTAGAAAAGAATTTTTCAATTTAACATGAATTTTTACCAACTCCTCAATTTTAGGGGTAAAGTTTAACTTTATGTTAACTAATCGTGGAGCGTTTCTGTTTAAAATATCCTATAAAAACATCTTTTAATCATATAAATCCTTAAATATTCTTGCTGTCTTTTCAATGCAATAAAATGCAGATTAAAATTAAAAAACAAAATCAAGATGGAATCGTGAGGTTAGAAACTTCAGGAGATGTTAAAGAAGTAATAGTAAACGAAGATTTTATGCATCCTAAAAAAGAGTCTATATCAATAGGTTTCAGAGGAAAAAACTCTTCTGGCATAATTGAGCTTAAAACAAAAGAATTAGAGCATATTTACAATTCAGTTAAAAAAAGAACTCATTTAATAAAGGGATTTAAAAAAATGAGATTTGAAAGAGAAGAATAAAGTAAGATTAATTTATGAAAAGTAAATCTTAAATTTTAGTACAAAAATCTACACTTCAATTCTCGCATTATTTTATTATTTATTAATTATAAAACTGATGCATATTAGCTTAATTTTTTTTACATTAACTGTTAACTCTGAAAGGCTCGTTATGTACTATTGCTTGTTAAGTTTAACACTTTTTTATTTTTTATTATTAATTACTAATATACATCTTCATTGTTTAGTTCATAAATTACAATTTTTTAGTCATATAGATATCTTCAAGATAATAATTTAACTTTCTGTAATACTCCCTAACTCCAACACCACTTATTATTTCCAGTTTTTTTATTTTGTTTTTTCTTACTATCTTCTCTGCTTCTTGCATAAGCCATTTTCCAAGCCCTTTATGTTGCTGTGTTTTTTTTGATTTTTCTCCTATGTTAACTGCCTGCCCGTAAATATGCAACTCACGGATAATCGCTCTATTATCAAATATCCTTAACCTCAGCAAACCAAACAAAATATCATCTTTGTTAGTTATCTCTAAAAAATATTCAGTGCCCTTAGATGCCTCATATATTGTAAATCTTAACTTTAAGTTTTTATCAATATTATTTTTCTTGTTTCTTAAAGCAAAGCCAATCTCCCTGTATCTAATCTCTTTAAGTTTTTTGCGATTTTTCCTTAATTTTTCTTCAATTTCTTTTCTTAAATCAATTTTTATTGTTCCAGCAACCAAATATTCAGGAGGAATTTCCCTCATTATTCTCATAACTCTGCAATATCTTGGAACAATTTTTAACATAGCTATAATAATTTTTTCAGTTTGTTCTTTTGTGTAAGGTTTATATTTTCCTTTCCAATAAAAGTCTTCAAGTTTTGAACTTGGCATAACTTGACATGGATAAATTTTCAATTGATCTGGCTTAAATCTTTCGTCTGAAAAAAGTTTTTTAAATAACTTAATGTCTTTTTCTTGGCTACTCTCAAATAGTCCTGGCATTATATGATAACCAATTTTAAACCCAGCATCCCTAAGTCTTTTAGTTGCATCAGCAACATCCTTGACTGAATGCCCCCTGTTTATTTTTTTATAGATTTCATCATCAATTATTTGAACCCCTAATTCAACTCTTGTTGCTCCAAATTCCAACATTTTTTTAATATCATTTTCTAAGCATGTGTCAGGGCGTGTTTCAATACACAAAGCAACACACCTGTGTTTAGAAGTTTCATTTAATTTTTTTGCCTGCTCTAAATTTTTTGATTCTTGATTATTTAGTGCATCATAACATCTTTTAATGAATTCGTACTGGAATTTTTTTGAGTATTGCAAGAAAGTTCCTCCCATTATTATAAGTTCAATTTTATCTGTGGAATGATTCATAACTTGAAATGCCTTTATTCTTGCCTTAACCTGTTCATAAGCATCATAATTAACTTCTTTTGCCCTCATAACAACAGGAGATTTAGGAGTATAACTCTGCGGAACATTTAAATCAGGGCAATAAATGCAAATACCATGATTACATTTTCTTGGAGGCAACATTACTGCTACAGGAGTAATACCTGAAATAGTTCTAGTTGGTTTTCTAATTTCATTTGAAAGGGGTTTTAACATAAATTTTTGAGTGCAATAATATTTTTAAAAGTATTTCTTATTACAAAAAAATGAATTTATATAAATCTCTTAAATATAAAATTAACGAATTTACAGAAAAAGAGAATAATAAATTAATAGAAAAAGCATTTGAAATGTATAAACAATCAACTTTTAAGTTATTAGTAAAAACAAACATTCCAAAAGAATTCCAAGAACGTTTTATCGAAGCAACATATAATCCAGAATTTTATTTAAATATAACACTTATTAAAGAACCTTGTCTTATACGAGCTAAGTATTACTTTGTTAATCTTTTAGGTGAGATTGTAAAATAATAAATTATGTAATAGTTTCATCACTTCCTAGGACTTCTAAGAAAAAGGGTTTTTATTATTTTTTATTTAACTTATTAGAAAGATAATACTCAATTATATTTATTAATTGATTTGCAGAAGTTCTTCCTACTCCGTTTGCAGACTGATATATCAGTCCTTTAATCAAATGCTCTGAATCTTCTGGCTGAAAAGATATTGTTAAATCTTTTTTTTCATTCTTTTCTTTTAAGTTTGTATAAAAAAATACTAAGTTATTATCATGGTTTATGTATACTTCATATGCCCCACCTTCTGCTGTTCCAACACTAAAAGGAGTTCTCCTTTTAGTTTCTGATTTTTCATCTAAAACAGGAATGTCAAAATTGAAGCTAGTAAAAAATAAATCTGACTCATAATCATATCCTCCAAAATGTTCTGCACAACCACCTCCTCTCTGTCTAAGTGAGTGAGCCCATTCAAGAAGTTTTTCTGCATTATCCTCCTAAACAAGAAAGTTCTAAATTAAGTTGTTTAGCATACTTTAATACTGATACTAACATGCTTCCTTCAACAGAATGATATCCTGCAAGAATTTGCTTGTCTGCAAATAATTCTGGCCTGTATAAAACTCTATTTCCAATAGGGTCAAGGGTTTCATCAGAAGTTATATCTGTTTTATACACTCTTAAATCAAAATGTGTGCTTCCTGTGATTTGATTTAAATATTCCCTTTCCTCTTTAGACTTTGAATTCCAATCATAACTATCCCTATACTCCTTATTATTCCCATGAAAAATTCTCCATATTTCAGCTCCAACAGCTCCGGTAAAACCAACAAGAGAATCAAATCCGTATTTTTTATAATCCCATATTTCATTAGGCCTCAATACAAGATCTGACACACATCCTGTCATTAGCAATAAATCCTCTATTTCTACTTTTTCTTTTATTATTTTTGAATTTCTTTTAACCTCCCAAAAACTTTTATCTAAATTTTGAAATATTTTGTCTAATTTTTTTTTGTAGTTTTCAAGTTCATCTTTTGGAAACCTTGTGTATACTCCTTTACTATGCATATCTTTAATCCATGCTTTCAAATCATCCTTGTGTACATAGCTTCCAAGATAAGGAAAATTTTCATTTTTCTTTGCATTGTTTACTCTATCCTCTAAACTAAGGGATTTTAATTTTTCTCTAGCTTCTGGATAAACAAGATACCAAAATCTCATGCAAAGATTTGCCTTTTTCTGTTATTAAATATGATTATACTAACAACATGTTTTTAAAAGAAATGTATGTTACAGACTGTAAAAATCCTTATAAAATCTTTTGCAATAAGAGATTTATGAAACAAAGGCCAAAAATAGGATTAGGAGTAATTCTTATGGATTTTGAAAAACAAAGAGTTCTTCTTGGAAAAAGAAAAAATGCTCATGGTGATGGAACTTGGAGTTTTCCTGGGGGGCATCTTGAAAAATTTGAGCAATTTCTGGAATGTGCTGAAAGAGAAGTTCTTGAAGAAACAAACTTAAAAGAAGAAAAAAATTATAAATTAATAGACAGTAATCCAAGCGCAATTACTAATGATTTTTTTTATAAAGAGAAAAAACATTATGTGACTTTGTTTATTAGAGCATATTATTTTAGAGGCAAACCAAAAATTAGTAATGATGAATTTGAAAAATGGAAATGGTATAAATGGAACAAACTTCCTGAAAACCTATTTCTCCCATTAAAAAATTTAATTAAACAAAATTATAATCCTTTCAAGTTAAGATGAAAATCGGAATTATTGGTGGTTCTGGACTGGAAAAAGGAGATATCTTGCAGAATATTGATGAATTAGACATAGAAACGCCTTATGGAAAACCGAGCAGTAAAATAAGAAAAGGTATTTTTAATGGTGTTGAAGTTTTTATTATCTCAAGACACGGGGAAAACCATGAAACATCACCTACTCATGTAAACAACAGGGCGAATATATACGCTCTTGCCCATCTTGGATGCAAATACATTTTAGCGACAACTGCTGTTGGAAGCCTTAGAGAAAATATCATGCCTGGGAATTTTGTAATAGCAAATCAATTTATAGACTTCACAAAACACAGGAAGACGACTTTTTTTGATGATTTTAAGAATGGAATTAAGCATGTAAGCCTTGCAGAGCCTTTTTCTGAATATTTAAGGCAATTGATTATAGACTCGTGTGAGGATTTAAATTTAAAACATCATAAGATAGGAACTATAATAACAATTGAGGGCCCAAGATTTTCCACAAGAGCTGAAAGTTTTATGTTTAGGGAATTTGCCCATGTGATAAACATGTCTACATCTCCAGAAGCAATCCTAGCAAAAGAAACAGATGTTGAGTATGCTGTTATAGCAATGGCGACTGATTATGACTGCTGGAAGAGAACAGAAAAACCAGTGACTTGGGAAGAAATAGAGAGAGTAATGGAGCAGAATTCAGATAATGTTAAGAAGTTATTGAATAGGGTTATTGAAAAAATATCTAAAGAAGAGATTTCTAGAAGAGAAAAGGAGTTGATAAAAAGCAAGATAAGGACAATCCCTAATTTTCCAAAACCAGGAGTAGTGTTCAGGGATGTGACAACCTTATTTAAAGATAAAGATGGTATGAAAAAGATTATGGATATATTTTATAACAGATACAAAAATAAAAATATAGATGTTGTTGCAGGAATCGAGGCAAGAGGATTTATAATTGGTGGGGGTTTAGCAGACAGATTAGGGGTTGGTTTTATTCCAATAAGGAAAAAAGGAAAACTCCCTCATGAAACAGTTAATCATGAGTATCAGCTTGAATACGGAACAGATACAGTAGAAATCCACAAAGATGCAATAAAGCAAGGGCAGAAAGTTCTTTTAATTGATGATTTAATTGCAACTGGCGGAACAGCAGCAGCATCATGCAAATTAATTGAAAAATTAGGGGGGGAAATTATTGGATGTGGTTTTATTATAGATATTCCAGATTTAAAAGGAAAAGAAAAAATCTCTAAATACCCTGTGTTTTCAATTGTCGAGTTTGAGGGGGAATGACTTGGTTTTTCAGTAGTTAAGGTTAAAGGTAGGTGATTTTGCAAGATGACTCAAAAACATAACGAGCAAAATTATTTCACTACAATAGCTGTATTTAGCAGTTTCAACATTAATAGTAATTTCATATAAATCTTTTTGCTCATTTTTCATATTCCTTAATTTTTCTATCAAATATTTGTACATATTAGCTCATTAAAGTTAATATATAAAAAGTTAATTACAGTAAGTATAATATGGAACAAAGAGAATCACAGCAAGAAGTTTGGGATAACATAGCAGAAGAATGGCATAAATTCAAAAAATCTCAAGGAAGAGGAGTTGAAGAATTCTTAAAATCAAAAAAGGGAAAAATCCTTGATTTAGGTTCTGGTAGCGGAAGAAATTTTATCAAAAATGATGATTTAGAGTGGTATTTGATTGATTTTTCTGAAAAAATGCTTGATTTAGCAGAAAAAAAAGCAAAAAAACTCAAGATTAAAATCAATACATTTCAATCAGATTTAACAAAACTTCTTTTTAAGGATAATTTTTTTGATTCTGCAATTTGCATTGCAGCAATTCACTGCATCAAGCCAAAATACCAAAAAAAGGTTGTCAAGGAGATTTACAGAGTTTTAAAGCCAAAAACAGAAGCACTAATTGCTGTTTGGAACAAAAAAAGCAAGAGATTTAAAAATTACAAGAAAAAAGAAAAATATGTTGGTTGGACAGACAAAGGTTTGAGATATTATTATTTGTTTGAAGAAAAAGAAATTTATAATTTATTCGAGAAATGCGGTTTTAGGATAAAAAAGAAAATTGAATCAGATGTTAATATTGTGTTTGTTGCTGGGAAACCATAATAAAAAATCTAATCATCAATGCTGTCTTTTTTATAAAGAATTCCTTCTATTGATGGAGTAATTAACCCAAATATTTTTTTTGGGTAGAAATTAATCTTTGTCAAGTATAACTCTTTTATTTCCAGATACTCATTAATAGCTTCAAGAATCTTATTTCTAGAAGATAACATATTACTACTATAAATCTTTGTTATCTTCAAAGATTTTGATATTCATTCAGGTGATTTTAATTTAATAAAATCTCCAAACTTATTAGAACAAACCTTAAATCTAACCTTTTCTAATTTCATTATCTGTAATTCAGAAACTCCTTTTTCTAGATTAGGTTTTTCTCCAAGAGTTAGTCTTGATAATTCTTGCATAGTATATGGATTAATTATTTATTTATAAAAATTGTTATAATAGAATATTACTCTTTCTTCACAACCTTAATCATGTCAAAAAAAGATTTTTTTTCAAAAGAAGTTAGTTCCATCTTTGAAATATCAATGTCAGCTTTTATCAAACCATATCCAGAGATAAATACTGTTGCAATAATAAAGTCTTTTTCATCAACTCTTTGGAAAGAAAAGATTATTTTTTTTATTATATTGTTTATTTTATCTTGTTTCATTCTCTTGATAATTATTTTCCCAATATCACTGATATCAAAATCAATGTCTAAGGAAATTTGTTCAGGAGCTTTATCACCTTTAAATTCAAGTTCATTTTTCTTGCCTTCGTCTTCCAGTTGAAAGCTGAACATTTTTTTATTTGAAGGAACATAAAAATCCAGATGTTGCTTATTATCAGGTTTTTTCTTATTTTCTTCATCAATAATAAAAAAACAACTGCACAAGTAAGCCTTTGGGTTTTCTTTTTTGAACTTCTTGAACTCATCTGAATTCTTAAGCTTTTCAAGGTAAAATTGAAGGTTCATAAAGTTTTTTCATAATTAAAGTTTATAATTGTTTTGTTTCAGAAAGAAGTTAAAATTATTAATTAAATAATAAAAGAGAGATTATGTAAGGAGTAACCTAATATATAAAATAAATTATAATTGTAAGTGTTATTAACTGAAGATGTAGCCTATAACTTATTTGCTTATTAATAGATATTATGTCAACGAACCACTCGTAAAAGACTGGTGGAAAAGAATTATAAATTTGACTTTATATCATCTGTGTTCATTTTAAACAAACACAGGCCTTTTAGACAATAAAACAGGAAAGGGTAAATCTCTCCATGGCATTTCTCCTTGCTCTTTTCTCAAATTTGATATTGAAATTTCTTTGGAAACTTTATCAAGAGTTTTTTTACCTCTTGTCCTTAACACAAACAAATT
>Ga0209541_10012585_pt1 | contig 13075 bp, 16 predicted proteins | sample RifCSPlowO2_01_FD_184027 | JGI IMG/M metagenome (GOLD analysis project Ga0209541, IMG submission 184027) | Groundwater microbial communities from Rifle, Colorado - Rifle CSP2_plank lowO2_0.1 (SPAdes) (version 2) | ecosystem: Environmental > Aquatic > Deep subsurface > Groundwater | place...
CAAACGGAGTTCATTTTGACCTTCGTTTCTGAAATTCTTAAAATTTTTATTCAAAAAGAAGCAAAAATTAGTCTCGGTTTAGGGTAGCTAAACAATTACCGAGAGTAGAAAACTATATAAATAAGTTAGCCTCTCTCTCTATAAAATGAAAGAGGAAGAAAAACTTCACGCAAGACAACTTCTAGGAAAAACAATAGTATCTAAAGCTGGAAAACGCTTTGGAGAAGTAAGCAATATTCTTTTTGAGCCTAAGACAGGAGAGCTTATCCAAATTTCTTTAAGGAACCCAACAGGCTTTACAGAAGGACTAGAGCTTGAAAGAGATAGTGCAGGCCAATACTTGATTCCTTTTAGTGCTGTACTTGCTGTGGGAGACTTCGTTGTGATATCAGAAGAAGATCTTCTTTGAAAACCTTTTTATATCCCTTCTTTTTTAATAGCTAACTATGGCTAAATCTCTAGAATTTAAAACAACAGAAGAAATAAAGATTCCTAAGAGGATTCTAGATCAAGTTATAGGTCAAGAGAATGCCATTTCTATTACAAAGAAAGTAGCTAAACAGCATAGGCATTTATTATTGATTGGCCAACCCGGAGTTGGAAAATCTTTAGTAGGGCAAGCCCTAGCAGAATTACTTCCTCAAGAAAAACTCGTTGATATTCTTTCTTTCCATAACGAAGCCGATGACAATCTTCCTATAATCAAAACGTTGCCTAAAGGAAAAGGCAAAGATTTGGTGCAAAGATCTAAGATTCAGAATATGAGCTCTATGAAGAACCAGAATCTCTTATTATTCATTGTCTTTATTGTCCTTTCCTTATTGCCTTGGTGGGCATGGAGACAACACTACATTTCTGATGTTATTTACGCAGCTTCTTTAATCTCCACAATGATTTTCTTAGCTGCATTTATCCTATTCTTGAATATCTCTAAGAGAGTAAAGACTTCAGATAAAGTTGCAACTCCAAAATTACTAGTTGATAACTCAAAAATAGATAAAGCCCCTTTCATAGATGGAACAGGAGCGCAAGCAGGTGCATTACTAGGAGATTGTCTACATGATCCTTTCCAAAGTGGTGGCTTAGGTACTCCTGCATATGATCGCTTAGTCCCAGGAATGATTCATCGAGCTAATGGGGGAGTTTTATTTATTGATGAAGTAGGCAATTTGCAGCAGCACTCTCAACAAGAATTACTCACTGCAATGCAGGAAAAGAAATATCCCATTACAGGTCAATCAGAAAGAAGCTCAGGAGCAATGGTACGAAGTGACCCAGCTCCAACAGATTTCATTTTAATAGCGGCAGGCACGTTAGAGACAATAAAGAAAATGCATCCTGCTTTACGTTCAAGAATTCGTGGCTATGGATATGAAGTCTACATGAACGATACGATGGATGACACGATAGAAAATCAGAATATGGTAGTGCAATTTATTGCGCAAGAGGTTGTGAAAGATAAAAAGATTCCTCACTTTACAAAAGATGCATGTTTAGAAATTATTAATGAAGCAAGAAAACGAGCAGGTATAGCAGGAAAACTTACCTTACGCTTAAGAGAGTTAGGTGGCTTAATTAGGTCAGCCGGAGATGTTGCTATGGAAGAGAAATCTATCTATGTAGAAGCAAAGCATATCCACAAGGCAAAACAAATAGCAAGAACGTTAGAACAGCAAATTGCAGATAAGTATATTGAGGATAAAAAAAGATACCAAGTCATAATCACTAAAGGAGTTTTAATCGGAAGAGTCAATGGCTTAGCAGTAATGGGTGGCGCAGGGTCTTATTCTGGAATTGTTTTACCTATCGAATCTGAAGTCACACAAGGTGGAAAAAAAGCAGAGTTTATTGCAACAGGAAGACTAGGAAAAATAGCCCAAGAAGCTGTCAAGAATGTTTCTGTTATAATCTTAAAATATTTCGGAGAGGATATCAAGGAAAAATATGATATCTATATTCAGTTTTTACAAACAGCTGAGACAGGCGGAGTAGAAGGAGATTCTGCTTCTATTGCAGTTGCTGTCTCTATCATCTCTGCATTGAAACAAATCCCTATTAAACAAGATTTAGCGATGACCGGTTCTTTATCCATCAGAGGAGAGGTCTTAGCTGTGGGTGGAGTAACGGCAAAAGTCGAAGCTGCAATTGAAGCTGGCATTTCAGAAGTCTTAGTGCCTAAAGCAAATGAAAAAGATATCATCTTAGCTAAAGATGCAAAAATAAAGATTATTCCTGTTGCTACAATCAAAGATGTATTAAAGCATGCATTTGAATGGAAAGGGAAAGAGGCAATATGGAAAAAAATCAACAGTTAAATCCATTTAAGAAAGCCATCATTGCGCAAATTAAAATTCTTCCTGCAAAAGAAGTTCTTGCTTTGATTGAAACTCCTCCAGATCCTTTGTTAGGTGATTACGCATTCCCGTGTTTTTCTCTCGCTAAAGTGTTAAAGAAGAATCCAGTGGAAATTGCAATCGATATATCCTCTAAAATAAAACCTTCGATATATTTCGAAAAAATCGAAGCAAAAGGGGCGTATATCAATTTTTTTATTAACACTCAAAAATTATCCGAGATTACCCTTAAGAAAATTATCCGAGAAAAAGAGAAATACGGTTCTTTGCCACCAAGAAAAGATGTGGTTATCATAGAGATGTCTTCTCCAAATATAGCTAAACCTTTTGGCATAGGCCATTTGCGTTCTACTATTATTGGCAATGCTATATCTAATCTTGCTAAATCTCAAGGTTTTAAGGTAATAAAAATAAATTATCTTGGAGATTGGGGAACTCAGTTTGGAAAACTTATTCTAGGATACAAAAAATTTGGAGATAAGACAAAACTCAATAAAGCTCCCATTCAGCATCTACTTGAAATTTATGTACAAGTGAACGCAGATCCTTCTTTAGAACAGGAAGCTCGTGATTGGTTTAAGAAGCTAGAATCAGGAGATAAAGAAGCAATACAGTTATGGACTTTATTCAAAACTCTCAGCTTGAATGAATTCGAAAAGATATATGCTCTTCTTGGCATTACATTCGATGTAATCTCTTCTGAATCGCAATATAACCAAGAAATGCAACTAGCTATGAAAGAGATGGAAAAGAAAAAATTAACAGAAGAAAGTGATGGAGCCATAATCATTAACTTAGAAAATTTAGGTGTTTGCTTAATCCAGAAATCTGATGGGACTACTCTCTACATGACTCGAGACATAGCTGCAGCAACGGATAGATATAAAAAATATCATTTTCATAAAATGATTTATGAGGTTGGAGCAGAGCAGAAGCTTCATTTTCAACAATTGTTCAGTATACTGGAACTGATGGGCTACTCTTGGTCAAAGCAATGTGTACATGTAGATCATGGACTTTATCTAGGTACTGATGGTAAAAAGCTAGCAACAAGGAAAGGAAAAACAATTTTCATGGAAGAAATATTCTCTGAAACAGTTTCCTTGGCAAAAGAAGAGCTCATAAAAAGAAAAAAATTACCATTAAAAGAACTTGAAAAAAGAGCACTTAGCATAGCTCGTGCAGCAATCTTCTTCGGAGACCTAAAAAACTACAGATCAAACGATGCAATATTTGATATTCAAAGATTCATTTCTTTTGAAGGGGACACAGGACCCTATGCACTTTATACCTATGCTCGCGCAAAAAGCATCTTAGCAAAAAAACATGTTGAAGGAAAAAATAAATACGCAATAAATGAAATGGAAAAAAAGATTATGCTTCACTTATTTAGTTATCCTGAGATAATTCAACAAGCCTACATGCAGAATGCTCCAAATATTATTGCGCAATATATATTGAATCTCTCACATTTCTTTAATGAATATTACCATGCGCATCCTGTATTAGGGTCGGAAGAGCAAGAATTCCGTTTGCAAATAGTAGAGGCAACATCTCAAGTGCTAAAGAATGGACTTACAATATTAGGTGTTCCTGTAATTGAAAAAATGTAATTATGTAGGACAAAAACTTATCTCAGGATTGCTTTCCGCTGTGAAAACCTCTTTTCTATCATTACAAGAAATCATCTGTCCTTCAACCTCTATCCAAGGCACTAATGCTATATAACTAGCACCTATGCAATATCCTGCTTGTCTTAAATCGGAGGAAGTACACTCTTTTAACGTAGATAAATCGCCCCCCAAAGGAATATCAAAATCTTGCTGAACTCCGGGTGCAATTACAAGGTTCAGGAAATCGCAAGTGCCTAAAGCACTATTATTGGTTTCTCTTTGCACCGATACTTGTTTAATCGAAAAAGCTCCTCGATTTACTACACTCACTTGAATTATATCTAAATCAGTTGTCCTTCCAATCACAGAACCATCAATTCTTACATCAGGACAATACGCATTTGCTAAGTTATCTAAAGGAACTTCTTTAACTCTATTGACACTCCAAGACGTGATAAAAGCAGCTAACACAATAGTAAATCCAATAATTAAGACAAAAGAAATAAGCATCGACATTCCTCTTTTCATATTCTTATTTTTCTTTTGAGGTTATTTAAATCTTTCTTCAGTGTTTTTGAAATGACCAAGCTTATGCAAACCTTTAAATAATAAAGCAAATTTTCTATTATATGCCCATCATCGGATTTAATTTTGATAAAATCTTAGGAGAGAGAACAGCGAAAGATATAGCAAAAGTCTCTATAGATCATAAAGTCAGGATTAAAGATGTTAAGCAAGAAGCTTTACCTGTAAAAAAAGCAGATGAAACGTTGAAATTTACTTTTGAATATAAGATTGAATACCTAACTAATGTAGGAAATATTCTCTTAGAAGGTCATTTGTTCTATGTAGATGAACCTAAGAAAATAAAAGAAATATTCAACAACTGGAAAAAAGACAAGAAAATTGAACAAGCATTAATGCAGCCTATTATGAACACAATCCTAGTAAAATGTGGTATTAAAGCACTCTCGTTATCTCAAGATATTAATTTACCCCCACATATTCCTCTTCCTACAGTAAAGCCTAAGGCTTCTCGTCCAGAAGATTACATAGGATGATAACTTTGGGTGCAATAATTCTTGAAGCAGAATCTCTTCTATTATTAAGAAAAAGAAACACTCGTTTCTTTGTATTCCCGGGAGGGAAAAAAGAGGAACATGAATCTGATCTTGATTGCCTTACAAGAGAGATGTGAGAAGAACTTTCTGGCACAAGAATACATGGAGTAAGACTCTATAGGCAATACTCTCAAAACGGAGGACTCTCCATCACGCTAAGGCTCTATTTAGCACATCTTAGGGGCCGTTTAGGAAATCCAAGTCGCGAGATTGAAGAATATGCTTGGATTTATGATACCATGCGCCACCCTTTGGGCAGTTTAACTGCTCTAGCCATCGAAGATCTCCGCAAAGAGGACTATTTCTGAATATCTTTTACTTTTCCGAAAGAATACACCTCATCCCCTAAAACAAATACTTCAAAATTATCAATCTTAGTTAAGAACGGACTTAAAAAATTCTTTTCTAAGATATTATGTCCCTCTTTCATCAGATTAAAACTCGGCATGACAATCAATGTTTTTCTCTTCCACGTTCCTTTCAAAAAACACTTGTACATTTCTCTCTTGCTTCCTTCTTCTAGTCTGATAGCAGGATGCTCATGCCCGATGATAATAACCTTTTCTTTTATTTTGGTTAAAACATCTCCATGACAGATATAAATATCCCCTAAAGTATAACTATCAACTAATTCTATTCTTCTTTTATCCGCAATAGGCTTTAAGATAACATCATGATTCCCTTTGATGATGATTATCTTAGGGACTTTATCTGTAATAAAATCTAACAATTGAAGAATTTCGCTCCATTCCTGCTCTGTAATCTCTCCAAACTCTTGCTTTAAATCCCCATTGATGATAACTTGTGCTAAAGGTAAAGTAAGTAAAGGTTTTAGTCGCTCTTGTAATTGTGTAAAGTAAAATCTTGGTATTAAGACTCCTTTCTTATGCAAAGTAGTTTCAAAACCCAAATGGAGATCTGAAATGATTAACGTTCTTTCTTTGGGAAGAAACAAAGCTAAGTCCCTAATCTCTATTCCTGGATAAATTTCCATAACATCAATAATTTAAACAGCTAATAAACTTTGCTTCTCTGGGATTTTAGAAATTTGAGTGCAGGCTTCTTGAGTTCAGCAGAGAACATCTTATATCTCTAAATCTTTTTTAGCCTGTTTCCAAGAAATGAAATCTGAAGTATCCCGCATCTTTATCTTTTGTATACTCTCTTCGAGTTGTTTTCTCTCTTCTTTCGAAAGCTTTGTATCTTCTATGTATCCTGTTAAGTAGGTAATATCCTTTCTAAGAGTTTCTATATCATTCTTCATCTCAGCAAGAGTGCCTAAGATCTTCCTTTGAATATCACTTTCTGCCATGAATACTTTAAGGTCTAATCCTATAAAAATCTATCGTTAAAGCATGAAAAGAATGCTAAATTTAGCCTCTGCTAACTGACAGCTTAACTGATGTTAAGGATTTTATGTTAATACTTAGGACAAGATATCTTTATTAATTCTTCTGCATTTCTTATTCTATGGCAGATTTAGCAGATTATCTTTCTAAGAGGAGAATTGCTGAGGCAGAGACGGCACGAAAAGTTGACCAAGATGCCAAAAGGAAAAAACAACAAGAGGAAGCGTGGCAGGGGGAATGGAAAAGGGAAAGAACAGACCTTTATCTCCCAGAATATAATAAAATCAGCTATTTTCGAGAGATGTTAGATAAGCTAAATGATGTAGTATTACACTTATCTAGTTCTAGTGGCACAATTGAAGCAAGAGTTGGAGGATTTGGAATATCAAGCAAAACAATTCGTGGTGAGGATGTTCCTCTGCCCAAGAACGGAGGCTTAGCAAATTTGATATTCGGAGAATCACAAAAGTACAATACTCTCTGGAAATTTCAAATCACTCTCAGCTATCGAAAACAACCCATAGGCACACGACAAACACGAATAGGTTCTATACCGGGAATAGCCATGGAAGATGCTTTCTATCGATTCAGAGACAGCGGTATTTGGTTTGGTAGCAGCAACACTTTTGTAGGAAACAGAAGTCAATCTTTACCAGTAGACGACCTTAAAATTTTAGCTTCAAGATATTTATGCGATATCTCTATCGAGTACCCAAGATATGTTCAATACGGTCAATCTCTGATTGATTTGGAATTCGGACGCTTGGCAATAGATCCTGCAGTGAATAAGTATAGGGTGAAGTATAATTTACCTGCAAAAAGCATAAGACCACAGACATCTTATGAGCGATCATGTTGTCCATGAGCCTCTTAGAAATTTTTGTTCAGGAAGAACGTCTGGAAGAACGTAAAATATTTCCTGGTTTTAATGAAGCATACGTAAGATATTTTTGTCCCCATATGGAATCCATTGATGATTTATCTCCTTATATCGATTTTAAAGGAAAATCAATTCTAGTTATTGCGGGATATGGGTATGGTTTTTCCATGCTCCACGAAGGAGCAGACAAAGTCATTGCTATCGATGTCGATTCCGGTCAAATAGCTTGGAATCACATGATCCGTTCAAGTCTAGATACTCTAAGCTTTTCTCAGGCAAGAGAATTCATGGAAGGCCAGATAAAATTTTTAGACAGAGTTTTACAAGGAATGCCTAAGAGATATCAGAGTCTTGCTTCTCGCTGTTATGAAGATTTTACTGATGGAGAAACCTCACACGTAATAAAATCGAGCAATCTCGAATGTTATCCTCACCTCAGGTCCGCAGATGAATTTGGAGCTTTACGCGATGCAGTGCGGGAAGGTCGTCTCTTGATTATACAAAATGAATTGAAAGAATTTCTCCAGCATTGCCAGAGTAGATTTGATATCATCTCAGCTTCAAGTGTCAGATACTGGGCAATGTACCATTATGCAAAAACAGATCTTCTAGTTTTTCAAGAGTATGATAGTCAGCTAGCAAAAAACGTGGATGCACACCTTAACCCAAACGGCGTATTTTGCGATGCAATCTATGAAATGGGAGAGGAATTTCAGCTAAAATTGCTTGAAGAATTGCAAACATGGTCACTTCAATTTACCATACACTCTACATTGACCCCCAATATGCGTTTAGCTCTGGGTAGAAAAGCGAGTACTTAAACTCAAGCAGAATATCTTCTAAACGCTAGATGATTCTTTAGAATTATTTTTAAGACAACTGATAATATAAAATGAGAACGTTTTCCATGTTCCTTGGCATTGCCATTGTTCGATAAGGCTCTCCTATGAATCGATACGCATGGGCAGTTGGAGGAGCATTTTCTTCTACAGTGTTAGGATAAAAAACAGAATTGCCTTTCAAGAGTATTTTTATTAAGAACTACAATCCTCAATTCTCTTTAGCTTCTTGTTTTTTCTCTACTCTATTTCTTAATTCTGTTTGCTCGCGGTCCAGACGCATTTTTTCTTGCTTTTCTTGTTCTTTGCGGAGTGCTACCGAGTACTCTTGTTCCAGAATGACCTCCCAATAACCCGGTGTATATCGTGTGATTCCTAGATAATTCTCATCGTAGACTACTTTACCATCGGCTCTAATGCTAACGTTAGTACAATGCAAAGTACCATCTCCAATTTCATAATCGACCGCGCTGATATTCTTAAGCCTCTTATACTACTACGTTGCCAGTGATCTCCACACTCCCTGTCAGGTGCATTGTGTAAGATCGTCGCAGCTTTCTCCCTAATCTTCTTATCTATAGCTTCCTGCTTCCTAGCTTGAATCATTGCTTCTAACTCCATAGAATAAAGAAGAGAGTAAAATATTAAAAACTTTGGAATTTTAGCTGATAGGTATATTTTTCCCAATTTCCACCCAAAAGATTTATAAATTTTTATCCATTTACTATAGCATGAGTTTAGAAAACTTAGTTAAAAGAAAATTTCGAAATTCTCTTGCAGCAATTGCACTCTCTTCTTTGATTGCAGTTCCTCTAACTACCATTGGCTGTCATTCCGATAATCCATCTCGTGAAATTTCTGAAGAATTACAGGCAGAATGGCCAATTTGGAAGAATGAAGATCTTGAATCTAATAAGTATCATGGCATGCTTGTGCAATATGACCATGAAATTAATATTAAGCCAGAATTCTACCATGGAAAGATGCCATTGCATTTCGTTAGTATGCAGACACCCGGCTCTGGAATGATGTATGGTACTCAAAAATACATACAACACGAGTTTAACGGTTTTACAAACTGTTTTGTCTATCAACACTTTGAATTGGCTGGAGTAGTTGCTGTTGATGACACACATCACTTAGCTGCTGAAGCAAGAATCAAGTATGTTCCTTCAGAAGGATTTCCTAAGATTTCCATGGAGGAATTCCATTACAGTGATGGTTTCCTTGTGTATCATTGTGTAAGCCAAGTGGATAATGCAACAGGAATGAAAGTGAGTGAATCAGAGAAATCAGGAAAGAAAAGCAAAGATTATTTCTTTATTTTGCCGATAGGTTTGGGAGAATAGGCTTCCGATAGTTGATTCTTTTAATGTAAAAGTTTATTCGTAGCAACCATATACTCTACCTGTTGAACTTTTGTTTGGTAAGATTTTTAGCCTCATTCTAATTGATGTCTTTAGGTGACTACAAAAGAATCAAAATGTAGTCACCTCAAATAGAAAAGCTTAAATATGTAGTCACCTCTTTATGCTTATGCACATTGAAAAGAGAAAAAGTAAAGGAAAAATAAAGTACTATCTGGCCCATTCGTATAGAGAAGGTTCTCAAGTCCATAAATTTCGTAAGTACTTAGGTCAAGGAGTGCATCTTCAAGAAAGGAAGAAAATAGCAGAGAAGCTCATTCTTGAAGAGATCCATAACTACAAGATGATGAAAGATCCTCTGCAGTTCGAACTTTCTCAAGAAGAAATTGAATCCATAAAAAAATTAGAGAGTCCTTTAAAAATAAGTCATTTATCAGAAGAAGAATGGAAAACTTTCTCCGAAATCTTTACCTATAATACTAATGCAATAGAAGGATCCAAATTAAATCAGAAGGAAGTCAATGAGCTCTTAGGGGAAGATAAATGGCCTGAAAAATCTAAAGAAGATATTGCTGAAGCTTATGGTGTAGATGAAGCTATTGACTTTATTAAAAAAACAAAAGAACATATTTCCGTAAGCCTTATCAAAGAGATTCATAAGATAGTTTTTAAGAATTCCAAGTCCTTTGCCGGAAAATTTAGGAAGAAAGGAGAAGAAGTTGTTGTCATGGACTCTCAAAGAAATGTTGTGCATGAAGGTGCACCTCAAGCTAGAGTTATGTATCTATTGAAAGAACTCATTGATTGGTATGAAAAGAAAAAAACAAAGTATCCTGCCCTAATTTTAGGGGCAGTAGTCCATAACCAATTCGAGAATATTCATCCTTTTAGGGATGGCAATGGCAGAGTGGGAAGAATTTTACTGAATAACATCATGTTAAAACACGGGCTCCACCCGATAAATATAGATTTTAAGAACAGAGAAGAGTATTATGCTTCTTTACAAACATACGAAGTAAAGAAAGACTTGAAGCCCACCATAAAACTGTTTTTGAAGGAATATAAGAAACAAACTTTTTTAGCCTCCAAAAGTTGATGTTACTTCTAAACACCAGCACTCTTTCTCTTAAATTGACTAAGTTTCCTTTCCAAAGTTTCTGTTTTTACTCCTTTTTTCCGTAAAGCTACTATTAACTTTTGTGCAGAGTCAAAATGCACTCCACAAACATATTCATTATCTCTAATTTGTTCAGCTCTTGCTCTTACCTGATCAATAGGGAGTTCTTTTGCCCTCGTTTCAGCAGAAGTAATGATACTTTCTAAAAAAGAATATGCTTCTTCCCTAAACCCTGTTTCGTAGTGTGCATTAATGTTTTGAATATGGTGATACTCAAGGAGCATGCTCTTAAGATACTCTACTTGTTTTTCTGTGAGATAGTCTTGCTCTAAGGATTGAGAAATGATAGAAGCACTAATCTCTCTATATCTTGTTAAAGAAGTAGCTTTAGGAGTATTTCCTCTTCCATTGCCAATTCTTGTATCTGCTCTCATAAGAGTAATTGCATCAATAACCTCTTGACAATCTTTCAAAAGAATGTTCATGTTTTTGAGAAGGAAAGAAAATACTTAAAACTTTGTTTTAGACTCCTGATGGTTGATGAATTAATTTGATTCTTTTTCTGAGAAACTTATGGTTTTTTGAATATAAATACGAACATTTATAAATGATATCATATTAATATCAATTGAACCCAAAATGGAAACAAAAATAAGAATTATCGATGCTTTAGACAAGAATAAGAAAGGAATTCATATCAGAGAGCTTGAACGTTTAATAAAAACCAGCTATGCAAACACAGTTAGGAATATAACTATCCTAGAAAAAGAAAACGCCATACAGAAAGAAAAAGATGCAAATTTAGTAAAAATAAAGCTTAAGAATAATCCTCTTACGATTGCGTACTTAAAGCAAGCACACACAGAAAACTATTTGAAATTACCAAAAAAAGTTATCAATGCTATACAAGAATTTCTTACTGAGCTCCCAGAAAAACCACTTATTACTTTGCTCTTTGGCTCATTTGCGAAAAAAACCCATATGGACAATTCAGACATCGATATACTTTTAGTATTCCAAAAGATAAACAATCAAGCAACTATTGAGAATACTGCAAAAAGAGTAAGCATGAAAACCAATACGCAAATAAGCCCAGTATATATTGAATATGGACACTTTGAAAAAAACTTCTTAAACAAAAATCATGAATTTTCAAACGAAATAAGACAGAATGTCATCCTTCTTACAGGAATTGAACATTATTATGCACTTTCTTGGAGATTTTTCTCATGAAATTTGATGCAAACAGATTAGTGAAAGAAAAGAAATACTGTGAGGAATTATTTAAACATTATAATAAAATAAAATCACTTAAAAAAGCAAATCTTGAGTACAAAAAGCATATTGCTAAAGCGATCTCAAATCTTGAGTTCGCAAACTATTTGCTTGAAGAGCATAATTTTTCAATAAAAAAGAAACTCCCCGATAGAGAATACTATGATTGGTGCATCACCATTTACTACTATGCTATCTATCATACTTCTTTAGCTTTGCTTTCAAAATTAGGATATAGGTCTGGTAGTCATTTCGCAACTCTAGCTACTATAACTCTATTTTACTATCATAAAGATAATGTGCTTAAAAGAGAGGATATTGATTTTCTTTTGGAGAAGATCAATCTTGAAGAGAAAGAAATCGATTTTGTGATTGGGTCAAAAGATCTTAGAGAAAGAGCATGTTACGGAGTAGATGAATCCTTTAATATTTCAATAGCTACACTATTGCAAAAGCAAACAGTTGATTTTGTGAATAGGATAAAAGAGGCATTGGAAGAGTAATCTCAGAGACGTATTTCTTTGTTGAAATAGATCCAAGTAAAGAGTATTTACCTGAAGAGAGTGCAAAAAGTACCAGAAAAGTACCAGAAAATACTCAATGAATTGATTCTAAAACCGAGTATCTCACGAAATGAACTCGCTAAAAAACTCAAAGAGGAACCAACTACGATTCAATCACTTCTGAGAAAGTTAGTAAAAGAGGGTTTAATAAGAAGGATCGGTCCCGCAAAAGGTGGTCATTGGGAGGTTAATGAGTAAGAAGTTCTGTTAGGTAAGTTTTAGACTCCTTCTAGCTGATGGTTTAATCTGATTCTTAATAAGAGAAACTTAATGTTTTTTGAATATTTTTCTTAAAAGAAATAGTAATGTCTTACTAACCATCCTTAGCTATATAAATCGTGAAGAGCAATCAGAATACGTAACTCTAAAGTATGACTATAGACATAACCCCTTAGGAAGTACTGCCTTAACATACTGTAATGGAGCTAACATAAAATAGAGAGAAAAAGTTTTCATAGTTTATTTAGAGAAAAGCTTAAATAGCTGTTTTTATTGTTTTATATAAACCTACTAAACATAGAACTAATGAAAATGAAAAAAACAAAGAAATTTACAGGTTTGAGCCCTAATCAGGAGAGGATAATGAGCATTTTAGAA
>Ga0209541_10012586_pt1 | contig 13073 bp, 13 predicted proteins | sample RifCSPlowO2_01_FD_184027 | JGI IMG/M metagenome (GOLD analysis project Ga0209541, IMG submission 184027) | Groundwater microbial communities from Rifle, Colorado - Rifle CSP2_plank lowO2_0.1 (SPAdes) (version 2) | ecosystem: Environmental > Aquatic > Deep subsurface > Groundwater | place...
TGCTGATATGATAAGATTTTTGTTTTCCATTAAACCTCTTTTGTTTTCTATTGATATTATAGTATATAAAGTTATGCAGGAGACAGGATTCGAACCTGCGAAGGCACTAAGCCACCAGGTCCTAAGCTTGACCTTCTAGTTTCTTTATTAAGAAATCCAGAATCTGGCCCGTTTGACCGCTCCGGCACTCCTGCATAAGGAATTTAAAAAAGAGGTTAGTATAAAAAAGTTACCTTTACTGCCAGTGTTTTTTTTGCCAAGAATAAGTTCTCATCCTTTTGGATTTACCATAGCTGCAGTATGAACATACTTTGTCTTTTTTGTGATAAGCTCTATTACCGCACCTTCTACATCTAAAATGCAAAGGATGCATTTTCTTACCCATACTTGCTGTTCCTTTTACCATTTTCAGAAAACGTTTAAGCTGGCGATATTAGGACTATTGCATCCCCTCTTAAGAAGACTAAGCCAACTTTTCTAGTTACCTCTCCATTTACTCTTTCTTCAGCATCCTCTAAGACACTATTGATGTGAATATCAAATGCTCTTAAAATACCTACGAATTGTTTATTATTCTTTAATTCGATTATTACTCTTTTGCCTCTTGATTGATTTAAGGCATCTAAAGGTCTTTCTGATTCCATATTTTATCCTTGTATCTGTTGAGTTTGAAAAAGTAAAGTATTTAAATGTTTCTTTGGTTTTTAATGATATGGCAATTATACATGGCAGGTCTAAAAGGAAAATAACAGGCGGTGTTAATACATCAGCATTTACAAAGAGATTGCATGCTTTGGGTAGATCACCTTCCTATACTAAAGTGGGTGAAAAGAGAATTATTGACCTAAGAACTAGGGGCGGGAATAGTAAAAAGGCCTTATTAAGTATGAATGTAATTAATGTTTATGATCCTGCTGAAAAGAAGTATAAGCAATTAAAGATAAAAAGTGTAGTCGAGAGTCCTGCAAATAGAAATTTTGTTAAAAGAAATATAATCACCAAGGGAAGCATTGTAGAAACAGAAGAAGGAAGGGTTAAAGTAACATCCAGGCCAGGACAAGAAGCCTATATTAATGGTATTCTCTTAAAAAAGTAGTTTTATTCTAAGCATTTCGAAAGCTTTATATATAACTTGTTGCGTCCTCTTTATAAAGCTTTTGCCTTTACTTATGGGGGATATAAAGTTAAGGAGTTTTAAGATGACTTATGTTAAAAAGTGTCCTGAATGCGGAAGTTTACACTTAACTATTGATAAAGAGAGAGGAGAGATTACTTGCAGGGCTTGTGGGCTTGTTGTCGAAGAGAAGATAATTGACTTTGACCAAGAGTGGAGAGAATTCGAGAGCGAACAAGGAGAGAAGAGAAGAAGGGCCGGGGCTCCTATGACGTGGAGCGTTGATTTTAACGAGCCTATTGTTATTAGGGAAAATAAAAAGATTAAGATTGTTAAGATTGGGAAGTTTGTCGACACACTTTTAGCTGAAAGAAACAGTTTTATTAAAAAAGAAGGCAATATAGAATATGCTCCTGTTACAGAATTTGAATGTGTTGCTTTTGATAAAGATAATAATATTGCATTTAGAAAGGTCAGCGAGGTTTCCAGGCATCCTGCTGAGGAAGTATATGAAGTTACTTTAGAAACTGGAAAGAGAGTTAAGGTTACTGGGAATCATAGTATTTTTACATTAGAAAATAATGAGATTAAACCAGTTAAGGTTGATAACCTAGTTAAAGGACAGTTTATTGTTACTCCAAAAGAGCTTCCCTTGGTTGAAGATATTAAGGATATTAATGTTTTGGATGAATTTATAATTCTAGCTAAGAAATATCCTTTATTGTATTTAAGAAATTTTTCTGATGAAAAGTTATTTAATAAACTAAGGGTTTTAGAGAAGACAAACGAAGTTTTAAAAGGAAAGGTTAAGAATTGGATAAGACATAAAACTATCCCGCTGTGGGTATTAAATGAATTTGCCAGAGAAGTTAATATTTATGACTACACTTTAGATAATTGTAAGATTGGCATTTATAGTGGGAGATCAGAATTGCCCTTAAAACTTGATTTAAATAAAGATTTTATAAGAATATTGGGCTTGTTTGCAGCAGAGGGCACGGTTAATGAGAATAATATAGTCTTCTCTTTTGGCAGGCATGAAAAAGATTATATTCATGAAGTTGTTAAGGGTATTACTGGCATGTTTGGAGTTTCTTATAATCTCTTTGATAATGAAGAAAGGTCTTCTATACAAATACAGTTTAACAGCAAATTATTGAGTATTTTATTTAAAGAGATATTAAAAACAGGATCTAATGCCCATACAAAGAGAATTTCAGAGATTATTTATTCTATAGATAAATCTTTGAAAAAAGAATTCATTACTGCTTACCTTAATGGTGATGGAAGCAATGTAATTACTTTACATGAAGGCTTTAGACCAGAAGTTTGCTTGTCAACAAATTCTGTTAGTGAAGAATTGACAAATGACTTCTTATTATTATATTCTCAATTAGGCATTCATGCCAATTATCAGGAAGCTTTTATTAAAGGAAGGATTATGGAAAAGACTGGGAAATTCATTTCTGATACTACTTCAAGAAGAGCCTATATTAAAAATCCTGATACGGTATTTGAATTGGGCTTCTTAAATCAAGAGCCTTCTGAAATTAAGGGGAAGGGGCCTGTTGAAACTTTAGTTCCAGCACCTCAAGAATATAGAAAAGAATGGAAGTCAAGAAAAAGAGCAAGAATTAGCAGAAATGAAGCTTTAAAAATAGCTGAAAAATATGGTGATGAGAAGTTAAGAAAAGTGGCTGAAGCACCGTTCTTATATCTAAGAGTTAAGAGCATTAAGAAAGTCAAGTCTACCTCTGGATATGCTTATGATTTAACAGTCCCTGGTTATGAAAATTTTGTTGGTGGCAGAGGCGGAATTTTTTTACATAACACCAAGTTTGATCGAGGTCTAGGAACTGATGTTGGACAGAAGCAGGATATGTATAAATTAAGCGGTAAAGAAAAGAATAAATTCTTTAGATTAAGAAAATGGCAATATAGAATAAGCACTGCTATTGAAAGAAACTTAAAATTAGCTTTAGCCGAGCTTAAGAGAGTCGGTTCTTATTTAAAATTACCTAAAAGCGTTGAAGAAGAAGCAGCTAGAGTATATACTCTAGCTGTTCAAAGAGGCTTAGTTAGGGGAAGAAGCATGGAGTCTGTTGTAGCAGGAGCTTTGTATGCTGCCTGCAGAAGACATGAGGTTCCAAGAACATTAGATGAGTTATCAGAAGCATCTGGAATAGATAAAAAAGAGATAGGAAGAACTTATAGATTTATAACAAGAGAATTGGGGATAAGAATATTACCTTCTAATCCAGTAGATTATCTTGCCAGATTTGCTTCATCTTTGAAGTTGAATGCAGAAACACAAAGCAAGGCTGTAGATATATTAGAACAAGCCCAGAATTCTGAATTAACTAGTGGGAGGGGTCCTACAGGTATTGCAGCCGCTTCATTATATGTTGCTGCTCTGATTAATAATGAGAAAAGAACCCAAAGGGAAGTAGCTGATGTAGCTGGAGTTACAGAAGTTACTATAAGGAACAGATATAAAGAGCTGATTAGAAAGTTAAATTTAATGGATAAGATCAAGAAGAATAAGAAGAGGTTATTAGCTTAAACCTTAAAAAAATCAAAATCATTAGCACAAACCACATTCTTAAATATACTCTCTGCCTCTTTTTTCATGCCTTTTGCATCTTTGTATCTCTGAGAAAAATGAGTCAGCACTAGTTTCTTTGCTTTAGCTTTTTTTGCTATTTCAGCAGCTTGTTTTGCAGTCAAGTGTTTAAACTCCCCAGCGTTTTCTTTTAACTCATCTTTAAAAGTTGACTCACAGATCAGCAAATCAGAGTCTTTTGCAGCTTTGATTGCATTCTTTGTGTAACCAGTATCTGTTACAAAACAGATCTTTTTCCCAATCTGAATTTTTGTAGCTTTAGAGGCTAAAATCTTTTTCCCTTTCCAAACTATGTCCTTGCCCCTTTGTAAATCTTTTAGCACTGGATGCTGTTTTAGATCAAATCTTTTTAAATAAGCCAAGTCAATCTTTCTCCTGTCTTTTTCCTTTAGAACGTAAGCTAAGCATGGTACATTATGATCTAATTTATAAGCATAGAGCTCTAATTCGCTGTCTTCAAAGAATTTTCCTTCTTCTATATCCTTTACTTTTATATCTATTCTCAGAGGGAAATAAAACCAGGTCCTCATGTTTCTGAAGAAGTTCTCTGTTCCTTTTGGTCCATAAATCTCTAAGGTTTTTGAATATTGGTTTGCCCCAAGACTCTGGATTAGGCCAGGGATTCCTAGGATATGATCTCCATGCCAATGAGTTATCAGCAATTTTGTTAACTTTGTCGGTGGTATATCAGCCAGCCGAAACTGCCTTTGAGTCCCTTCTGCACAATCTATCAAAATATTGTGACTCTTGTAACTAAATAAAACTGCAGTTGGATTCCTTTCTTTTGTTGGCAACATTGCTGATGTGCCTAATATTTTTATTTCCATATTACTTTTAGATTAATATTGTTATATAAAGTTGTTACTATCAAGCCTGCTATTAAAGCAGATGTAAATCCTGCTAAAGCGAAGCTTATTTGCATTAGCGGAATCATTATTGGAAGTATAAATGCTTCGTAAATGGCTATTAGGAGGGAAGTATTTAAAATATTTGTCTTTTTGATTATAATCTCTTTGTTTCCAAGAAGTTTAATCTTAAATGGCTGGATATTGTAAACTGACAAGCATAGCATTGAAGCTAAAAAGGCAGATAAAAATCCTAAGCCAAAGCTACCTAATATGCTACTTGGTAGATATACAAGATACAATATTAGATTTTGCGCCAGGAACAACGCTATTAAGAATAAAGTGATAAATATGCTTAAGGAATAATTGAACCTGATTCTTTCTTTATTTATTGACATTAAAGTGAACCTGTTAGATAATAAATTATGAACTATGATAGCAGCCAGAGTACCTACTATTCCGACCAGCAAGGCAGATAGGAGGATATTAAAGCTTTTTACAAAATCAAGGACAATCAAAGTTAAGGTTTCGAATATAATCAAAGCAGGAGTTATGTTAAGTTTCTTTATAATCATAAACATATCCGAACTTCTATGAATATATAACTTTCTTTTATTCTCTTCCCCTGAACTGAAATATCCAGAAAGGCATTAACATGAAAAAAATTAAGGCTAGTAATACTCCTATAGCAATGTAAACCAAAGTTGAGGTATTTGGGAAAATCGGCTTTACAATAGCGATGAATAAGGCGTAAACTGCAATTAAGGAAATAAAAGCTAAAGTGAATTTTATAACATTTAGTTGTGTCTGGTTCATTAATCTTATACGCTACTGTAAGTTTTTAAAGGTTTTTAATCCATGATTAGTGTGCTCCCTAGAGACATATGTCACTAGCTAAAATAGATGTCTGCTGGTGATTTCCTATCAAGACTTGTGTGAGGTCTAAAGTGATTGTACATCATCCTAAACCTTTCTAGATCATTCTTGCAGAACCTCAATTCTTTCTTCAATGTTTGAAATAATCTCTCTACCTTGCCACAAGTGGTTGGGCTATGAACAGAACTTCTTATGTGTTTAATACCTCTTCTCCTGCACCACCTGTCAAATTTGCTATGCTTGCTCTTTAACCCATAAGCACCGCCGTTGTCGGTTAATATTTCTCTTGGCCTTCCATACTTAGTTATTAGATCATCAAGTATCTTGGTTACAATATTTGTGTTTACATTTTCTAAAGGTATGAGTCCTATGCTATACCTAGAGCAATCATCTATGATAGACAATAACCATTTATCTTCAACTTTCTGGTCGCTATGATCTATTTGCCACAAAGAGTTAGGATGCTTTCTCTGCCATCTGATATACTTTAGCCTCTTATTCTTCTTGCTACTGCCCTCTATGAGATTATTCTTATGTAATAATTTATTAATTGTAGTATGTCCTAACAAACTATAATCAGCAATCTTGTTTTCTCCCCAGCCAGTCTTATTCCTTAGATTAATAACCTCTTGCTCAATATCGCTTGTTGTTTTGCGGTATATCTTCTTAGGCCTCCTTGATAAATCCTTCAAGTCCCACTGCTCTTCATTTAACCTCTTGCTCCATCTCTTAAGAGTCCTATCGGATATGTGGTAGCTATAGCTTCCTACCAATATCTTTCTGCACTGAGAATAAGAATGTCCCTTAATCCTCAGTTTAAAGAATTCCCTTCTAATTATTTCTTTTTTCATGAAAGTTATCTATCTTCCATGAATAAAATGGATGGTGACATATGTCGCTGGGCTATACATAATCCATGATTAGAAAAGTTTATTAATTATCAGGATATTTTATAAATGTTGATTTAATGAAAGAACTGAAAGAAATAAAAAAGTGGTATTTTGTATTCTTGCCTTTTATGGCGAGCCTAGTTTTCTTTGGGTGGGGGACTGGCTTGTTGCTGGTTAAAGATGATCCAACGATAATTTTTGTTTTTGGGGGATTGCTATTTGTAATATTTGTCCTGCTTGCTTTAACAAATGGGACATTAATGAAAAAGAAGAGAGATATTACACTTGCAGCAATTATAGGATCTTTTGTAACTGTTTCTTTAACTGTTTATTTAGCAGCTATATTTGGTATTCTTGGGGTCATTTTAGGATTCTTGATAACCCTCGGAACGCACTTAGCTATAACTTATGCTTTTGAAAGAGAATATTTTAAACTGAATCTTTTGATAATAGCCGGGTTTATCCTATTACTTACACTTACATTCTTTATATCAATTATTACATGATACGTGTTGGCAACAATTATCCAATTATAAGGCATCTAAAAAGTTTTATTTTACTTAAGATTGTTAATTGTTATACAATTATTTTATTTACGGGCTTTTTACCAGACAGCGGCTTATTGCAAATCTAAACATGTAGTTATTATCCTCAAGAAAATATAAAGTATCGCCCTTGTAATGAGTATACATTATGCTTACAGAAGGCTCTTCGTCAATGATGCTGTCGATTGTCTTTCTTGCAATGCAGGTAGCTCCGACTATATCCCTTGCAATATCAAGGAGCTTGCCAAGCCTTATCATGCTTTTAGTCTGCGTGTTCTCTCTTGGAGTTTCATACTTAAAGCTAGTTAATTTGTAGTCTCCTTTTCTCACTAATGTAAGGGGCCATATAACCTGGAAGATGACCTGCTTATCTTTTATCTCTACCTTTGCTTTCGGGCTTGCATCTTCTCTTACAGGGTATTGGGAGGAAGTAAAATTTTTTGTACATTCCTTTAGGTTAGTTACTATGAAACTAGATAAGTCCTTTTCAATCAGGTCATTTGTTGGAACCATGCTCTGGCTATGCTGCCCCAAATAGAATAGTTTTCCATTACCCACCTGCAAATAGCCACTTCTTGAATATATCCTGCCACCTTGCAATCCGAGGAGCTTAAGCCCTTCATCTGCTATGTCTTCTATGCAGCTTTCCACTTCTGTTTTCAATGGCTGCAGTGCTGGGTCTATTTTTTCTTCTATACTCAAGTAGCTTTTTATCTGTTCACTACGGACATAGTAAAGAAGACCCAATACGATAATTATAACTATTCCCAAGACTATGAATATTGTCACTTGTGCTCTTTTGTTTTCCATCTTTTTTACAACTGTTCCAGCAACTCCTTATTGTTCCATCTTTTTAGCGCTTCTTTGACTTCATCCAGCATGGTTGAGCCTTTATTCAGCAATCTCTCTAGCTCCTTATTCTCTGGAGGATAAGCTGCTCCCAAGTTACCCTTTTCTCCTTCCTGGTATAATATATCTGATGCTATCCAGAAATCTGGACTGCTTGAGATAAGCTCAGGCTCGTAAGACTCTATTGCTGTGTAATCAGGCAGCTGATCCAATAAAGTCAAGTAAGAATGCTCCTTCTCCTCTATTATAATGAAGCTTTTGCTTGGATACAGCTTAGCTATTAACTGCTTTTCAGGAGCTAAGTTTTTTATCTTGAAGCCTTTTGCTATGCCAGCTTCTGTCCTGAATAAAGCTTTGTTGTTAGAGTCAAATCCCTGATAAACCAAATCTTTTTTGTAGTTAAATAATTTTACTGCTTTATCCAGCACAAATGAATCCTTTATCTTATAGCCATCGCCTTCACTCTTATCAAAGCAGAACTTATAATTCTGCTCTATCTGCCCTACTTCTGGAAATTCTAGGTAGAAGCTGTTAAACATTGAATCTTCATAATCTAATGATGAGGCTATTCCTAGATCAGCACATACTATGCCTGAGCATTCAGAGTCTATTTCAACTTCTGCTGGAAGCGTTTTGCTCCTTACCAGCTGTTTTTTCCCATCAGCATCATGCTGTATTGCTGCATTTGATATTGTGTAAAGCGTGTTGAAGCTATCTAGGCTTCTTTGTATTATCAGCGTTGACTGCTTTTCTTCTGAGGTGTAGATTATTGGCCCTATGCACCTTGATATTATCTCTTCTTCCACACCTTCTGATGTTATAGTCTCAAATATTCCTTCCTTGTTTGTCAGCTTTACAGAGCCTCCTTTTGGAATGTTGAAGTTTATTTTAGTGCTGTCTATTGGGTTTATTGTTGAGAATGTGGAGGGCTCTTTAGCCAGGAATTCTAAAGAGTCTGCTATTATGTTGTTGTTTTCTTTTTTATAGTTTTCAGGATTTGATATTGTGTTTCCTTCCTTTGTTGTTAATGTTCCTCTGCTTAAAGTGCCATCTTCATTCAGTGTTGCTCCATTAAATGAGGCTATATCTGACCAGTCCTGGCCTAATTTCTTTCCTAATTCTTGGATTTCCTGAGGATTAAAAGTGCCTAGGTCTTTGCCTTTAAGCAAGCCTAGTTTTTCTGCTTTTGCTAAATCTGTATTGCATATGCCTTTTGGGTCTGCATTGTATTTTTCTAAGAATTTATTTTCAAAATCTGCATTGCTTGTAGAGGCTATACATTTTGGTTCTATTTTAGGATTAACCTCTTCTTGAGAGTAAACTACAGAACTGATTATTATTAGGATTAATAAAGTGCTATACGCTAATTTGTTATTCATTATAACCTCTTTTTAAAGAATTATTAAATTTTAGAACTTAAAAATCTTACTATCTCTCTTTTACAACTTGAAGCGTCAATCTACCATTATATCTGTGTAATTTACCATTATTGTCTGGATTGGGCTCATTGAATATATTTGGTCCTATCCAATAATTCTTGGAATTTCTCATTAGTGGATTTACATCCTTATCCTCTCTTGGTCCAATGTCTGAAGTATCCAAATGCTTTATCTTGCCATCATTCTTTTCAGGAGTCTCTTCTTTTAACAAATCATACTGTCCATAGAGAGCTAAGGTGGTTGATCCTCCGACCCAAATCCCTATTAATTTTTCTAATGGTTTTCCATATGGTGCTGCTGCGTTTATATCTGTATAAGGAACTTTGAATGCAAGCGAGTTTATTTTATCTCCATATATTTTTTCAATTTCCTTAAAGATTATGGATAATCTGAATGTAGCATCAACACCATGGTGCTCTAGATCATTGTCTCCAGAATAAAACAAAACCAACACAGGCTTTCTCTCTTCAGGCTTTAAATTCTCTTGAAATACAAATCTTTTGTAAGCTTTTGCCACTTCTTCAGGATTTTTAGGGTGATTATACACCAAGTATTCAATGGTTTTGTTCTCATACTCTTCCTTAAGAATTTCATCTACAGAGCCTCTTTTCATCAATTCTTCTATCCTTTCTATAGAAATAACGTCTTTTTTATCCTGCTGGTTTGTTTTTCCGTTCTCCTGCTGATTATAGCTAGTAGAACTATTACTATTATAATTATTCTCAGAAGCACAGCTAGTTAAACCTATCAAACTGCCTAATAACATACTTCTTAGCCATGACATGCTAACACCTTTTTAATATGTATATACATAGATACTGGAGTATATAAATTTAATTGTTTCTCCCTATAATTTTAGTCCTTATTTAGTGGTAATATTAGAAAGGTTTATAAATTTGGGAAATATAGTCTAAAAGGAGGAATAAGTGGGTAAGATAATTAAACCTCTCGTTAGTGTAATTGTGCCTTTTTATGGTTCTTTTGATAAAAGGAGATTGGAATTAACATTAGAGTCCATTAGGGCACAGAAGGAAGTTAATATAGAGATAGTAGTATCTGAACAAGGTACAAAACCGGTCTTTGAGTCTGTTAAAAATATTGAGCATATATTTTCCTGTTGTAAACTCTCTAAATATTTTAATCCTGGATTAATTAGGAATGCTGGTATTAATATCTCCTCTGGAGAATTTTTATATACTAATGATGCGGATATTTTATTCTTGGACGAAAATTATCTTTCTAGCCTTTTGGACTCGCTTTTACAAGATGAAAATTTGGTTTTTTACAGACCTTTGATGAGAAGACTACCCTTAGATAATTTTGAAGGATTTAATAGGGTTGTATTAAAAACTGACATTAAGAAGGCATTATCATCTTTAGATTATTCACAATCCTTTTTAGCAACGATTGATGGAAAACATCGTGACCTTAAAATAGTTGTCAAAAGGGGAGAAGAGGGCTATGATAAGACCTTCACAACCTCTATGAATAATTTCAATAAATATCTCATAGACTCTTCTTTAAAAGGAAAAGAACCTATCATCTGGTCTGAAAATCTGCATTGCGGAGGAAATTTCTTGAGAAGAAGGCATTTCGACTTAGTTGGAGGATACTGTGAGGAGTTCGTAACCTGGGGCTGTGAAGACTCTGATCTTCAGTGGAAGTTAGGTAGTTATTTTAAACTTAAAAAAGTTCCAGAGGAGTTTGAAGTCTTGCATCTAGATCATGAAAAGACATACTTTTCTTCTGAGATGTGGAAGAGAAATGAAGGCATTTGTGTTAAAAGAAGACAGAGAGGAGTTTCTTCTGCAATAGAAGAAGACAAAAATGGAAGATAGAGATAAAGTTATTGGAAAATTAAGAAAAAGGATTAATCCAGGGTATACGGTCTATGATAAAATTAGTGTAATCGTTCCAGTCTATGGGCAGTTCAATATAGATAGAGTATGGATGAGTTTAGCTTCAATTCTTGCACAGAGAGATGTTGAGATGGAAATTGTTTTGGCAGAACAATTGGATTATACAAATATTGAATTCTCTAGAATAGATCCTAGAATAAGACATATTCATATCCCAAAAAAAGATTTAGTAGATGAAAAATATTTTGTTCCAGGGAGGATTAGAAATTTTGCTGCAAGGGCTTCAAATGGAGAGTTTATCTATAATAATGATGGGGATATGCTGTTTCAGAATCCCGCATTTCTCAGGAAAAGTTTAGACTTAATTAAGTCTGGAGAAGATGTTGTATTGTACCGCCCTCCGATGAGGAGATTGCCAATAGAAAACTTTGAAGAATTTAGAAGTGTTTTTGATGGTAGCGGATTAGAATTAGCTTTATCTTTTCTCGATAGGTCGAAACCCTATGTAGCAACTACGCAATCTAATCCTATAAGGATGAGTGTATTTAGAAAAAATGAATCTGGAAGAGAAAAAGTATTTTTGTATACTGAAACAGATCATAAAAGATATAGAGAGGATACTTCAAATCAAGGAAAAGAACCTATGTTTTCAACATTGGATACTCATGCAGGAGGCATATTAATGAAAAGATCCCAATTTGATCTTGTTGGAGGTTATTGTGAACTTTATGCAGCTTGGGGATGTTATGATGCCGATCTGCAGTGGAAGCTAAGAGAACTGTTTGGCTTACATCAGTTTCCAAACTTTCCAGAATTTGAGGTTTTGCATCTCGATCATGAAAGAGGATATTTCTCTCAAGAAAGGTGGATTAAAAATAGAGAAACGCAAAACAGGAGGAGATCGCAAGGAGTTCTAAAATCAATTGAGGAGGACTTAGATGAAAGTAGTTAATTATTTGAGTGAGAGAAAGATTGGAATAGAAGCTCCCAAATCATACGAGCGAATCTTTAGAAACCTTCAAGAGTCTCTCCTTGAAGAAGGATCTGCAGATTGTAAAATAAAAGTAGAGGCTGGAGAGAAAGTTGAAATTGTCAGAGATGAAAAATATCCCTTTAGTTGGTCAGAAGAAAATAGAGATTTGCCTGTTAAAGGCACGGACTTCTTTAGATATGGAACTAAGACTAAAACAATATGGGAAATGCCAAACTCACAATTTTTAGTTAAATCATACCTTAAGGGAGATGAGGAAGGAGCACTTAAATGTATTAAGAAATATTATTTTGGCGAACCTTGTTCACAAGATAAGGTCTTACTACATGCTTCTTTAGTTTCTATCTCTGGAGAAGGATGTTTAATAGTTGGGAAATACAGGGCAGGTAAAACTACTTTAACTGTAAGGCTTCTTGAAGATTTTGGAGCAGATCTTGTCTCTGAAGGGAATACACTTATTTCGTTTACTAACGGAGTTTTATCTGGGTATTATATCCCAAGACCGATTTATGCAAGATTTTCAATAATTGCTGATTCAGAAAAGTTATTTCCCTTAATCCAAGATATCGATTCTTGCGAGGCTACACAGCCTTTTGATATAGATGCCATTTATAGGATAATTAAAGCTAGAGCCTTTTATGTTGATGCAGGACTAAATATATCTCGGCAGAGATTTGCAGAATTAGAACAAATAAGAACTCTTTCTTCATCAGAGATAAGAAGAGTAATATTTACCTATTACCTTGGAGAAGATCCAGTGCAGTTAGTAGAAGTTGGTTCTAAAGGTGCATTAAAAATATTGAAATCTTGTGAATTTCCAAAAGAAACTTCAATAGGAAAAGTTCAGAAACAAACAGATATTTTACCACCTGAAAGAACCTTAATTAATGAAGAATGGTTGTCTAGTTTGAGAACTTTATCTATTTCATTTAATAGAAATGAAGATTTATCAAAACAACTGCTGGAGGATTTGCTATCATGATTTCTGTAGCCATATTAAAAAAACCAACTAAAAATAAGGGCGCTATAGTAAAAGGGGTGA
>Ga0209541_10012591_pt1 | contig 13072 bp, 16 predicted proteins | sample RifCSPlowO2_01_FD_184027 | JGI IMG/M metagenome (GOLD analysis project Ga0209541, IMG submission 184027) | Groundwater microbial communities from Rifle, Colorado - Rifle CSP2_plank lowO2_0.1 (SPAdes) (version 2) | ecosystem: Environmental > Aquatic > Deep subsurface > Groundwater | place...
AAAATAGCCGGGCTGGGCAGCATCGCGGCACTATTGCGATACAAAACCTGGGGCTGAAAATAAGATTAAGTATACTCAACGTCATCTCAAAATTTTCTGGGTTTTGTTAAAAATAAGTGGGAAACCATCGAATTCATATAGGTGACGATAAGTCTACTTCATCTGAAAACAAAAGGATTTATAAGTAAACCAGATTAATGGAGTAGTATGTCCAGAAACCTATATGGTGCAAAACCACAACCTTTTAATAGTAGTTTGGTTTCTTGATAGCCAAGTAACAAAATAATCGATACATTTAAAAAAGAGAGGGGGGTTTGAAAATGATTGTAAAAGATGACTTGTTAAGCAAACTACGACGCTATTTTGACTTGAATTTATATGAAGTGAAGCTCTGGACGGCCTTATTGAGCCGGGGTGTTTCCACCGCTGGAGAATTGTCGGATATTGCTGATGTTCCCCGCAGCCGAAGTTACGATGTTCTGGAATCTCTGGAAAAGAAAGGCTTTGTGATCATGAAGCTGGGAAAGCCCATTAAGTATATTGCTATCCCTCCTAATGAAGTGGTAGACCGGGTACGGAAAAACATGAGTGCCGTGGCCCAGGAAAAAATACGCCGGCTGGAGAGTGTGAAAGGATCGCCTTTATTGGTAGAATTGGAGACTATCCATAACCAAGGTATCACTTTAGTGGATCCTTCGGAGATGAGCGGCTGCCTGCGCGGAAGAAATAACTTATACAACCACCTGGACCTACTGATCAAGGAAGCCAAGAAAAGCGTGAATGTCATGACGACTGAAAAGGGCTTCATGCGCAAAGTGGAAGGGTTACGGGCCAGCATGGAAAAAGCCCGCAAGCGAGGCGTACGCATCCGGATTGCCGCTCCCATCACCAAGGAGAACAAGAAATTTGCCGATACCATGAGGAATATCGCGGAAATCAAGCATAATGATAAGATGAATTCCCGCTTTGTGACGGTGGACAGCAAGGACGTCGTGTTTATGACCATGGATGACAAGGATGTGCATCCTTCCTATGATTTGGGAGTATGGGTCAAGACGCCGTACTTTGCCAATGCGGTAGAGAGCTTGTTCAATAATGTGTGGAATTCCAGCAAGTAAGGCTGGGCTTTTTTATCTTTTTATTTATCTCTTTTTTTCTAGGACTGGTTATCTTTTACAAATCTAGCGTCTTCGTACCTCAGCCAATAGGTATATTTATAAATAAAATTCCATTCTTTTAAGATTAGTATGGACCTAAAAAACCTTATCGCTAAATTACACCCTTTAGAAAGGAAGGTGCTGCCGGTTCTAAAATCAAATTCAGAGTTTAGGGCAATCACTGCCGCTGCCGGGCTCCAGGAGGTAGAAGTGATGCGGGCCTTGCAATGGCTGGAAAATAAGCAGATCCTGAAGCTGCATACTGAAAAGAAGAAGGTAGTGTCCTTAGCTGAAAACGGATTAAAATATAAGCAGCAGGGATTGCCGGAAAAAGTGTTCTTGCGGGCGCTAAGCAATGATTTTCAAGCTTTACGTTCCATCGCCAAAAAATCGAAACTGGATCCGGAAGAAATCCAGGCCTGCCTGGGCATCTTAAAGCGGAAAGTGGCTATCGATACCCGCAAAGAGCAGGAATTGATGGTAAAATTAGGGTTGCAAGGCCTCAAGGTATTGAAAGAAGGAACCCTGGAAGAGAAATTCCTGGCTCAATCCTTTCCGCTGGAAGTGGAACAGCTAACTGCTGAACATAAGCTCGCTTTAGGGGAGCTGCAGAAACGAAAAGGCTTGGTGAAGATAGAGGAGCAGAAAACTGTACGGGTGGAATTATTGCCGTTGGGAAAACAACTGCTCCGAGAAAAGATCGAGCAGAACGTGGTCAATCGCTTAACGCCGGAGATGCTTAAAACCGGAAGCTGGAAAAATAAGAACTTCCGGGCCTATGATGTGGAGATTAATGTGCCTGAAAGGTATGGGGGCAGGAAACATGGGGTAACCCAAGCCACCGAATATGCCAAAAGGATATGGATAGAGATGGGATTCAGAGAGATGACTGGAAACATGGTGCAAACCTCTTTTTGGAACTTTGATGCCTTATTTACTGCTCAAGACCATCCCGTTCGAGAGATGCAGGATACCTACTTTTTAGGGGGTGGAGTTGAAAAAGGGAAATTACCCTCTTCAGAAATAGTGAAGAAGATACAACAAGTCCATGAACATGGGGGGAAAACCGGCAGTACCGGATGGCAGTATAAATGGAGTGAAGAAGAAGCAAAAAAGAATGTTTTGAGAACGCATACGACGGTGCTGACAGCTCAGAATCTGGCCCGATTACAAGAAAAAGATCTGCCGGTAAAACTGTTTGCGCTGGGCAAGAATTTCAGAAACGAAGCTTTAGACTGGAGCCATCTTCATGAATTTAACCAAACCGAAGGTATCGTCATTGATGAACAGGTTAATTTTAGGCACTTGTTAGGATATCTCAAACAATTTTTTGCCAAGATGGGGTTCCCACAGGCACGGTTCAGACCGGCTTTTTTTCCGTATACTTCTCCGTCGGTAGAAATAGATATCTATCATCCTATTCATCAAAAATGGGTAGAGTTCGGAGGAGCTGGGATGATGCGTCCGGAAGTGGTAGTGCCTTTATTAGGCAAGGATATCCCGGTATTAGCCTGGGGCCCGGGATTTGACCGTATTATCTTAGATTACTGGAATATCACCGATATCCGCAGCCTGTACCAAAATGATTTAAAGCAGCTGAGAGAATCAAAATTATTTTTAAAAGATGTTTAAAATGACCCCACTACCAAAAAACAAAAAAGTAAAATAGAGTAAAATAGAATTACCTTAGTGAAATAACATGCCCACCATCATCCTTAACAAAACTGAACTGGAGAAATTAGTCGGGAAGAAGCTGTCCTTGGAGCAGCTGCAAGACCGCATCAGCATGCTGGGAACGGACTTGGAAAAGATCGAGGGAAATGAAATTCAGGTAGAGGTATTCCCTAATCGCCCGGATATGTTGTCAGAGCAGGGATTCGCCCGGGCTTTAAGCTCTTTTATCGGCGCCCAGACCGGATTAAGGAAGTATATAGTGAAGAAAAGCGGCTTAAAAGTCATCGTTGACAAATCGGTTTCCATGCGCCCTTATACTGCCTGTGCTATCGTGAAGAATCTTTCGTTCAACGATGAGAAAATTAGAGAAATTATGCAGGCACAGGAAAAACTGGCCACCACGCATGGACGGAACCGAAAAAAATCCGGCTATGGAATTTATCCGCTCAGAAATATTACCTTTCCCGTTCATTATATCGCCAAAGACCCCTACCAAGTCCGTTTTAGGCCCCTGGGGTTAGACCAAGAAATATCCGCTGCCGATATTGAAGAACTGCATGAAAAAGGAAAAGAGTACCACTTCATTACCGCCGGATGGAGCAAATTCCCTTTCTTCATTGATGAGGCGGGCAAAATAATGTCCCTGCTGCCCTATATCAATTCCCAGGAAATGGGAAAAATTGATGAAACCACCACTGAAATATTCATTGAATGTTCCGGTACGGATTTGCCGAACGTCCAGGTAGCACTTACTATTTTTACCACCATGTTCGCGGATATGGGGGGGGAAATATATAGCCTGGATATTGTTTATTCTGATAAAACTATCACCACACCAGATCTAACCCCGAGGACGATGAAGTTAGATTTAGCGTATATCAATAAGCGCTTGGGATTGCCGTTAAATGAAAAAGAAGCCGTAGCGCTGCTGGGACGCATGGGATATGGTTATGAAAAAGGAATGGTGCTCATTCCCGCATACCGGGCCGATATCCTGCATCAGGTGGATCTGATGGAAGATCTGGCCATCGCCTATGGGTACGAAAACTTTACGGAAGAAATCCCTCGGGTTTCCACCATCGGAGCCGAAGATCCGGTCGAGATCTTTATTTCCAAAATCCGGGAAATCCTGATCGGATTATCATTATTGGAAGTCAAAAATTATCATCTGATGAACCCGGAAGAATTGACGGTGAAGATGAATTCTGTGAAAGGGGGGATTCCGCTCAAAAATGCGGTCGGTGATTATAACCAGCTCCGGAATTCCCTGCTGCCCAGCCTGCTTAAGAATCTGGCGGAAAACCAGCATCAGGAATATCCTCATCATATTTTTGAACTGGGCCGGATCTTTGAACCGGGAGGAAAGACGGATACAGGAGTCCAGGAGACGGAAAAGGTGACAGTGATGTTATGCAGCGAAAAAACCGACTTCACGGAAATACGGCAGGTGCTGGATACGATGATGCGCTCGATGGGAGTGCAGAGTGGCGTACAAGAGAGCACTCACCCTAGTTTTATTGCTGGAAGAGCCGGAAAGATAATGGTGCAGGGAAAAAGTATCGGGATAGTGGGAGAAATCCATCCACAGGTGCTGGTGAATTGGGGGCTGACCATGCCAGTGGTAGCCTTGGAATTAGATATATCAACCTTGTTTGAATTGCTGAAAAGATAAAGAATTTATATTGATTGCTTCTGGGTTTTTATTGTTTTCTTCCCCGATGTTTCTGTAGATTTTGAAGCCCGGCCTTTACGCGGCGTACGCACCGGAGTATTTTTTGATTTGGTATTGCGCACCAGCAATGGCAATGCCGCTAAGACTCTTTCAACCTCTTCATGGGCAGCGCCGGCCGATAGCTCTAAAACAGTGTCTAAGGGCTCCAGATGCCTGATATTCACTTTTCTTCGGCGGGTAGCGCCATCAATTAAGACGTAGGTATTATCGAACTGTTCAACTACCACCGCTTTTTTTCCGGCATCTCTCCCGGCGATTTTCACCACTATCCTCCCTACCTCAAAGATGTTCATGATATTTTCCTCGCCTGTTGTTGCAGCAAGGCCCGGCTGCAGGGACTGCATAACCTTCCCCCATAGGGCCGTTCCGGACGTTTCGCCGTCTGGGGCAGATTGGCCATGATTGAGGGCAATTCCCGCGGCACTCCCGCTAAAGGCTTCTGACATTGGGCGCAGACAGCTCGAGAGGGCTTGCGCTGCCGATAGTGAACCGTGACTCTCGAACCGGGAGTCCGGACAAACACTTTTCGCAGGCGATGCGAACGATACATTCCTCGGGGCATAGTATGATTACACGAAGATATAGCAGGCTCAGAATTATGATCCGAGTTGCCTCTTTGATCATCCCAGTGGGATAACTATAGGTTCAGAAGGAAGGTGATTTATAAAGGTTTGGGAGAATTTTTAAATTGCATCCTGATAGCAAATAAGTTTATCCTGCTTTACGTAAACCTTTCTCAATAATAAATTCCCCACCAAACAAATATAAAACCATTCGTTTTTTAACGGCTATGCGCATTCCTAAAGCATATGGTAAATCCCAAGTAAGCCACTGTCCTTTCTGCAATAGAATAGCAACGCAGAAGACCGAATCGGGATTAATTGTCTGTCATCTGCATATCCAAGAAGTATTGCCTGAGATTAAGTGCACTTGCGGCAGCTGGCTAGAACAGAGAAGCGGAAAATATGGGCCTTATTTTAATTGCCTTAAGTGCGGCAATATTAATTTCGATAAGGTTATGGAAATGAAAGCATTAACTTCGAAAAACCACCCCTCGCCAAAGCCAGAAATGAAAGCGCCGGCAGTCCTGGAGAAAAAAGAGATTATTATTACCTCCAGAGAGGTGGAATACTTTGATTGAAATAAAGAATTCTTGTAACTGCTTCTTAATACACTTTCATCAATTTCCGTAATCCTAAACTGAATATGATCGATAAAATGATGTACAATCCCAGCCAGCCCAGCCAGTTCCGGAAGCCGATGGGTAGGATCACTAGTTTGTTATAATTGACTTTGATATTCTGAATATCGGAATGCTGGTACGCCGTCAAGGCCGGCTCATATTTCAGCTCGGTGCTGATCAGCACTTTCTTGGTTTGCTGCTGGTCATTGACTTTGACGGTCAGATAATGTTCCCCTTCGGTGCTTTTCAGGCTCCAGCTCGCTTCACCATTGATGGGCTGCTGCGCCGCAGAAAGCAATTCCACCCCCTCATCGACGACTAATTCGGCCTCTCCGGTCAGCCCTTCTTTAAAGTGAGCAGTGACACTATAAGTTTCACCGGGATAAATCGGCTCGAAAGCCAGATGCCCATTCATCCAGCTGAAAATCAAGATGATGGGCAGCATAGTGATTAAGGTAGCCTTGAAGGAATGCTTCATATACTGCATATTCTTGCTCATGGCTTCCTTCTGGATCTTCATCATTTCTTCCGGCTGATTGCGGAGCTCTTTCATCTTCTTCTGGTATTCTTTCTGCTCTTCTTTCAGCCGCTTCATCTCGGCCTGATTGGTGAAGAATTTATAGACCAAGACTACGATGAGCGAAATGACCAGTGATAATACTATGATTGCCACTATTGGACTGGTATTGATCAAAGGCTGCAATATGGGATTAAAGACGGGATCTAAAAAGGCCATTTTAGCTTAAATTGGCAGGCTATTTATAAAATTGTTGGTGAAGAAGATTTTAAGGAAGGACAGAGAAACACTTTCATTCCATAAACTTCTGCAGTGCCGGATGCAGGTCCATCATGTGCTGCTTGGCAATCTCTTCATATAATTTATACACAATCATGACCATCAATAATATCCCCGTTCCTCGGGACAAGGAGCCCGTCAAGTCCGCCAAGGCTGATAACAATCCGATTGAGGCTCCGCCTAAGATGGTCAAGGGCCAGATATACCGGCTCAAGATCTTCTCCAGCACCCGTTCATCCCGCCGGAATCCGGAAATCTGCAGGCCGGAATTCATTATCTGCTTGGCCTGGGAAGCGGCATCCATATTAGCAGTCTGCATCCAAAAGATGCTGAACATGATAGAACCAACCACGAAGAGTAAAATATAAATCAGTGCCTGGCCGAGATGGGACAGCGTAAAGCTTCCCCGGATGATATTCTGCACCACATCAGGAGAACTTAACCAATAGACCACTCCACTGATGGGACTGTTTCCAGAGAAGGTTCCTAAAATAGGATGCCCCCACCGTTCCAATAAGGTGGCGAATAACTGCACGTTGGCCATCAAGGCCGCCATCAAGATAACGGGAATATTAGAAGTATAAAAGAAATTCAAAGGCCAGCGGAGGCCATAGCCCCGTACCCGGCCAAAGGTCAAAGGGATTTCCACTTTCATGGACTGCCCGTACACACTGATCATAAATACGGCCATGGTGGAGACTAAGGCAGCTATTTCCAAACTAGCGGTAGTGAGGTCCCCCCGGGATAAGGATTGGAACAAGGCCGGCAAGGCTCCGGCAGCAATATCGGGATTAGTCGGTGAAGGTAAAAAGTTGAAGGCCCGGATAAAAATCTGCTGGGCCACTCCTCCAGCGATAAACAAACTTATCCCGGAGCCGAAGCCCCATTTGCTGACCACTTCATCCATGAACATGATGATCAATCCGCCTAAAAATAATTGGACGATCAATACCAGTTCCAACTCCCGATATAAAGGAGTTCCCTGTAAGGCGGCGGAAGGGGCCAATCCCCCCATGAGCACGTACACCGACGCTTCAAAGATGATAAAGAAAATGGCTAACAATTTTTGCAGGCCTTGGAATCGTTTGCGCCCTTCCGTCTGGGAAAGGTCCAACTTCAGAATCCCGGTCCCGGTAAGCAGCTGCAAGACGATGGAAGCGGTCACGATGGGGCCGATCCCTAAGGAGACGATGCTGCCGAATGATGCCCCCAGAATGATAGACAGAAACTCAAATTGCTGCAAGGCGTTTTCTCCCAGCCCAAACAAGGGTACAAAACCCATGATGAAAAATAACACCAGAATAATCAAGGTCCATTTGAGTTTTTCCTTGAAGGGCAGCTTCTTGTGCAGCGGCGCCCGGACTTCCGGAAGATTAGAGATGAGAGTGTCGAAAAAGGACATAGTATTACAGGTCCACGCGGAGGACCTGCCCACCTGCTTTTTTAATTTTCTCTTCAGCCTGCGCACTCCAGGCAGCAACGGTAATTTTTAAGGGCAGGGTGACCTCTCCCGTCCCTAATAATTTGTCATATCCTAAGGCAGTTAAGTCCAGAGCATAGATTCCGGCGGTATGGTGCGCTTTTCCAGCAGCCACCCAGTGCTGTAGTTTGGCCACGGTAAGATCACCGACATTGATGGTCTGTATTTTACCGACCCGCACTTTTTTCCGGCTGGTAAATCCATGCTGGCCGATGGAGGTCAATACATTCTTTTTATGTCCGGAACGTTTTCCGGAACCGGCTCGGCCCCGGCCTCCCCGTGAACCAGCGCCCCGGCGTTTCTTGCGATGTCCGCCGCCATGAGTAGTGCTGCCCCGGTATTTTCCCACTTTCTTATGTCGGCGTACCACCATGTTAGATCATCCTTTTCAATAGATCGTTAATTTTTTCTGCCCGATATCCCAAGGCCCCGCCGGCACTGAAGGCTATTTTGATGCCTTTTCGTCCGAACCCCTTACGGGGAGGATTTAAGGTAAAATAACGTTTGTAATTCTTCCCTTGTAGTTCTAAGGTCTTATAATGGTACTTCCCTTTGGTATCAGTGAGACGCCCCAGATAGGGTTGGCCTCGTTGGGCAATTAGTTCTTTTAAGGTTGAATCATCAATCTCTCCCCAGGTCACAAAATCTTTCACTTTGTTGATCATGCCCCGATGAACAGGCGTATCACTGATGACCGTGCCATGATTCTTACGGCTCAGATTAAGCATCACTAAGGTATCTTCTATTTTACCAGGAGTGCTTCCGGATCCCCGTACTCTGACCACTGCTAGCGTTGGTGCCATATTTGCCATATTTGCCATATTAGGTCTCGGCCACTCCAGCTCCCGCTTCTTTTAGTTTCCCTTCATTGATACCCAATTGAACCAAATGCTCGGGCTTGATTTTCACGGTGGAAAGTTTATGTAAGGCATCCACTAGAGCATAGATTAAATTAAGCTTAGTCTTGGTCTGCCCGGAGGTCTTGCTCCAGACATCCTTTATTCCGGCCATGCCCAGGACTTTAGCACATTCTTTCTCAATACATAAGCCCTTCCCTTTCGGAGCTGGCAGCAGGCGTATCCGTGACGAACCGCATCTTCCTTCGACCGCAAAAGGGATGGAATGAGCTTCCCGACAATTGCATTGCCAGCTGCCGCAGCCCCGGCGTATGCGCATGACCTTAAGCCGGGCTTCCCGTTTGGCCTTGTCCCGCGCCGGAACGGTCTCTTTGCTTTTCCCTAATCCCACTCCGACATAGCCGTTCTTATTGCCTACCAAAGCTAAGGTGGCGAATTGGATCTTGTTGCCTTCCTTAGTTTTTTTCTGAGTCTGACGGAAAATCCTTCTCTGCCCGCCCCCAAACTTACCCTTAGCCTGACCGATCAACAATAGGTCTTCTTCCAAATGAGGAAGGAGCCGATCGACAATCTCTGCTTCCAGAATGATATAGCCTTTATCAAAAATCTCTTCAATGTCAGTAATAGCCCCATCATGAACTAACTTGCCGAGAGCAGTCTTGGTTTTCCATTCTTTTTGCATCTCCGGAACTGCTTCTATCTCTTTCGCAACTATTTTTTCCGCTTCTTCGACCGGAGCTTCTTCAGTGGCCATGGTTATTCTTTATCTTCTCCTGAATTTTTTTAAATTGTACCATTATGGTTTCCGCTCCGGGGCTACTTTTTAAATATTGTGCTATATGCTCACCCTGCAGACGCTCGGGAGTAGAGAATATTTCTTTACTGCCATGGGGAACCAGCAATCCTGCTTCTACTGCTCCCTGTAAAAAGGCGGCCAAGCGGCCTTTCGGAGGCAGGAGTTTAAACCCCGTATCGAAGATTGCTTCTGAACAGCCTTGCTGTAAGGCTTTCTTCCCCAGCAACATACCGGTCAAATACGCTGCCGGAATATTCTTGAAAGAATAGATCCAGCCATGATTTTTCAAGGCAGTGGAGTCTTGGGCCGCCAGCACTGTATCCCCGGTGCTTCCGAAGGTGATGATCTGAGCAACAATCTTAGTATTGGTAAAACGGACCACCAAGCGGGGTTTCCCGGACAGGAGCAACTTTAATCTTTTCTTGTAATCAGTCCTCTGCTCCCGTCGACGTCGATAGGGGACCAAGATACGTTTAGTGGAAGCCATGGTTATGATGGAACAGCCGTTGCCAACGCTGCCCCTCCGGTTTTATTCTGGATAAGATGATATTCAGTAAGATATAGTTTGATGTGCCGCTTGTTACGGAAAAATCCACCTTTGCTTTTAAGATATAAGGAGCGATAGGTCTGGCTGGAGATAAGTTCTTTGTCCCGCAATTCCTGCAAAAAATTACGTTGCACCCGGATGCGGCCCACCCATAGGTCTTTGCTGCTGACGATGGAGTGCTGCCCGCCCTTTTTGCTGCCCCGGCCTTGGTGCCGTCCTTTGCGTCTCTGCCGGCGAATCTTGCGGGCACCGGCACGAGAATGCTCATTGCCAGTAGCAACAGTAACTTTATGTACGGCGATTAGTCCCCGCATATCTCCCCTAGTAATGGCTTTCTGGACTTCCGCCTGCGCTCCAGGAGCAAAACGTACCTTGCCTGGTGAAACCTTCAGGATCTTCGCCGCTAATATTTTTTTGGAATTCATGGTTTTTAGGTTTTTTATTTTTAATATTGATAGGTTAATTTTACTGTTTCTTGATGATGGTCTTCTCAGCCCGGACCCGCTGCGCTTCCTGCTCTTCCGGAGCAGGCCCGGAGTGAGCTTCTTCCTGCTGCACTTTCTCTTCTACCGAAGCGGGAGCTGACTTTAAATCAGTTTTCCCTTTTTTATCTGGTGTGGCTGCAGTTCCTTTTTTCTTTTTTTCTGCCGCTTTCTGCTTCTTTTCCTCTTCTTTAGTGCTCTTGACCTTTATTTTTTCCTGTCTGGTTTTCTGGCGCTCTTTCAGACCCTGAGCGATGGAAGCAGCAGCCTGCAGCGAATTCTTGACGTTCAGGATACGGATCTTGTTCTCGGCAGCCTGCTGTAATAATTCTAACCGTTTCCGCTGACCCACGGTAGCTCCGAGCACTGCTCCTTCCTGAGCGGGATTTAATGATAATAATTGAGTGGAAGTATGAACCACTACTGGCCGTAATCCAGAGGAGTGAAGCCCACGCACCGCCCGGGGTGAGCGATAGCCGGTCGTCGGCATGGCCGGTTTGCCTTTATGCATCTGGCGCACCTGAGAATGGATCCCTTGGGGGAAACGCCAGCGTACCCGTACCCGGCCGCCATGATGAGATTCTTTAACCACAAAATATGGTTTTCTTCGTTTAGCCTGGGTGCGCAGCTGAATCAGTTTGGTGATAGCTTCTTTCATGCGACACCCTTCCCGGCCTTATGGAATATATGGCAGCCATCCTGAAAAACACGGATATCCCGATTGGTGATGCGGCAGAGGCTTTCGATACGGGCAGCCGTCTGGCCCGCCGCTTCTTTATCCGGACTGCTCACCACGATATCCGTACCATCGATTTTAACCTCAGCTCCTTTGATGAAGGTGATACGGCGGGGAACGCTTTCCCCTAAAAAATTCTTGATGACTAATTCCTGCCCCACTACGGCCACATTCATGGGAAAATGACCAGAACAGATCTTCAGTTTATAGATATGAGGCTCCTGCACTCCCTGCACCAGATTCTTGATGTGCGATTCAAATGACCCAATAATGGTTTTTTCGCGCCTGGTTCCCTGATTAGATTGTAACTTGATGATTTTATGTTCAACCGTAAGTTGAACTTTAGGATGAGCAAAATTTCGTTCCACTTCACCCTGGGGTCCTTTTATTTTTAAGATGGAGCCGTGCAGCTGGGCCGTCACTGTATCCGGAAGTGCAATTTCCCGCGTGATAGTATCTCTCATCTTAATAACAATAGGCCAATAACCTTCCTCCAGTATTCTTTTCTTTAGCTTGAATATGAGTCATGACCCCGTGAGGAGTGGAGACCACAATGATGCCAAAATCCTTAGCGGGGAGGTACCGTTTTTCCCACTTTTCAAACCCCTTGCTGGTAGTTGAAAACCGGGGCTTGATGACACCGCAGCGGTTGATATTCCCTAACAGATTTAGCCGCAGTATTCCGCCTTGATCATCCTTGGTTTCTTCGGAACTACCGACATAATTATGTTCATTCATCAGGGTCAGGACCACTTTGATCATTTTAGAGGCCGGGCGTATGACTACTTCCCGCTTGCCGACCCGTTCGGCATTGATGATCTTGGTTAAGGCAGCAGCCAAATGGTCATTTAGCATGATGAACACTCTCCTTCCAGGATAAGGTTAAGCATTTCTTTCATTTTATTTTTATAATAATGGTGGGGAGACATTTTGTTTTTTGTCTTTTTTTTATTTTTTCATTTAACTATATTTTTTGAATCCCAGCCCGACGGCCATTTCCCGGAAACATTGTCGGCATAAATGCAGGCCATATTTATTGATATGACCTTTGACTCGGCCACAATTCCGGCATTTCCGTAAGGACACTCCACAGGAGCGCTTTTTAGGCTGGTTGAACTTGATGAATTTGGCCTTCTTGATGGGTTTGGCATCAAGCTGCTGGAACACTTTGCGATAATCACTGTAACTCATGGTGAGCTTACCTCCACGCCTAAACCGCGTACAAATCCGATAGCTTCTGATTTGGTGATCTGGTGAGCTTTCCCGACGGCAACCGCCCTGGTCCCGCGATGTTTTATCCGATAGCCGGGACGCTCCAAGGTTACGGCTGCTTCTAATCCGATGATTTTTAATTCCGGATCATAACTCATCCCGGCGATATCAATATATTCTGGAATGCCGAAGGCGAAATTACCTTGGGGGTCAAAATTATGTTCCGATAATTTTTTCCCCTTCGCGGCCAACAAGCGTAACAGCAATTCAGTGGGATTCTTTCTGACCGTGACTTTACAGCCGATGGTCAATCCCGGACGAAGCCCCCACCCCGGAATACGCTTATTAGTTACGGTCTTCACGGGCGTCAGCGGGGATAATTTCTGCAGCAGGATCAGCCCTTTCTTGAGCAGATCCTCA
>Ga0209541_10012594_pt1 | contig 13071 bp, 14 predicted proteins | sample RifCSPlowO2_01_FD_184027 | JGI IMG/M metagenome (GOLD analysis project Ga0209541, IMG submission 184027) | Groundwater microbial communities from Rifle, Colorado - Rifle CSP2_plank lowO2_0.1 (SPAdes) (version 2) | ecosystem: Environmental > Aquatic > Deep subsurface > Groundwater | place...
GTCCTCTTAGTTTCAAATTATCTGCGTTCTCTTTTACAAACTGCCTAAAAAATACTCCCTGAACAGTTCCTTTTACAATAATTTTAGCCGCATACTTCATAGTTTAAGAGAAAACTCTGGAGTTTATAAGATTAATTACAAGATATAATTTGTGTTGCTGGAGCAATTTGGGCTCTTCCTCCAACATCAAAGATATAGGCTAGTTGAACTCTATTTGGAGAATCCAATCTTTTAGTATACTCTTCTTTTGAAATGCCTATCTTATGTTTTCCTTTCTCAAAACTTTGTAATCTTTTAATATAGTCAGAGTTCCCCCCATCATAGAAAATTATTTGTAAACCAGAAATAGAACCTTCAATTACTTCAAAATCTACAATTATTCCTTCTTCATCGCATGAAATTGATGTGAAATTAAAAGAGATGTCTTGGTAGGTTGGTTCTACAAAACCTGGATCATTTTCTTTATATTTTTCAAGGTATTCTTTAATACAAGAATTATCTTTATATTGATATATATCTATTACACAAGAAGAAGTATCGTAGGATACACTATTGTTATAAAACATTTCTCTAATTTCATCATCTGAATAAAAGATATTTATTAATGAGAAATCCTTATTATAAATTTCACTCATCTTTTCTAACTCTTCATAACCAAAATTCTTATCTACACAATTTTCATAACATACATAATTTGGTAGAATCCGATTTTCATCATAGAGCTGTCCTTCAAAAGGACAATAATCAAAACAGGAAATGTAAATATAAGCAAGACTACTTGATATTTTTAATCCATTCTTAATTGATAAGGTAGCATAAATATAAAGTCCTCCAATGATTAAAATTAAAATCAAAAAAATAATCCCAAAGATTTTAAAATATTTTCTTTTTGATTTTTCTTCTAAATAAACTTCCTCCATTTATTCTTTTCTAACCTCTTTTTCTAGTCTCATTTTATTAATAATACTGAAGCCTTTTTATAGATTACTCTATATTCAAGATAAATGGGAGTTATACAGAAATATATTGTAAGGTTATGCATATCAAGAACAATTAAATTTAAAAAAGCAGATTTTCCTAAAACTTGATGATACCAATTATGGGTATTGGAGTTATGGAAAGTGAACTTATTGAAGAAGATATAGTTTCTACTTTTCAATTTTTATCTATTTATTCAAACGGCAGAAAAGACGTTTCCCCTGAAAGAAGATTAATTGCGACAGTTTTATTACAGACTTTAGAAGATATAACAAGATACCATAATAGTAAGAAGAGTAAAGAGAGAAATAGATTTCTTGATTCAGTAAGTTATGTTGAAAGTGAAGATAAACTTTGGCCATACTCCTTTAATAATCTATGTGATACAATGAATCTTGATGCTGATTATGTTAGGAGTGGAATAAGAAAATATTATAACAATCTTTAATATCTTTATTTTTTAATTTTGGAAAGTTCTCAATCTTTTAAGAGAATAAATGTAGAACAAATTTTCTAAGCTGTTTTCGTTAATAATTATTAGATCTAAAATTTAAAACTCAACTTGATAAAAGACATTATTAATGATTACAGTTATCTAAATTTTAGAAATTTCTATCAATTTCATTATGAATTATTGATATAACCTGACTTGCAAATAGAACTTTTGGGCCAACCTTTATTTTATCAATAGAATTTAAAAATTTCTTTTTTTCATTAGGAAAGCCTTCATGATCTCCAATTATGAACACTTCACTTCCTTTTAAGTTTAAATTTCTTATATCATCTCCTTTTGAATCCAGGAGTAGAACATTTTTTCCTTCTTTATCTAATTCTTTTATTAGTTTTTCAAAGCTTTTTTTCTCAATTGAACCTCCAGGAAAAATCTCAATTAAACCCTCTTCATCTTTTGCTTTGTAAAGTAATCTTTTAATTAGACCTGAAACATCTTTTTTTGATATTGGCATTTCTTTATTTGATTCTAAGACTATGTGCCGAGGATTATTTGGAGGACCATCAAAAATTAGATGAAGTTTTATATCTTCTCTCATTTCATTTGAAGTAAAAAAAGTAGATATTATAACATTGCAGACTATGTCCATTCTACCAGCCTTCATTAAATCATCTTTTATCAGATTTCCGGAAGTTACTGCATTTTTTGAATAATAAATAAATTCTCTCATTATATTTTATAGAAAAAAGCTTTTATTAGCTTTCCTAATAATAAGTTTTATTATGTCTTAGGGAATATTTAAATTCCCCTAGATGATAATTAAAATCCCTAAGAGACGCTTGATATGGCATTCTAGGACTTAATAAATCTCCTCCAAGAATTTGAATTGCTGAAATTAAACTTAATCCATTCTTATATCTTATAAATTCCCTAAATTCCAAGCCCTTTTTTAAGACTGTTGCTAGATTAATTAAATAATCTCCTGCTTTATCCCTCATACCTTCTTTTATTAAAGGCATGACTGTTTCTAACATTCCTTCTTCAATTGCTTTTGCTCTATCTGAAATTTCCATAAAAAATTAATTATATAGGTCTATATAAAGCTAATTACTTATCCTAATTTTTCAAGAACATATGCTTCCTTTGTATCTTTAATATTCCATCCAAGAAGATTTATTTTATCTCTTAATTCATCTGAAGTCTTCCAGTCAAAATTATTTCTTACTTTTTTTCTTTCTTCTGCTAGATTTTTTATTTCCTTTGGAACATTTAACTCTTCTTTTTTTAATAGATCAAGACCAAATACCTGGTCCATCTTTTTAATTGCCCTGTACTTTCCTATAGCTTTTTCATCCCTTACTAATCTCCAAAGAATTGCTAAAGCTTGTGGTATATTTAAATCATCATTAATACTTTTTTCAAATCTTTTTAGATATTCTTTATTCTCTTTTCCATCGTCTTTTATCTCTAAAATTATATTTTTTAATCTTTTAAGACTTACTTTGGAATTTTTAAGTGCTTCCTCACTCCAAGTAAGGGGCTTTCTATAGTGAGCTAAAAAAGTAAAATACCTATAGTCTAGTGGGCTTATTTCTTGTTCTTCAAGTTCAGAGATTGTTTTTATTTTTCCAGAACTCTTGGACATTTTTCCTCCTTCAAAAGTCAAAAAAGCTCCATGCATCCAATATTTGACCCAAGGTTTTTTATTATAAGCTCCTTCACTTTGTGCTATTTCATTTGTATGATGAACTGGAATATGGTCTTCACCTCCCGTATGAATATCAAACTGTTCTCCTAAATATTTTATTGACATTGCTGAACATTCAATATGCCAGCCAGGAAAACCAATCCCCCAAGGAGAATCCCACTCCTGCTGTCTTTTTCCTGGAACTCTCGAAAATTTCCAAAGAGCAAAGTCTGTTTTATTTTTCTTACCTTCTAAAGAAAGAACCGCTGCCCCACTTGCTGCAATTTTTAAATCTTCAATTTTTAATCTTGCAAGTTTTCCATAATCAGAAATTTTAGAAGTATCAAAATAGATTCCATTATTTGTCTTGTAAGTTAATCCTTTTTTTTCTAATTTTTTAATTAATTCTATTTGTTCTTTAATATGCTCTGTTGCTTTGGGCCATTTATTAGGAGACAAGATATTTAGTTTCTTTAAATCTTCTTTGAAAATATTTAGATAATATTCTGCAATAACTGCTGCTGATTTTCCTTCTTTTTGGGCGGCTTCTTCCATTTTATCTTCGCCATAATCTGCATCTGAAGTTAAGTGTCCTACATCTGTTACATTAATTATATGATTTACCTTATAGCCATTATATTCTAGAGTTCTTCTTAAAATATCTGAGAAAATATAACTTCTTAAATTTCCCACATGCTGGTACCAATAAACTGTTGGGCCACAAGTATAAATTCCGATATGTCCTTTTTTTAATGGAATAAAATTTTCTTTTTTACGAGATAAAGTATTATATATCTTCATTAAAAAGATAGAAATTTTAGATTAATAAAGACTTGGGTTTAGCTTTTAATTATAACGTCAAAGCTCTCTGATCCATAGAATCCGTCTTCATCGTCAACTGTTAATCTATATCTAATCAAACAAAGCGGAGCCCTTTCTGGAATTTGAAATCTTATTACTTCAACAAAAGACTCTCCGGGATTAATCTCTACCGTGTCTGTTCTTCCTGCTGCAATCCACTTTTCTGCATCTGCTTCATTTATCCCACATTTACTTCTAATATCTGAATCAGATACTTCAACTTTATAAGTAAATCTTCCAGTATCAGTTGTTCCTGTCTCAAAATTCTTTATTCCAAAACCAACTCCATAGTCCTCACCAATACTCATTTCAGCCTTATTTCCTGCAAGTTTTACTGCAACTTTTTTATCTTCACCAAGTAAATCATTAATTTCTCCTCTTACTTTATCATCTAATACATTAATATTATCTGTTGCACTTGTGAAAATTGTCCTAAGTAGTACTAAACCTAAAATCAACATTGACATAGCCAAAACCAAAATAACTATTGTTCCAATAGACAGCTCAATTGCTGCTTTTTTTTCACCAATCCTTTTCATAAAGTATTTAGAACTTTGTTATTTATAAAACTAACTCCATATCAAGAGATTGTCTAACTTTCGGGGCTTTTCATAATTTTCTCCTCTGTTGTCAAGTGCGGGGCTTGAACTGATTTAATTAACATATTCATCCATCTATTTCCTTGTCCTGCAACATTAAGATTACATCTTTCAGCAGGTGTCTTTTTGTCCTTTACTCCTTTTCTTACGAAGTTATGGAATACTCTAAAGCCATCTTGATAATCTTGCACCTCTGTAACGCCACGCCTAACTTTATGAAATTCCTTTTGGTGCGAATGATGGCTTTCTATTGTATTATTGTTTATTGTTTATTGTTTTCCTTTTTCCAACAATAGAAGTATGTTTTACTTTTCTTTCATTACCCCAATTTCTAAAAGTCTTACGAACTCCATCCTGATAACCTGCATATCTATCTGTTATTATCTGGTAAGGGATTTTCCCATTCTGCTTTAATGCCTCTGTAAAAACATGTTGAGCATCCTTTGATTTTCTGCTTCTACCTGAACATTCAGAAGCAAGTAAAAATTTAGTTTTATTATCCATAACATTCCAAACATAATCATAGTTTTTGTTAGGGGCTTTTTTATCTACTCCTCGTTTAGTCAAGATTAAAGTTTCGTCTGCATTCCAAACGCCCTTTATTTGTGGTTGGAGTTGTTTAGAATAGTTGTTAATGACTTTTGTAAATCTTCTTACCCATGTTCTTATAGTTTCGTGGCTTAAATCAATGTTGTAGAATTGCTTAAATGTATCTGCAATATCTCTTAATGAGTTTCCCTTATAATATAAGTCCATAGCCAAAGATACAAGTTTAGCATTTCCTTTAATGTGGGTTATCGGCTCTAAAACAAATTTCTTTTTACAAACAGAGCAGGAATATCTTTGCTTTAATCCTATTTTTGTTTTTCGTGTGCCTCTTTTGATTATTTTATCTGATTGACAGCAAGGGCATACATCCTTTAGTATTGTTATCTCTAATTCTTTTAATTCTGGTGATGTCTGAATTTTAACGGCAGTTTTTAATTTCTCTAAAAGAAGTATTGCTTGAATGTGCTTACAATACAAACCCTTCCCCTTACATCTTTGTTGGAAGTCTGGACACTCGCAAGAATAACTATCAATGTGAGTAACACAATATTTCTTATCTGGATTATTTTGAGAAGGGACAAGATAAGTAAATTCGTTTATGCTTTCTGGCTTACTTGTCTGTAAAAGCTGTTCTGCTCTGGCTTTTCGCTTATCAGAAAAACTTTTAAGCTGTTGTGCATATTCTATTTCAATGCTATTATTTTGTTCGTAGTGGGACATTTTGGTAGCTCGTGGGGGTTCTCCCCCACTTTATTATTATGATTTCTTATTTTGCTCCTCAAGTTGTTTTAATAATATCTCGGCTTCTTCGTTGTCTTTATGTTTCTGTTTTATATGTAAAGCTAAATTCCATTCTATTTGGTTGTGGGTTGTCCCTCTAACTTTTTTATCGCAAAAAGGACATTTTCCGATTAAGACTATCTTGCGTTCTTCTTGTGGTTTAATCTTAATCTTCGCAATTCCCAAATCTATTATTTCTTCTTTCATACTATACCCTATACACTATACTATATAAATGTTTGTGTAGTCCAGAATATAAATAAAAATGATAGAAAGATTTAAAAGTATAAGATATATAATTTCTTATAGTTATATAATAAATTATATAAGAATGATAAATCAGAGAAATGTTTTTAAGCATGGAAATGGTATAACAGATATGTCAAAAAGAGGTGTGGGTGTTACTTTAGATGTTGATGTCGTTGAAGCTATTAAAGACATACAAAATAATTCTCGTGGTGCTAAATTCTCTCCTCTTGTTAATGATTTGTTAAGGGAACATCCAGAAATTAAAAAGAGGTGTAAAAAAAATGATAAAAATAAAGTTTGATAAAAGTAATGCCCCTATTGTTTTGATTGGAGATGTAATTAACAAGCTGCAAGAGCTAAAAGAAGAAAATATAAAAGTTGATACAATAATAACTTCTCCACCATACTGGTCACAAAGAGATTATGGTGTTAATGGACAATTAGGTAATGAAGAAACAGCCGAGCAATATATAGAAAACATGCTTAAAGTTGCAGATAATTTAAGAGAGCTTTTGAAAGATAGTGGTTCTTATTTTCTAAATATTGGGGATAAATATAGAGATAAAAATTTGCAGATGATACCTTTTAGATTAGCTATTGAAATGCAAAATAGAGGGTGGGTATTAAGAAATGTTATAATGTGGTATAAACCAAATCACATGCCATCTCCAATTAAAGACAGATTGAATAATGTTTATGAGCCAATTTTCTTTTTTGTAAAAGATACAGGCAACCAATATACTCCTCGCTATTATGTTAATCTTGATGAGATTAGAGTAGAACATAAAAACGGGAATGGTAATGGAAATAGTAGAAAAACAATGTCTGTGGAAGAATTTGAAAAACTTAATCTCCCTCAAAAACCAAATGGAAAAGATACTTATAGCGGTAAATTTGCAAAGACGGAAAGAATAAATTTAGGTGCAAGTCCAGGAGCAAGGAGTAGAGTTAATGGAGAGTATTGGTCTTTGCAAAGAAAATATGAAATAGACGAGGATTTGAAACGAGATATTATCACATTCTTAAAAAAGAAATTAAAAGCTAAGAAAATGAATGCTAAGGAGTTAGATAAAATCTTGGGATATAAAGATACTGCTGGACATTGGTTTAGATTAGACAGAGGTGGTTCACTTCCAAAAGTAGAAGATTATATTAGATTAAAAGGAATTTTGGGGTTTAATGGAGAATTTGATAAAGTTATGACAGAACAGCATTATGTTTTGCAGCAAGTCGTAGCACACCCCAAAGGTAAAAATCCTGGCGACTTTTGGAGCATTCCTTTAGAGAAAATGCAAGATAGTCATTTTGCTATCTTCCCAACAGAGTTACCACGAAGAATAATAAGTGCTTTCTGTCCTAAAGATGGAATTGTTTTAGACCCTTTTGCTGGAAGTGGCACAACAGGAAAAGCAGCGAGAGAATTAAATAGAAAATCTGTTTTAATAGACATCAATAAGAACTATCTAAAGATTATGAAAAAACGCTGTGGAATTATAAATTACGAAGGTAAAATTATTGGACAAACAAAGTTATTTAATCATGGATAAATCTGCATTTTCCTTTTCCAACCATTAGTTAATTGTGGCGTTTCAAATTTGTTAATCATAACTCGTATATCTCTCACAGGTTTGCCAGCTACAAGTGTGCTTTTTCCTCTTGAAAAAATATTACGATAAATACTCTCTAACTCTCCGTTTGGAACATTCACTAATTCAGCTTTTTTCAATAGTTTAGTGCTATTTTCATAAACTAATTTTACAAAGAATGTTAAACAAGGTATTTCTCCGTGAGTTTGATGATGATATATTGTTCTTAATGCTGCTTTCCATGTATATCTTGTATTCGTTCTTTTACTTGTCATTGGTAAATGTTGTCCATAGCTTATCTGGTTTGCCCCAACATTTATTTTATTGGGTTCTTGATGCATTTCTTTGTAAGTTTTAGCATCTATGTTTATCATAGCGTCTTTTGTTTCAAAGAATAAATCTGAACTTATAGGAGCAGAATTAACTTGCCAATCTGTGTTTTTTGATATTATAGATTGTAAAACCCTTTCTGCACCCTTTTCTACATCATTCTCTTTATACCCTAAATTTGAATAATCTCGCTTTATGTTTTCTTTGGAGTTAAAACCTTCTTCCAATTCCTTAATGTTTTTAGTTAGAATGTTCTTAATCTCATTAAAATATTGCTTTTCTAATTCTTCTACGTCTTTCTGTTGCATACATTTTATAGCGAAACATCCTATAAAAAGTTATCCAAAAAGCCCCTCAACTTGACAACAAAATCAAGCCCCTAATTCTTGACAATCCCCCATATCAACAAACTTAAAAAGCTATAATATTTCACTTCATAAACGAATTTATATTCGTCATATGGAGCGGTAGCTTTAGTTGTAGAACATATGGAACCATGTGCTTATCATAACACTTCGCTTCAAAACAACGGGGCGGTAGCTCAGTGGGAGAGCACATGGCTGAAGACCATGGTGTCGAGAGTTCGATTCTCTCTCGCCCCATATGACTGAGGTAAATGGTGCTGGGATTTTAGTCTTACTAGTATATCTACCTATTCTTTTGTTAGCTATTACTTCTAAATACTTTAGAAATAAATTCTGTAAAAATCATTCAGTAAAATTAAATCATAAAGCTGTTGAGATTTTAATTGGAATTCTTTACTTTTCTATGATTATTATTGCTTTATATTTTAGCTTTTCAACAAAAGATTTTCTTATGATCTTTGGTTCTATAATATATTTAACAAGTTTATTTATTGTTTATTTAGGATATTATTCTTATTTTAAACATAAAGAGCTTATTACAAAATTCCCTTTTAATTTTAGCCGTAATCCTACATATTTTTATGGATATCTGTCAGTTATAGGAGTTGCTATAATGATTGAATCCATTCTACTTATCTTAATTGTAGTTTTTCAAATGATTCTTGTTCACCAAACTATTTTAATTGAAGAAAAATATATGCAGAAAAAATATGGAAAAAGATATTCTAAGTATAAAAAAAGAGTTGGAAGATATATTTAATTACTTTAGAATAAAATAATAAATTAATAACTTTGTATAACTTTTTACTTAATGTTAAATATTCGTGGGAGCATTAATCCTTAGGATTAAGTTAGCTACATAAACCGAATAACTACGAGCTATTTTAGTTCAATGCTCCGAGTGAGCGTATTACTATTTGGTTGAATGCTTAGGAGAAGAGTTGCTACAGCATCTGCCGATTTTGATGGAGATGGATATAATGATTTAATTACAATGGATAGTCTTAATCAGACTTTTATAGACAATCTTTTAAAAATCTCTTTGCATCCTCTTCACCTTGATTAATAGTTGCATTAACTCTTTCTTTATTTGTATCAAGAATAGACTTTAATGGAATTTGTTTTTTTGGACGGATTATTCTTATTCTATTATCTGATGCTAGTTTTCTTTCCTTTTGTTCTAATGATAAACGAAGATTAACTAATTGTCTTTTTAATTTTAAAGATAATCTTGAAAGAATAATATTTCGTGCTCTATCTCTTGTTCCTTCTATAAATCCTAAAGGTTTGTTGAAAACAGCAATAACTTCATCGTGTCCATCGGATAATGCTTTTTCAATTGGGAGTGGGTCTGATATTGCGCCATCAATATATTTTGAGCCATTTATTTGAACTGGAGGATATAAAAAAGGAATTGCTGCAGAACCTTTCATCAAAGTGAAAATATCTTCCGGAGTTGGTGAAATATAATTTGGCTCTTCAGTATAATAATCTGTTAAAACATATATTAATTTTTTATTGCTGTTGCTTATAGAATCTAAGGGTAATATAGTTTCATCTTTGCAAAACACTTCACTTAGGTATTCTAGATCGATAACATTTTTCTTATGAAAGAGATTTGAAAATTTAATAAATTTATCTCCATCAACATATTCTCGCCATATTTTTTCTCCAGTTTCAGGACACTCTGCAACAAAATAAGTCGAAATAAATGTACCTGCAGAAACAGCGTATATTGAATCAAAGTAATCTTTCCCTAATTTTCTAAATAATTCTGTAACTGCTCCTGCGTCATATGCCCCTCGCATTCCTCCAGGACCAACTACTAATGCTCTTTTTTTATCTTTTCTTTCCATAAAATTTAATTTTATGTGAATTAATAAATATAATTGTTTTAGAAAATAATATCTCACTGAAGTTTTTAATAAGAAAAAGTCAGTAGGAAATAGGCCGCGTTCTGTCAAACATCACTTCGCTCCATGAGTAGTGAACTGTTTGGCTAACATCTGACTAAGCCCGTGCAAGAGACGGTTGCATCATTCAATTGGAGTCGTTCCAGCCTAACTTAATAGGATCGTTTCTATGCTCCGAAATCTCGCCTCACGACGGCCGTCTTTCAACGGTGAATCCTTACGGCTTTTACAAACTAAATTATAAAAGGATGTGCGGACCTTCCTCAGCGAAGCAGAAATCATATTACATTTCTTTTGCCTTTTAGACAAGCCTCACCGACAGTTAGCTTTCCTACTGACTAGGTTCTCTTTCTTTAGAAAAGAAAGATTTCCTGAAAGCAAAGAAACTTATATTACAAAGCTTCACTTTGCTCTATAATTGTTGAGAATGGTGAGTTTTTAAAGATTGTTATTACAATATTTTATAAATTAACATCAAGTTTCATTTAAAATTAATCCGAAACCTGCTAAAATAATAAAAGAGATAATTATAAATTTTTTATAAAACAATTCTTTATTCATTTAATCTTATGGAGGATATTATTTATAAATTCATCCACCAAAAAATCCTCTAAGACCAGGATTCATATCAACTGCGTGTTGCTGAGCAATATTTTCATATAGTTGATATATAACCATTATTGCTAAGAGTATTGCCGTTCCTCCAACCAAAGCTCCAAGGAGATTTGCAACAGATGCTAAAAGACCAATTGCTGCACCGCCCATTATTGTTAGAGGATTTATATATCTTTTAAGAATTGATTCCATTACTCTTTCGTCTTTTCTAAATCCGGGCATACTCATACCAGAATTCATAATCTTTCCTGCTTGGCTTCTTGCATCCATTCCGGCCGTATTGACCCAGAAAAAGGAAAATAATACTGCCAAGATGACATAAAATAAAACATGGATTAATGCTTGAAGAGCATATATCCATCTAAAACTCCCTGTAATTAATGCCTCAATAATATTTGTAGTACCAATCCAGTATGCTAATCCTGAAACAGGAGCTGCTCCAGAAAAGCCGCCTAAAAATGTTGGATGACCTACCCAACCTTGAATAAGAGATCCAAATAACTGAATGTTCGCAACAAGAGCTGATACAAAAATAACTGGCATAACTCCTGCATAGAAAAATTGAAGCGGCCACCTAATTGAATGACCTCTTATTCTATCAAATGCTAGAGGTATCTCAACTTTTAGACTTTGAGCAAATACTACTGCAAAAAATAATAATACTGTAGTAATTATTGGAACTAGTGCCCTCATAGCACTGTTTCCATCTGCAATTATAATAGAAAAAATGAATGCTAAAACTCTTCCTGTTGGCTCAAAAGCTAATGTTGTTGGATTAATAAATTGGAAGAGTTGAACAAACAACTGCCAACCAATACCAGCTGCAATAAATAATGATACTCCTGATCCAAAACCCCATTTTTGGATTACTTCATCCATGAACACAATTAAAAAACCACCGAGGCACAATTGAAGAATAACTAATCCGGTAAAACCTGGAGCTGCTTCAACACCGTTCATTAAAACATAAACCATTGATTCAAATATTACAAAAGCAAAAGTTAGAAGTTTTTGTAAGCCTTGGAAGTATTTTTTACCCTCAGGAGTGCTTGTATCAACTGATAAAATCTGAGCTCCAACTAAAAGCTGAAGAATAATTGAAGCCATAACTATTGGACCAATACCAAGAGTCATTAGAGAGCCAAAAGACGCTCCTAAAAAAGTAGATAAGTATTCAAAACGAGACTGCGCCCCCGGCGTTATTCCAACTAAAGTAACATTTGATAAGATAAAAAATGCTATAAGAATAATTAATGTCCATTTGAGTTTAACATTAAAACTAACCTTTTTTTCAATTGGAGGTGTAACTTCAGGCAAATTCTTAAGCAAGTCTATTAAAGCCATGTTTTATTTGAGCAATTTTGTTTTATAAAGATTATTGTGTCATTAAAGAGCTTATTTACTGAGTGTTACAATAATCTGAATCTTTTATATCTAAAAAACATTTAATTGATTAGGTTGATAAATTCAAAAAGGTTTTAAACTATTTTTTTATTTTAGAGGTTACTCTCTCTTCTTTCAAACCTCTTTTTCATTAAATAAATAAGAAAACAAAGTTTATAAGATTATTCACAAAACAAAGTATTTATTTATCTTCTCCATTTTATTACATTTCCAACTGTTTGGGCAGTGTCTTTTCCCATGTCCCTGATCTTTTCCTACTCTGACCTATTTTATTTTTCCCCTTATTAATTAATAACTACAACTCCCACACAAACTTCCTCGATCGCTTTCCTCTCCATCAAGTCCAAATCTGCAAATCTCGCAGATTTGAGAGTTTGTGTATGCCTGATTAGCGACAAAGCATTCGTCCATACTACCATTAATATTACTTGTAGATGTACCAACATCACTCAAGGTGAAGTTTAAGTTATTTCCAATATTATCCATGGTATTTGTTGTATTGCTTATTCCACTTAACTCTCCATTAATAAAAGGTTGAATAGTATCTGCATTATCATCAAATCTACATATTGTATGTATCCAAGTATTTACTGGAAAAGCATTATTAGCAGAATAAGCAGAAACATAGGCCGTTCCATTCCCAATCATACAACCTGATTTATAAATCCATCGAAGATGTGAAAGAAGATAACCATCTGTTTGAC
>Ga0209541_10012596_pt1 | contig 13069 bp, 15 predicted proteins | sample RifCSPlowO2_01_FD_184027 | JGI IMG/M metagenome (GOLD analysis project Ga0209541, IMG submission 184027) | Groundwater microbial communities from Rifle, Colorado - Rifle CSP2_plank lowO2_0.1 (SPAdes) (version 2) | ecosystem: Environmental > Aquatic > Deep subsurface > Groundwater | place...
CTAGGGTTTATCGCCATACCACCAATCGCAAATATGGCGATAAACCCTAGGAACCACAACATCGGCGTGTCGTAACGTATCCGTCCTTTGTACATCGTTGCTATCCAGGTAAACACCAGAACGCTAGTGGGTATGGCGATTATCATCGTCATTAGCCCAAAGAAAGCGTTTACATCCGCACTCGCACCCATTGTGAAGAAGTGATGCAACCATACGGAAAGAGCCAGCGCCGAGACGCCAATCATTCCCAGCACGTTTGAAGTGTAGCTGGCTATGGCTTTTCGGCTAAACGTTGAAACTACTTCTGAAAAAACGCCGAAGGCCGGTAACATCAGGATATACACTTCCGGATGTCCCCACATCCAGATGAGATTGGTGTACATCATAGGGTCACCGCCACCAGTTGTAGTAAAGAAGTGCGTGCCCAGATAACGGTCAAAAAACATCAGGAAAAGCGTTGCGGTAAGAAGCGGGAATACAGTTACAGCCATAATCATGCTACATAGTGACCCCCACGTAAACAGCGGCATTTTCCAAAGCGTCATGCCGGGCGCGCGCATCTTTAATATGGTCATAATAAAGTTGATAGCGCCAAGCGTTGTCCCAATGCCGGCAATCTGCAAGCTCCAAATCCAATAATCTACTCCCACGCCCGGACTAAACTCCTTACCGCTCAAAGGAGCAACCGCCAGCCAACCGGTTGCAGCATACTCCCCACCAAAGAGGAAGAATATATTAACCATTATCACGCCGCCAATGTATAGCCAAAATCCCAGTGTATTCAGGAAGGGTGACGCCAGATCACGCGCACCAATCTGCAGGGGCACAAAGTAGTTTATCAGTCCAAAAACAAAGGCCATAGCTACGAAGAAGACCATAATATTGCCATGAGCCGTAAAAATCTGTTGAAAGTGGTCAGCCGATAGATAGCCGTTTACAGCTTCCCCGCTCAGGCTGGGCATATTGCTCGCCCCGAGGGCTTGTTGGAGCCACAGCATGATGGCGTCCAGTCCACCGCGAAGGAGCATAAACCCACCCGCCAGGAAGTACATGATACCAATCTTCTTTGGGTCAACTGATGTCAGCCACTCGTTCCAGAGCCACTTCCAGCGCTTTAAGCGGGTAATCACTAAGACGGCAATTATAACCATGCCGATATAGGTTATTGATGCTCCGATCGTAAACCATGCATGCGGCAATGCACTCCAATCTAATTTTCCAAGAAGTAATTCTTTCATATCTCACTCCGTAGGCGAAACACAAGCTGGCGAGTGCCATTTGGTAGTTTTTGCGAGGAAGCGTACCTGTAGGTACAGTGACGAGCAAAACTGGCAAAGGGTACCGTCCAGCTTGGGTTTTGGTAGGCGGGAGATATTGGATGGATTCTAAGTAATTCTTTCATTCGTACTCTTCTGTTAGATGGTTGTGAGACCCGTTGTATTTCATGAGCACTTTATCATATAAGTTAAGCTCATAAGCCGAGTACAAGACGGGGGGATTGTTTTCGCTGGGCGCGAGTACGCTTTTGTATGTACTGGCATCAAGCACATCCGGAGACCGTTTCACTGCTTGCACCCATTGGTCAAAAGCTTCCCTAGAACCAGCACGGGCCATGAATTTCATCCCAGCAAAGCCTGCACCATTTATTTCGGCCGAACTGCCCGTATAATCGCCGGGCGTGTCTGCAATCAGGTTCAGCCGGTTGATATGTCCAGTCATCGCATACAGCTGGCCGCCGAGATTCGGAATCCAGAACGAACTCATCGGTGCGGCGTCGGCCGTTAACTCAAACTGTATTGGTGTATTTACTGGAATTTGTACAAAATTAACCGTCGCTATATTTTGCTCGGGGTATATAAACAGCCACTTCCAGCGCATAGATACCACTTGTATGGTGATGGGCTTGGCATTAGCGGCAATCAACTTTTGTGGAACCAGCCGATGGGTAGCAGACCACATAAAGGTGGCAAGCACAAGCATAAATATGGTTGGGATTCCCCATGCGCTCAAATTAAACCATTTGCCGCGGGGCCTATCAGGTTCGTAGCTGGCTTTTGTGTTGGTTTCTCGGTATTTCCAGGCGGTGAAATAGAACAGAAAAAGTGTAGGAATGGCAATCGTAAGCAACACCGTTGCAGTTAGTATCATCATACTGTGTTGTTGGAAAGCGATCAGCCCTTTTGGATTAAATAACGCGACGTTTTGACCTTGAATGACGTATCGGATTGCCAGTGTTAGGTCAGCCAACGCTAAGAATATAAGGACTACAATTAACCTCGGACTAAGATTTTTCTTTTTTGGCATTAACGTAAGCCCCACCTGGGTGTCCCCATTATCATAACTACAACTATAGCATGGTATGCTTCTATGGATATAACAAGCGTAACGAGAGATGTTATCAGGAGCTATGATTAAGAACTATTATCAGCTAGTCAAGCCGGGTATCATTTATGGCAATTTGCTGACTATGAGTGGTGGATTTATATTGGCAAGCCGTGGCTATGTAAATCTTGCGTTGCTCGTGGCAACCGCACTGGGTGTGGCCTTGGTGATTGGTGCTGGTTGTGTTTACAACAATATTATAGACACGGATATTGATAAAGTAATGAAACGTACCAAAAAGCGTGCTTTGGTAGTCGGAACCATATCTAAAACCAGTGCGGTGGCGTACGCAAGCGTCTTAGTAATACTGGGATTTATTGTGCTCAGTCTACGCGTAAATATGTTGACCGCGGCAGTAGGCTTAGTCGGTATATTTTTTTATGTTGTGGTTTATGGCCTAGCCAAACGCCGCACACCACTGAGTACACTGATCGGCACTGTTGCTGGTGCGGCCCCCGTGGTTGCCGGCTACACGGCCGTAACAAATAGCTTTGACACCACGGCATTCATCTTGTTTCTAATTCTTGTGTTTTGGCAGATGCCGCATTTTTACGCCATTGCCATATATCGCCTAGAAGACTACAAAGACGCTGGTCTACCCGTTTTGCCAGTTAGATATGGTTTGAGGGCCACCAAAATTCATATTTTGTTTTTTATAATTTTGTTTATAATCGCCTGCGCAAGTCTCAGTATTCTTGGCTACGCTAGCAAAAGCTTTGTGGTTGTAATGGGTGGTCTCGCGCTGTATTGGTTTGGCAAAGGATTGGGTGGATTTAATACACGCGACAGTACTCAATGGGCTCATCAGATGTTTGGCGTTTCTCTAATTATTATTCTGATGTTATCTATTATGTTATCTATTAATTCGTTTTTGGTTTAGAAGTGCTCTCTTAGATGCGAGATAGAAAACTCCCAGTTGGCATCAGTTTTCTTGTGCGGGTTAAATATATTATGCGGATCAAATAATTTTTTGACTGATTTGAAATGTTTCATGATGCCTGCAGTATACATTTGATTGAGCCATGGACCGCGCGACATACCGTCATTATGCTCGCCACTTAGGCTGCCGCCATAGCTCAGGACTAGTTCGTTGACTTCCTTCATGCAGGGTGTCAATTTAGCCCGCTCTGAAGCTACTTCTATATTCATCAGCGGTATAACGTGGAAATTGCCATCGCCCATATGTCCCGCCACCGTTGCGAGTAATTTGTATTTGTTAATAATCTTGCGCAAACGCGGCAAAAATTCCGGCAAATGTTCGGGCGGAACTACCAAGTCGTCAATAAACGGTGCCGTGTGCTTGTCGTGAACCTTCTTACGCAGCAAATTAAAGCTCTCTCGCCTCATAATCCAGAACTTGCGGGCTTTGGCTTCCGTGCCGGCTTCTTCATAGGATTCCTTGCTGTCAAAAGGTTTTAGATCCAAACGCATCTGATGAACTTTGGCGACTGTGTCCTCGGCGTTCTCACCATTGAACTCAACCAGTAATACCATCTTGGGTATTCCTCTGAAAAGTATCAATGCGTCTGGGATGAGCTGGAAGGCTAGCTTTATCATCCCCCACCAGCCCAGTGTTTGATGGAAAAAATAAAATAGCTTAAAGCTTAGCATCAGCGTGTAGTTGTCAAAGCCCTCAAACGTTGCCGGTTTGCGCGCCATAACAACATTGATAATGTCTCCCAGTTGCGTAATATCCCTTAGAAATACCACCAGTGTTCCCGAATGTTTGGGGGCTGGCACCAACCTGAACTGAACTTCCGTTACAATGCCTAACGTTCCCTGTGAGCCAACAATAAGCTGATTAAGATCAAATATGCCTGTGCTACGATCCCAGACATTCCACAGATGATAGCCGGTAGAGTCTTTGCTAACGTGTGGCTGGGCAGCTTTGATTTCATCATAATGGGTGTCAACCAGCTTGAATACCTCGCGGTAGATATCTCCTTCAAAATCTTTTTGAGCCATTTTTTTATTTAGACTAGTTTTATTCAGTGGTTTCACCGTGTACTCATTGCCATCTGCAAAGACCACTTTGAGCCTAGTCACAAACCGCTCAGTTTTACCGTATTGCAAAGATTTTTCGCCACCTGCATTGTTGGCCACCATACCACCAATGGTACAGAGCTCCCGCGACGCAGGATAGCTAGGCATTATGGCGCCGTGTTTGAGCGTCTGGGCTTCAAAATCCCGATAATGCAAACCTGGCTGTGCGCTACCATGTGTAGCATTAATCTCAAATATCTGGTCCATATATTTGACCATGTCCAGAACGATAGATTCATTGATAGCTCCGCCAGACATGCAAGTCCCCGCGCTTCTGGCAGTTATAGACAAGCTGGAGTCTATGGACTTATTGCTGGCAACATAGCTAACCAGTTTTTTTATGTCCTCACTGTTTTTTGGGGACACGACTGCCTTGGGTACAAGCTCAAACATACTGGCATCATGGCTAAAGTCGTCGCGTGTCGCAGCGGTTGTATCAACATCACCAATAAAGCCGATCTCACGCAGTGTTTGTTTAAGTTCCGTCATCTGTTTAAGCTTAGCATAAATCATAAGCATCATGATATAATTCGCCTCAGTATAATAGGACACACAACAGAGTGAAGCATAGAGCAGTAATCGTTGGGGGCGGGTTTGGGGGCGTCAAGACCGCGCTGGCATTATCTGACGACCGGCGCTTTCATGTAACACTCGTTGCCGACCACACCAATTTTCGATATTACCCCACACTGTATCGTACCGCCACTGGCGGAAAAAAAATGATATCCTCCATCCCGCTTGACGAAATATTTGCAGGCAAACGAGTTAATATTATTCACGATAGAGCTATGGATCTGGACAGGCAAAAAAGAACGGTCAAAACTAAGGTGGGTCATACTGTGGGTTACGAGTCCCTAGTTTTGGCAATGGGCGTCAAGACTAATTATTTTGGCATCAGCGGACTTAAAGAGTTGTCTTACGGCATCAAGACTAATGCTGAGGCAGAAGCATTAAAAGCCCACTTGCACAAACAACTAGCTGACGACAATAAGCCTGATCTTAATTATGTCATTGTGGGTGGCGGGCCGTCTGGTATTGAGCTGGCGGGCGTCTTGCCGACATATCTGCGTCAAATCCTGAAAAAGCACGGCCTAGAAAGGCGAGCTATTCATGTAGATCTTATTGAAGCCGCACCCAGACTTGTGCCGCGAATGCCCAAAGACGTGTCTAGGCGCATTGCCAAGCATTTGCGCAAGCTTGGTGTGAAATTATATCTGGGGACAACGGTGCAAGCCCAGACCGCCGACGCCCTGATGGTCAACAATAAACCCATCCACAGCCACACAGTTATATGGACTGCTGGGACGTCTAATAATGAGTTTTTTGCAAAACATGATTTCCAATTGGCCAAAAACGGCAAAGTACGGACCGACCAATTCCTGCAAAGCGAGCAAGGCATTTACGTAATCGGCGATAACGCCGACACCCCATACAGCGGGATGGCCCAAACCGCATTGCACGATGCCAATTTTATCGCTGGGCATTTGATACGCTTAGCCAACAAAGAGGATCCTGTTCCGTACCACGCTAAAAAACCAATTTTTGTATTCCCGACCGGCCACCATTGGGCCGCTGTGCTGTGGGGGAAGATACGTATCTATGGCTTATTTGGCTGGATACTTCGGTCCCTAGCCGATCTCGTGGCCTATCATGACTACGAACCTTGGCAAATAGCCAGCAAGCGCTGGGTAGCCGTAGATGACACCGAAGAGTCCTGCCCCATCTGCTTCCAAAAACAGTAGAAGATGTATCATGTATCAATTAGCATGTAACAGAGATGTAACATGTATCAGATGAAGCCGGACATGCTACATGCTAATTGATACATCTCAGATACATGTTACATGCAAAATGTTAGGTTTTACGAGGCCAGATAATACGTGCATTGACAGATGTAATTGGCAGCCAGCCAAACTGTCGGCTATCGGTGCTGGTTTCTGGGTGATCACCTAATACAAATATTTTTTCACCGTCAATTTGATCAATTCGTTTGATCTTTTCTTTGCCATCGTGGCTCAAGATTACGATATGCTGAGGCTGCAATTTGTTTGGCTTAACGCTAATCCCAATCACAAGCGTCCTAGGAGGTAGCACCGGCACCATGCTATGCCCGACTACTCGGCGGAGTAAAAATAATTTCAAGTCTTTTTTGTCTCCCAAAAGATTTTAGAAATATCGTCAATCATGTCTATTAGTTTCTTGCCCTCGGCCGGCTCGTTATGGTGTTTGCATTCGCTAGCCTGTTTGGTGGCTTTCCAGAATTTGTCATGCAGATCCGGATATTTTTCCAAATGTTCCGGCTTAAAATAATCACTCCATAGTACCCACAAATGATGCTTTACCAGCTCCGCCCGCTGTTCTTTGATCATAATGGCGCGGATTTTGTCATCTGCGGACAGCCCATCATACTTGGTCTGAATAGCGTAAACGCTTTTAGCCTCCACAAGTGCTTGCACTGGATCATAGACCCCGCACGGCAAATCACAATGCGCATAAACCGGCTTTATATATTTCTTAAACATTTTTAACCCTCTTAATGTAGGATAATTATACTCTAGGTTGATTACTTACAGATATCTAGAATTTTGTTTAATTCCTGCCAATGCATTGGGAAGCAAGCCGCTAGCTCAAATTCTCCCATGGCATCTGCAAACACTTTATCTCCTAGAAATTCGCCATTATCTACGCTATCCCTGAAATCCTGCGTATCCGTAGGCACAACATGCCGGCCAAAAAACTCACCCATCTTTTGATAAACCGGCTTATTCTGAATTGTTAATACCAGCCCCTCACGAAATCGATTCATCATCCTATTTTCTTTTATTTCGTCGGCTTTTTCTGCACCATTGTGCCGAGAAGACATTTCTGGCTGCATATAAATCATACCAAAGGCAAAACGCAACACATTGATGTTGCCAATGCGAGTGTCCTGACTCTGCATAATACTTTGAATTGCATCCCAACGTTGACTTTCTGGAATTACATTGGTAGTCCGCATGCTTTCCAGAATTGGACCTGGATCGATTAATATATTACTCATTCTCTGAACTCGTACCCTGTTTTTCTCCCTAATTCGCAAAGACAATAAATGCGCAGCTATAGACGTACCGACATAAAGCTCTATCAATTCTGATTCAGTTACTTTATAAGACTGTGCAAAAGTATCTACAAGATGTTCCACTGTCGGCTGGTCAAACCAAAGCGTATGCTTATCTCCAGACTTATTGTCTGTTATTCGAGCGGGGAACAAACAATACAACTTTTCGTCCGCGACGCTTCTCAGGGTGAAGCCGTCTTTAAAAAGCGCCGCTTCTGTGGGGTTGATGATCAGCTCTTCAGTCAACCATTCTGCTTGTCTGGCGACAATAACTTCTATGTCTCGTACCCGTCCACTACGACGCTCGGGCGAGTCTTCATATTCTGTCATAACACTTCCTTACTTTTTATCTGTCCTTTTCGCCACTCGTCAATCTTGGCATGGTTGCCCCCGAGTAGCACTTCTGGTACCTTGATGCCTTTGAATACTTCTGGGCGAGTATATTGCGGAAATTCCATGGTTTTGTCGTCTTGCTGGAAGGATTCAATCTCTGCCGATGCTTCTCCGCCTAATACACCAGGCAGTAAACGTACAACGCTATCAATAATGATCATGGCAGGCAACTCGCCGCCCGTTAATACATAGTTGCCAATGCAGAACTGCTGGTCAATCCATGTAGTTATCCGTTCGTCATATCCCTCATATCTAGCACACACCAGTATAAGTCCTTTATCGCTGGATGCCAGCCGCTTGGCATCTGACTGTTTGTATAGCTTGCCTCGGGGGGTTGGCAGTATTACCAGTGCTGTTTGGTCATTGGCTTTGGCAGCTTCAATGGCGGCTACCAATGGTTCTGGCTTTAGAAGCATGCCATCACCGCCGCCATATGGGGTATCGTCTACGGTCTTGCGTTTGCCCAGCCCGAAATCACGCAGGTTTATATAACTGTACTCAACAATCCCTTTGTCCTGAGCCTTCCACAACATGCTGGTCTCTAGAACTTTGGGAAACATCTCCGGAAATAAACTAATAACTTGAATTTTCATAGATTTGTTACATTATATCACATTAGTCAATGAACTCATTTCATATCTCACCTCTGTTAAGTGAAAACCTTTCTGGTGAGTGCCAATTATTTGTTTTTGCGAGGAAACATATCCTTAGATACGTTGATGAGTAAAACAGAGAATTGGTGCCGCCAGAATGGTTTGAGACTGGAGGGGAGGTGTGAAATGGGTTCAACATCAACAGATACAAAAAGATCCCGACATGTCGGGATCGTTCTGTCACATAAGGCTCCCCCGCATATGCGGGGCTCGCATGAGCCTTTTTCTGTTTTTGTTTTTTTCGCTGCTAAGGTATCAGCCGAGGATGGGCTAACTATACATCAAGGTCGTCTAGGTCGGCAAGTTCTTTGCGAGTTTTACTTACAACATCGTCATGAGATGCTGTTTCTTTAGCAAAGGTTTCATCGTCATCGTCATCGTCCATACTGTCTTCTTGGCTTGCAGTCGGCTTTGATTCTGCTGGTACCTCCGCTTGCTCGGATTCGTCACTGTTACGTGGGGCTGGCTCATCACGGCTAGGCCTATTCATGGGCTCGCCATTGTCAATAATCTTCAGGTTATAGCGCGCATCGTTCTTGGTGCCCAGCGCTCTGAGCAATGTGCGTAAACTCTGGGCAGTAGCACCGCGCTTACCAATCACACGGCCTAAATCTTCTGGGTTAACCGTCAGCTCTAGTAGTACGCCCTTCTCGTCAATTGTCCGAGCAACAACCACATCGTCTGGGTGGCCAACTAGTGACTTCACTACGAATTCTATAAATTGTTGATCGATACTACTGTTCATGGGTCGTCCTCCGATTTTAAGTCATTAGGTACAAGTAGTATATCAAATTATTCGGCGGGTGCGGCGGGTTCTGGGGCGGCTTTGACTTCTGGGGCTGCCTCTGGCTTAACTGACACTTCATCTGCTGCTGGAGTTTCTGCCGAGGTTGCATCAGGCGCGTCAACAGGGGCTTCCGCTGTCTCTTCGGCAGGAGCTTCTTCTGCTTTAGGTTCTGGAGCTGGGGAGCCCGCTGGACGGTTTTTGCGTAGTTTATCGCCGTGGCGAGTGGTGCGGGATTTGTCCGCGGTTAGCTTGACCCAAGCAGGCATTTTGACGCCTTCTTTATTCAGCAAACGGACCACGCTTTCGGATGGTTGGGCGCCGTGATCTAAATAAAACCCGGCTTTTTCTTTATCCAGAACAACCTCCTTGGCGTGTGGATTATAGTGGCCCAGAGCTGCCACAATAGAGCCGCTGGTAGGGGTACGGCGTGATTCCTGAACAATGATTCGGAATTGGGCGTGGCCTTTGCGGCCGGTACGTTGCATGCGGATAGCGAGCATAGATATGTATTATCTCTCTTTCCGCCAACTGGCGGATTACAATTTATGAAACAATCTTGTGTATTCTACAGATTGCGACCTCTTATGTCAATGCTGTTTAAGCAAACGGCTTATTTGTAAGTTAGTAGGGCGACTTCGGCGGCAACGACTTGGCCAGCTTGTTTGCTGGGGCCTTGGCCCTTGCCTTTTAGCTTGCCGTTGACAAAGACGCCGACTGTGAAAACCTTGTCGTGGTCGGGACCTTCCTCGCTAATAACCTTGTAGACTGGCGTAAAGCCGTCTTTGCTTTGGACAATTTCCTGTAATTGGCTTTTGGGGTCTTGCCATGATCCAGATTGTAGAATTTCCTCAAATGTTGTTAGCAAGCTCTTTTCTATAAATGACTTTGCTGTGTCGTAGCCTTGGTCTAGATAGATTGCACCAATGATTGCCTCGTAAGCGTTAGCCAAAATTTGGGCTCTGGCCCGTTCGGTGCCGCGCTTCTCGCCCCTGGACAGGCGCAAAAATGGCTCAAAGCCGTAGCGAGCCGCCGCAGCGCCAATGCTCTCTGTACGGACCAATGCGCTACGCCAGTTGGTTAAAATACCTTCTGGATCTTTGTAATTCTTGTACAAATATTCAGTCGCCACCAGCTCCAGCACGGCGTCGCCCAGAAACTCTAGGCGTTCGTTGTGCTCGTGCACTGTTTTTTTATGCTCGTTGACGTATGAACGATGCGTAAAAGCCATGAGCAACAGAGCAGAATCCTGGAAAGTCACTCCCAGAACGTCTTGAGCAAATTTTTGATAAGCGGATAAATCTTGCATTTCTAAGTGGTCTCTCGGATTTTCTTCATAGCCAGAAGGATTAGTTTGCCTATATCATCGTACTCTATCTTTTCCAGCGCTTCATTGGCTGGAAACCATTTTATACCATTCATCCAATCTTCTGGCTTTAATTTGTCGGTATTGCCTTTGGCGGCAACCAGAAATATATCGGTAGTCATGAGCACTAGACTGGTAGCCCTACGATAACGGAAATGGATTTTGCCTAGCCAATTCAGCACTTTCATCTCTTGCAGCCCAGTCTCCTCGCGGATTTCTCGTTCGGCAGTTTCCTTGGCAGTCTCGCCCTCTTCAATATGGCCCTTGGGTATAGTCCAGCGGTTTTTAGCATCCTGAATCAGCAAAATTTCTACATCCTTCTTGGCGTTGCGCCGAAAAATGATGCCGCCAGCCGTAGGCTCACGCACTACTTCGTTGATTGCCGGCTTGCGATTGGTGACAAACTTCTTGAATCCTTGAATTGGTTTGGGTCGCTGCATATTAATTCTTCTTGGCTTTCTGATTAGTTGCTGGTTTGGGCTTTGGCTCAAGTTGCTTGAGTAGTGTGCCTAGCACGCCATTTATGAACTTAGACGAATTATCTCCACCGAACGCCTTGGCTAACTCTACGGCTTCGTTGATAACTACTTTGGGAGGAATATCTGTAACGTGGAGCAGTTCATAGGCGCCTATCCTCAGAACCATGCGGTCCATACGGGCAATCTGGGACATCGGCCATTCTGGTGCCAAAGGTTGCAGTTGCGCGTCCAGCTCTGACTCGTACTTACTAACGCCCCTAGTCAGTGCCTTGACAAACGCGTGATCGTCAACCATGCCGCGATACCGCCTGATATTACGATCCATCACCTCTCCCAGGTCAAACTTGTCGTCTTGACACTCACGCCTGAACTCTTGCTCATACAGTGATTGCAGGGCGATGATGCGGCCGAGATGTCGGTTAGCACTCATAATTGTTAATTTCCGTTTATGGTCTTAAGTATACGCTTTTAGGGCAAGTATACTTAGACTTTGGCTGTTTTACCCTGAGCTTGTCGCAGGGGTTTTTTAGCAGACTTGACGATAGCACCCAAGGCTTTGCCAGACTCTTTGCGAGTGGTGAATACCTTTATCGGACTCTTAGCATTGACTGCTCGGGCAAGCTTGAGCACCAAATGGCTACGACGCGAGCCGGTACGACGGGCAGATGTTCGCTTCTTGGGTTTACCCATATAAAATAACTCTCCTTGACTTCTTACTGATAATACTTAGGGTAAGCTTAACAAAAAATGCGTCAAAACTCAAGCTAAACTCGACTTATGCGACGGCACCGCTGCCCTGGGTTTTCTAGGCGGTAGTGAGCCAGCTATTTCTGAAAGAGAGGTAGCAAAGGCTACATCGAAAGAAGAAATAGTTGGGGTAACTCGAATAGAAAAGCCTGGGAAGTGGGGAGCTTTGCGTAAGTCGAGTTATACTACGAAGTTAATCAGCTTGTTAGGAACATATATGGTCTTTTTGGGCTCGCCTTTTAGATAAGATTTAACTTTTGCGTCTGCTTTGGCGGCATTGACTACTGTCGCTTCGTCCGAGTCTGTTGCGACGTCAATGTTAGCTCTGAGTTTGCCATTGACCTGAACAACAATGTTCATGGTATCTGATACTAGATATTGGGAATCATGAACAGGCCAACTGCTAGCATGAACCGACCTTTTATTACCCAGCTGACTCCATAACTCCTCGCTAAGATGCGGAGCAAAAGGAGCAATCAGCTGTACCAAAGTCGTAAGAGCTTGCTTCCAAGAGTCGCCTCCCGTAAATCCAGCTTTAGCCTTAATTTTATATAGGTCGTTCACGAATTCCATAAGATAGGCAATGGCAGTGTTGAATCCCATATCATGCAAATCCTCCGATACTTTAGCTATTGTCTTGTTGGATAGCTGCAATAATTCCTGATTTTTACCGCTTTTCACATTATGCTTTTCACTTTTGACCTCACCCAAGTACTCTTGGGTGATCGTCCAAACGCGTTGCAAGAACCTAAACGCCCCGCCCATGCCTTCAACACTCCAGTTGGCCGATTGGTCCCACGGGCCGATGAATAGTTCCATAATCCGGACGGTATCCGCGCCGTAGCCTTGCTGTATCAGATCATCGGGAGCAATTACATTGCCCCAGCTTTTGCTCATTTTGCGGCCATCTGGCGCCAAAATCATGCCCTGGTTTCTGAGCGCATTAAACGGCTCGTCAAATTCAATTAGACCTGCGTCGTGCATTACCTTGGTCCACATACGGGCATAAAGCAAGTGCATAACAGCGTGCTCTGCGCCACCTATATAGTCATCAACTGGCAGCCAGAACTTGGCCTTTTTTGGGTCAAATGGGACTTTATCGTTGTGCGGATCGGCAAAGCGCAG
>Ga0209541_10012598_pt1 | contig 13067 bp, 13 predicted proteins | sample RifCSPlowO2_01_FD_184027 | JGI IMG/M metagenome (GOLD analysis project Ga0209541, IMG submission 184027) | Groundwater microbial communities from Rifle, Colorado - Rifle CSP2_plank lowO2_0.1 (SPAdes) (version 2) | ecosystem: Environmental > Aquatic > Deep subsurface > Groundwater | place...
AATGATATGGGCCAGAAATTCCAAGATGCGATTGTTTGGTGTGGGCATTACAGCGCTAGTTGTAGGATTTGGTTTTATTGTAGCCGGTGTATTGATTGGCAAAAACGTAGTTTTCAATATCTTCCCGCCAACCAAAAACTCTAACGGCCTAGTCATAAATATGAATTTCCCCCCCGGTACTTCCGTAGAACAAGCCAGACAAATTGCCGAGCGAGCAGATGCACTGACGGCTAGTGTGATTGATAGTAATTTTGTCCAGAGTTCATTTTATAACTCTGGGAATGCCCAATCGGCAATGGAACAGGTAGAGCTTACACCGTACACTTCGCGAAAAATTACCTCGCCCCAGATAGTTAAACAACTGCAAAATGACTTTGATACAAAGTTTAAAGAAGCTAAAGTTTCTGTTGGTCAAAATGACGTTGGTCCACCGTCGTCAGCTTTTATAGTACAGCTAGATGCCCACAGTCGTGAAAATGCTCTCAAAGTAGGCAAGGACATGGTGGCGTTTTTGGAGCGGACCGAGCTTAAAAGACCAAGTGGCAAAAGTGCACGATTTGTTAATGTTTCGTTGTCAAATACTAGCCAATATGACCGTTCAGACGGCAAACCAATAATTACTGTTAGCGCGGGATTTGACGGAAACGACACAACAACTTTGGTCACTTTAGCTCAGGCTGAAGTTAAGAAGGAATTTTCACCTAAAAAGTTAAAACAATATGGGCTGAAATCTGATGCCCTTGGCTTTGACCTAGGCCAAGAATCTGACAACCAAGACTCGTTTAAAACCTTGGTATTAGCATTTCCAATTCTACTTATTGTAATGTACATACTGTTAGCTCTTGAATTCCGATCACTCTTGCAACCATTACTTATTTTTATGGCTATACCATTTAGTATTTTTGGTGTCATGCTAGGTTTATATCTAACTGACAACGCCATTAGTTTCTTTGCACTGCTTGGCTTCTTTGCATTGCTTGGACTTAGTATCAAAAACACGATTTTGTTGACAGACTATGCCAATCAGTCCAGGCGAAGCGGGATGGGAGCTATTGATGCCGCTCATGCCGCGTTAGAAGAACGGTTCAGGCCATTATTTGCCACCAGCGTAACTGCAGTGGTGTCGTTAATTCCCCTGGCGTTAACAAGCCCATTCTGGCAAGGTTTGGCGGTGGTACTAATCTTTGGCCTGATCTCAAGCACGTTCTTGGTAGTGACTGTATTTCCATATTATTACTTAGGTGCGGAATATCTAAGGTTGCGTCTTTCGCCCAAGCACTTCTTTGTTTGGATGATCGTAACAACCTTGATAATTATTGCCGCCAGCAAGATTGTTGGAGGTTATGCGTTCTATATATTGCCATTTAGCCTAGCTTTAGTAATCTTACAAGCTATATTCAAAAAGCGCTTAGCCCGGCGTTGATCAAAATCCTTCGTAAGTGCTATATCACTTATTTACTTCCTTATGCTTTAATTAAGACGTGGCTATAAAAGTGAATACCAAAGAATCTCAAGAGTGGGATAAGCTTGTATTGGGGCTTGGTAATGCTTCTCACTACATGCAGTCAAGTGCATGGGGAGAGTCGAAGGGTCATAGCCAGTGGCCAGTTTCAAAAATTATTGTTCAGTCAAAAAGCAAGACCTTGCCAGTCCAGGTATTTTCCAGAACAGTACCCGGGCTTGGCAGGTTGCACTATGCTCCCGAAGTCGCAGGTGTAAACAAGGGTGTAATCCCCGATTTAACAAAGTCTGTTCGTAAACATTATAGTAAAGGACTAGCTTTTAAGGTTGAACTTTATCAACCTTTCTCAGAAGATCTGATAACTGCTTTTGAAGCTAACGGTTGGATCAGGGGTAACTCTGTCCAATATCGCAACACCGTAATCGTAGATTTGGGTGGTAAAGAAAAAGACATGTTTGCAAGGATGAAAAGACGAGCCAGATATGAAGTAGGCCTGGCTCAACGTAGCGGTGTAAAAGTTGAAAAGGTAGATGTTACTCAAAAAAACCTTAATACACTTGCCTCTCTGATGGATCTTACCGCCAAACGCTCTGGTGCGTTTTTTCGTCAACCGTCTTACAGCAATAAATATTGGCATGCCTTTAATGGAAATAATCAAGGCAGTATATACTTTGCACGGCACGGTAATGACTTGTTGGCCGGGGCATTCGTAATAACATTTGGCAAATGCGCTTGGTACAAAGACGGTGGTTCTGACAGAAAGAAATCTAACCTTATGGCACCAAGATTATTGCAGTGGGATATTATGTGCGATCTTCAGACCCAAGGACTCAAACAATATGATTTATCAGGCATACCTGCGCTAGAAGATCTAGAAACAAGTTCATTGAAGGGTTTATATACTTTTAAAACAGGATTTTCAAATGATACTGTGCGCTTGATGCCAGCTATGGAGCTGCCATTTGGCAAACGTTATGCCATATGGCCCAAGGCAGAACATCAATTCTTGAGGTTGTACTCCGGCCTCAAAAAAGACTTTTGGTATTAGGATATATTAGTCTTATTCAAGAATTGGTACAGCACAATGTGCGGGCTATAACTTTATTGTTGATCCAAATACGATTGTGCAATATTTGCAACGTCCTCGTCTTCAGGTGCGCGTTTAATAGTATTGATCACATTGGTGTCGCGGCTACCATGCTGAAATAGTGCGAACGCTGATCGAAACCGAACATAGGGATTTTCATCGGTTCTCATGTGGTCAGTTAAAGCTTCTGCTACTGTAGGCTTAAGGTCAATTGAGGATTTCTCAAACAAGCTAATCGCCAAATCTCTTAAGTTGGGATCTTCATTTTCTACGGCTGTTTCAGCCCACCCAAGATACTCATCGTTATCTGCTACACCCTGTAGTACGTGATCAATTGCATCCCATTCTTCAGCAACCGCTAAGGTTTGTAGCTCAGCTAACGATGGCTTAGACATATCAACCTCTTCTCCGTTTGTCATTCATTATCCTACTATTGCATATTCAAAAAACATCTTGCTGTGATTATATATGGTACCCGCGGACGGATTCGAACCGCCGACCCTCTGTTCCGAAGACAGATGCTCTAATCCACTGAGCTACGCGGGCAGACCATCGCTATTATAACAGATAGCCATATCAAATAAGCATGAGCGCACACACTAATTGAAAAAAAGTAAAACTTATGACATAGTGAATGTATGAATATGACTGTTTGGGCAGAACAACAACCCGCTATTGATCCTACAATTGCCTTTATAGAGTCACCAGGCCACCGTCATTTATTATCTGGTCCAGCCAGGAAAGCAGGTGTATTAATAATGGGTGGAATGTCTGCACTGGGGATCTATGCTATTGACGGTAATAGTGTGGATGCGCAACCAAAATATCCCAGTCATACCGTTATGGCAACGGTGTTTTGGATTGGAGAGCCAGCCACTGCTGCTAATGGATATATAGATAATGAGTCAACAGCCTGGGTTGATGAGGCCAGAAAAAGATTTGGAGGAATTGACGATCCAAAAAAACGTAATGAACTTGGTCTACCGGCCGGTTTTAAACCCAAAGAAAATCCATATTATGTTGCACTGCCGGTTGATGAGTTTAATAAGGATGGACTAATTAAAGGAGTACGTGAGGCATCACCTTGGGCAGCCGAAGCCAAAAAGTTACCCAAGGACGGTAGTCAATCCTTATTTAAGGGTCGCTGGATAGAGGTAATAAAAAAGGGAATCAAGGGCAAAAAAGACAAAATAGCGTATGGCCAATGGGTTGATAGTGGTCCTTTTGTTCATGATCCAAACTATGTCTTTGGTCCATCTACAGCCAAACCAAAAAACCAGGTTGGCTTAAAAGCCGCTATAGACCTTTCGCCCTCACTGGCATTCTATCTAAATCTAGGCAAAAATTTGTCACAAGCTAGCGGCACAGTGACCTGGCGTTTTGCAGATCGCAGTAATGTACCAAAAGGTCCATGGACCAAATTTCCATCCATAGACAACAGAACTCACTGGGAAAATTAATATCAAACAAGTTTTATCTGTATTTTGAAGACTTAACAGAGTACAATTGGATAATCATGCCACAAATTCGTAATTTTGCCGAGGCACATACGGTTCTGTCCAAATATGTGTCTCGAAACTCCAAGCCGGGAAGTTATTCGCTGGGCCGGATGCAGAAGCTAATGCAAAAACTTGGAAATCCTCAGAATAGAATAAAGATCATTCATGTGGCAGGTACGTCCGGCAAAACCTCAACCTGTTATTACATTGCTGCTCTACTTCAAGCTGCTGGTCAAAAAGTAGGGCTAACAGTTTCACCACATGTAGATGAGGTAAACGAACGTGTACAGATAAATCTTACCCCGCTAACAGAGCAGGATTTTTGTCAAAAACTTAGCGAGTTCATAGATATTGTTAATAAAACAGGGGTAGAGCCAACTTATTTTGAGCTACTGATAGGGCTTGCCTATTGGGTGTTTGCCCAGCAGAATGTTGATTACGCTGTAGTTGAGGTTGGACTTGGCGGACTTTTAGATGGTACTAACGTTATAAATAATCAAAACAAAATCTGTGTTATTACCGATATTGGCCTAGACCACACCAATGTTCTGGGTAGCACTCTTACAGAAATTGCCACCCAAAAAGCTGGCATTATTGGCTCACACAACCCAGTCTTTATGTTCACTCAACCAGCTGAAGTTATGCTGCCCATCAAGCAGCGCGCCAAACAACAGCACGCTCAACTACATGAGTTGCGACCATTGGTAAAAAACACACAGAAATATTTACCACCATTTCAGCAGCGCAATTGGTATTTGGCCAAAACGGTTTATGACTTCATAGCAGAGAGAGATAACCTCAAAATCTTAGACACGAAGCAACTGACAAAAGCTAGCCACACTATCGTACCAGCCAGAATGGAGATAATTGAATTTGGAGGCAGGACAATTGTTATTGACGGTTCTCACAACGGGCAAAAAATGGAAGCCTTAGCAAAAGGTATGCAAAAGTTATTTCCAGGCAAGTCAGTGGCTGCATTAGTGAGTTTTGTAACCAGCGAATCCTCACGAGCGCCAGGTGCACTAGAGCAGCTATTGCCGATTACGAGCTCTCTGATGGTCACCAGTTTTAGTGGTGAACAGGACACTCCCAAACACTCTGTTGGTCCTAAAGTTATTGCAACTATTGCCAAAAAGCTAGGTTTCAAGAACGTAACAGTCGTCAGTGATCCTGGCCAGGCATTCACCACTCTGCTTAATCAGACCGAGGACATACTACTAGTTACGGGGTCTTTTTACTTGCTCAATCATATAAGACCTCTTATGCTAGTCAAGTGATCAGATTTATTGCCGCAATTGATAAAAAGCTCGGTCTGGCTAATGAACATGGAATTCCTTGGCATGGTAAGGTTCCCACCGATGTAGCTCAATTTCGCCAAAAAACTATCCATGGGATAGTTATGATGGGCTATGGATGGTATCAAGAGCAGCAGAGGCCATTACCCGATCGTCGTAATCTAGTAGCGGTGCCGACCGATGAGATTCTAAGGCCAGGGTTTGAACACATTAGAGATGCTAGGAAATTTTTAGAAACCACAAAAGATGACATCTGGGTTGGTGGAGGTGCGGCCTTGTTTGCAAGCACTATTGATCTGGCCGATGAACTTTACCTCACACATCTCGATCAAGACTTTAATTGCACTAAATTTTTCCCAGAATACCAAGAACAATTCGAACTTATTAACAAAAGCCAACCCCAAACCGAAAACAACATAACGTTTTATTTTGCGATGTATCGCAGAAGGACATAAGTGATACTTTTCATCATTACAATGGTGTTCATTACAATCGCCGTATTAGTTGTTGGGATATTTCTAAAAAGTGATCAAGGTAGCCGCGAGCCCCCAATTGCGCTGTGGGCAGCATTGGGCATGGGAGTTGTAGCGTTAGTAGCTGCCATATTTATGGAGGCAAACTTGTTGCCAGATAAACTGAATCTCAAAACCATTCATGAACTTAGCTTAGGGACTAGGGCATTTTCTTTTATTGGAGTTGGACTTATCGAAGAAGCTGCAAAATTCTTTCCTCTAGCAGCTATCTTGTGGCGCAAAGATTACTTTAACGAGCATACAGACGGAATAATATATTTTACTGTTTGTGGATTTGGCTTTGGAGTTGTTGAAAATATTGGGTACACGCTAGTCTTTGATGCTAAGGCGGGGGTCGCTCGAATTTTCTTAGTACCTATTTTCCATGCCTCTATTACTGCATTCTTGGGCTATTTTTTAATAAAAGCCAAGCTTAAAAACCGCAAATTTTATTCGGTACTCCCATATTTTATATTGTTTGCCTTGTTACATAGTTTGTATGACTTTGGTCTTGTGTCGGGAGTAATCATGCTGGCTATCTTGTCTTTTATTATAACCGTCTCACTTACGGTCGGATTGTTTCTACTTTTTGGCAAAGCCAAAGCTAAAGATCAGGCGCTTGGTATAAGCTCTATTGGCCATAATAAGTATTGCCGTGCTTGTGGCAGGGAAAATACTAACCGTAGTGTTTATTGTGAATATTGCGGCCAGCGTGCATAATAAACATTAGCAAAAAGGAACAAACATGAACTGTCCGCATTGCAATACAGAGATAGACCCCGGAGCGGTGTTTTGCGGTAACTGTGGACAAGCCCTAAGCCCTCAACCAATAGCTCAACAACAGATAATAGGACAGGCAACCGCACCCAGTCCTACACCTTTTGGTCAAGTAACCCAGCCAACTCAAACGGCCGCTCCTGCGAGTTCAGCACCACCTTTTCAACCTGCTGCTATAAGCTCCGCTCAAGTTGGCACGGTGCAAACATCGCCTTCGGTATTTAGTCCTCAGCCGGCCGGTGTAACAAATGCACCAATGACAGGAGGCTTTAATAATATGCCAGCCTATGCTAGCCCTATTGCAATGCAAAAAAAGGGGGATGGTTTGGCAACAGCATCTCTAGTACTCGGAATCTTGGGATTAATCGGATGGATTGTTGCAATTGTTGGATTTATTATGGGAATATTGGCACTAATCTTCGGCACTTTGTCACTTAAGTCTTCAAAACGTGGCTTTGCAATAGCCGGGACAATATTATCTATTCCTGTTATTGGAGCATCAATATTTAGTGCTGTTATAGGCTATCAAAATTACCAAAAAAAGCATGACACAACCAAAAGCTCAACTTCCTCAAACAAGACAGCTGTTGTCAAAAACGCCGATGAGCAAACCGTTAGCACCTCTTGCTATGATATCCAGTTGCCAAAGGCGCTAAAGATAACTCAGAGTCCTGATAATTGTTCTATAAGTGGCCTAGATGAAGTAGCAGGATCGTTTTACACTGTCGTAGGACTGACGGTAGACCAGAGTACCTTAGACGATCTCAAGACGGCCTCAAGACCAGATATCCTAAACTTCTTAAAATCTTCTCCAGGCAGTTCAATTGCCTCGGAAGAGCAAACTACTTTTAGAGGAGATAAAGCTTATCACTATGTCCTAAAGAGTGCCGAAGGCGACCAGGGCAATGCGATTTATGTTGCCCACAAGTCCAGCACCGACAATTTGTTTATCTTCTTACGTATTGAGGATAATGGCGAAGCTGGCTTAGACGGGTTAGAGCAAGGCCTGGCATGGAAGTAAAAACACAATCGGAAAAGGTATCAAAAAAAAGTGCCTGGTTAACACTTAGTTCGGCTAGTCTATGCATAGGGTTGTCGATAGTTTTAAGCTGGCAGTATTCATTTATATTTAGTCAGCAACAGCCTATCTTGAAGGCTCTGACAACAGTTAGGTTTTCGGATAGAACAACTGAAAGTAGTGAGCAGTTAGTAGCCCAAAATGAGTCAACAGCAAGCGGCTGGACTGGACCACATGCGCTAGGTCGTTTAATAGGCGGTCAATAAATTTAAACAAAAAGTGACTATTTATTTAAAGTGTGTCTTAGGCTGTCCACTATATTGTCGACAAATGGCACATGGTTCAATAAACTAATTATCCAAAGCAGAAGGCCAATTACGATCGTCCCGCCCAAAAATGCTCCAAAGCCAGACGCCAATCCCTTTAAAAACGAAAACCAGATTACCTGTTTTTTGTTGACGTATCCAGAATCATAAAATTGCTGTAGTTTCTTACCTAGCTCCAATAATTCGAACTCTTGAAGTTTGTTTTTTGATCCCATACCACTATTATACTCTGAAAACTGAACTAATTATGGTTGATAGCGGCTATCTATAGAATCAATTATGCTCTCGGAATTGAGCTTTTAATCTTTTAATTCCATAGACTTTCTTATATCTCGGGTATTCATTAAATTTTTGCAGCGGCCAAACAGTAGTTGTTCTCCCTACATAAGTTGCATGTAACAGATTGTCAGCAGTGGAATTTTCGCCGGTATGAATCGCCACATGTTTGACTGGAAAATCGGACCAATTAGTTAACTCACCATCCTTATAATTAGGTACAAAGCTTTCAACAGAAACGCGGGGGCTAGCAACACCAAACCACACTAGATCACCAAGCATGGCTGAGCCCATATCTCCCACTTCTTCAAAATAAGTTGAATCTTTATAAAGCTCAGAGCTTCTGTAGATAGTAGGCAGATCAACATCGTATAAATCCTTTAGCACAAGATGTGCTAATGAAATACAATTTATTCCTTTCTCAAGTGCAATATCAAAAGTTAAGGCTTTATCGGGACCTTGGGTAAACTCATACCTAAACGGGGTGTCTAGATATTTTTGAATAATATGATTCATAGCTACATTTTACTGCTTTCATATGAAGTAAGTAGCTCTTTAGTTACTTACTAAATTAATACAAGATGCAATATATTATATTACAACGTTTTTATGTCATCAGTATGTGGTTATGTTAAAAATATGTGATAGGATGTTATTGATAGATAAGGAGGGATATTATGAATTTAAGACACACATTAAGACTACTAACTTTAACGGCATTAGTTGTAGGAGCGGCAGTCGTTTTTGCTCCAAATAACAACAAAGTACTAGCAGCTGAAACCAAACAACCAACAAAACCAGCCGAAAAGAGCTCGCAAACAAGCTATATTTACACTGCTCAATCCGGCGATTCATATACAAAAATGGCCCGGAAAGCAATCCAAACCTATGGTAAAAAATCAAAAATTAACATCAGCCAGGCGGGGATTGTCTTTGCAGAAACTAACATGACTATACAGGCGGGTTCGCCTATTCTGGAAATAGGCCAAAAAGTTGAAATAAAAGAGTCGGTAGTAAAAGATTGGGCAGATAAAGCCCTTAAACTTACAGATGCCGAGAAATCTGCTTGGAACTATTACGTTCAATTTGTGAACTTTAATACTGACAGGGTCGGTGTTGCCGGATAAGATTTTACTACCCAATTACTAACCTTGCCAGGGGGAACTAGGACTGAATGTACATTTGCTGTTACTTTGCGTGAAATTTAAGAGACCAATCGTAATCTGAGACTATTTTTTAGCTGTAAATATATTGATTACTACTTACTTTATTCTCGTTAATGGTTTTTCTTTACAACAAAGCTTGTATTTATTCAATAAATGAGGTTTAATTTGTATTAAGCAGACCATGCTATGACCTGTGGTGGGACGTTAACATATACGCGTTGTTATATAAGCGTTGAGATACAGCGGTGGGCAAATATCTTCAACAGAATTTGATCTGCGAATCATCAAATTCTAATTAGGTGAGGTGATATGTTGGCCAAGTGCCGCCGTTGTAAGCGAATACCGAGGCATGCCCGGATATGCTTGTTAATTGCAGCTCATAATGAAGAGCTGATTCTGGATTCTACTCTTAAATCCGCCATATCAGCCGGTATGTGCAGGCATCATATCTATGTGGTTGATGATAATTCATCTGACAATACTTACAATATTGCTGTTAAGCGTTTGGGCAAAAGTAATGTCCATAGGGTAAAACGAAGTGGCAAAGCATTGGCGCTGTATAAAGCTATCGGCCGTTTTAGAATCAAAAAAAATTATACGTGGCTACACGTAGCTGATGCTGACTGTTTGTTCTCAAGAAATTATTTTAGAATTATCCGCCGAGATCTAGATCCGAATAAATACTGTGCTGCTATTGGGGTGGTACAGAGCCTGCGCGGCGGTTGGATTAGTGCTTATAGAACGTGCTTATATGCTTTTGGGCAAGTTGTTAATCGCCGTATTGAATCCTTCTTGAGAGTAATTCCCGTCATGCCTGGGCCCACAAGCATTTACCACACATCAATATTGTCAGAGCTGGATTTCTTTGCACGTAGTGTTACTGAAGATTTTGATATGACACTCCAGATTTACCGCAAAAAACTGGGCCGAATCCAATATATCAAAACGGCGGTTATTTATAGCCAGGATCCCAAAACTGTGAAGGGTTATTATAAACAAATTTCTAGATGGTCAAAGGGTTATTTCCAAAGTCTAATTAACCATCACATAGGCCTCAAGCCTAGTCCGATTGATGTATATTTAGCCTATCAAATATTTAAAACACTGTTTTTTGCAACAGAAATTTTGGTTCTTTTCCCGCTCAGGGTGACAATTATCGGAAGTGGACAGTTATTGTTGATCATGGTTGCGTCTGATTTTCTGATGATGTTAACATTTGCAGTTTTTGGTGCAATATATTCCAAGCGGTGGGCGGTACTATTATACTTCCCAGCATTTTTTGTACTGAGGGCAGTAGATATGGTTGTATTTATTAAGGAAATGCTTGCTGTTTCATTCAAGAGGCTACTGAGAATAGAAAGAAAATTGGCAACCGGTTGGTCTGTAGCTGACAGGCGTTACAAGTTAACGTTTGAAGCCATTGCTGACGTTAGCAAGAAATAATTTCCATGGCTAGTCGAAAAAAGAAGAAGAAATATGACGATGAACGCATGCACTTTTTGCGTGCACTTGCCCTAGTGATACTTGTTGTAGGATTTGTATTCTCGGCAATAATGTCTGTTTATGCGTTTGTTAAAACTAAAGAAATTGTCCAACACCCAGATATTTACCGTAAGCAACGAGATTATAAATGTAGTGATGAAACCGTAGACCAAGAATTAGTCGCAACTGGCACCAGACAATTACTAACTCCGTCGATGGAATTATTAGACAAGTCACGCAATAGATGGTCGGGAGAGTTAAATAATAACCCGAATTTTAAAAAATCTAACCCTTATGAACCTGAGCTTCCGGCCGGATACAGAAATGTGTCAGTTGGTAGTGCGTCTGGAAACTTTCTACATGATAAGTTTAATCATTCCCTGCAAATATTTGCTAATATTCCAGATGGCACCGATGGCCAAGCGGGCTGGTACATGGATTACTTCGGGGCTGATAGTACTAAGCAGTATATCTTTAAAACAAGCTATATTCTTAACCAGGCAAAGTCTACTATCATAGCCGAAGAAGTTGACTCCGGTGGAAATATTAAGTACACCGATTTAGTGCTACTGGAGCCTACTAAAAATAAAGACAAAGTAGATAAAACTATATTGTTTGTGCCCCTACCATCAACTGTTAAAATGCGTTTTTACTCACAACTTACATCTATGGGCTCCATGAATATATTTGAAGAAAGTGTACATAGCATAGATGGCATGGGATTGGCTGAGCCTTTGATAACAGTATCGTTTGACGATGGTTGGAGCAGCGTACATACCGCCGCAAAACCAATACTAGATGAACTTAAAATTAAAACAACTCAAAGTATCATAGCCGATTCATTTCGTTCATTGCTATCCGGATATATGAATCTGGGTGAAGTAAAACAATTCGAGAAAGAAGGGCATGAAATTGCCTCACATTCTATAAGGCACTGTAATTTGGCCAGGCTCTCAAATGAAAATTTGGAGTATGATATTAAAGCTAGCAAGCTCTTGCTTGAGTCTGAATTTGGCTCAATCAGGGGCCTAGCATATCCGTACGGTTCATATAATCAACATGTCGAAGACGTAGCCAAAACTGAGTATGATTATATTCGCACAACGATGACAGGTTACAACGGTTTGCTCATGGATCGCCATGAACTCAGGTCGATTACTATCAATCCAGAAATGACAATGGATGAGTTTAGGTCAATGATTGACTTAGCTATCAAGAACCACTTGTGGGTTAATATTATCTATCACAAAGTTGGTGAAGCACCGGATGTTTATGGGATAACTCCAGCAGCACTTCGTGAACAACTAACCTACCTAAAAACTAAGTCAGTTAGAATTGTTACTACCTCCCATGCAGTTGATATCATCTCAAAACAACAAAACGAGCGCTTCGGAAAATTCTTACCCTAAAATCTCAAAAACAAAACAAGAACTATTTGTCCCATCTCAATTCTTAACTTTTGCTATCATAGGTTAATGAATACAGATGGTCTCCGAAAGACGTATAACCGAATCGCCCAAGACTTCACCGATGAACATTATTCAAATACTTGGGATGATGATTATCTAAGATTATTTGCGAACAGTTTATTAAAAGGCGCAAAGGTATTAGACCTGGGCTGTGGAGCGGGTAATGACACAGCTAAGCTCGATAAAATGGGCTTTGCTACAGAAGGAATCGATTTATCTGATAAATTAATTGAGATCGTCAAACAGAAGACCCCTAATCTTAAATTCGTGCAGGGCGACATGCTCAAACTACCATATAAGGATGCGAGTTTTGATGGCGTTTTTGCCAAGGCCTCAATTCTTCACATTGCTAAGGAAGATGTTCCTAAAGTCTTGGCCGAGATAAAAAGAGTATTAAAACCTAAAGGGATTGTTCATATCGCCATAAAAGGTGGAGAAGGCGAAGGTTTGATAAATGAGGATGATTATGGTTATAAATACCAACGGTTCTTCTCGTACTGGAAGATGGAACCCTTTGTTGAGCTTCTGAAGAAACAGAGTTATAAAATAGTAAGGAAAGAAGTTTGGCGCCGAACGCCCGAAAGCTACACGATCTGGCTAAAAATTCTCGCACAAAAGTCAGAATAAACACACTCGAATTAGAGGAGCCTTGTGACAATTATTTCAACCGCAATTAACTTAAGTCGACAGGTTCTCTA
>Ga0209541_10012602_pt1 | contig 13066 bp, 9 predicted proteins | sample RifCSPlowO2_01_FD_184027 | JGI IMG/M metagenome (GOLD analysis project Ga0209541, IMG submission 184027) | Groundwater microbial communities from Rifle, Colorado - Rifle CSP2_plank lowO2_0.1 (SPAdes) (version 2) | ecosystem: Environmental > Aquatic > Deep subsurface > Groundwater | place: Rifle...
ATCTTTGGTTACCATTCTCGATAGCTGTTCTAAAGGGTTTATATTTTAAAAAACTAAGGTGAGGACTAAACAATTTGAATTTTTCCCACCTAGGTTGGAGATAGGAGGAATCATCCTCAGGATAAAGTCTTTCTATTAACCCCATAAATAAAAAGGAGAAATTTTGTCTTTTAAATGTTTCTAAACTCTTCTGTTTTGTCTGCTATTTCTGTGTTTAATGATTTTTATTTTATTTAGAATAAACGGATTTATAAAATTTTTTGGATTCAAAAGATATAAATATTCAAATTTCTTATCTTTTAAGGGGTTTAGTATATTTAAAAATGATAGATAAAATAATGGACAATAGGTCTCTCGCAGTATTTCAAGGAAAGGGAATAAGGAGGACTTGGTTTAACGATGAATGGTGGTTCTCTGTAGTTGACATAACGGGGGTTCTTACTGAAAGTGATGATGCGCGAAATTACTGGAAAGTTCTCAAGCACAGGCTAAACAAGGAAGGTAGTGAGGTGGTTACAAAATGTAACCAACTGAAATTGCAAGCAGCAGATGGCAAGTTATACGAAACTGATTGTGCCAATACAGAAACCCTCTTTAGAATCATTCAATCAATCCCATCTCCTAAAGCAGAGCCATTTAAGCAATGGTTAGCCCAAGTAGGTTATGACAGAGTGCAAGAAATTGAAAACCCAGAGCTTGCTCAAAAACGTATGAAGGAAATTTACAAGCTAAAAGGCTATTCTGATGACTGGATTGAGAAAAGGGTTAGAGGGATTGCTATTAGAGATGAGTTAACAGACGAATGGAAGAAAAGAAGTGTCAAGACAGAAAAAGAGTTTGCAATCTTAACAGCTGAAATCTCAAAAGCTACTTTCGGCATGACTCCAAGTGAATATCAAAAATTTAAGGGGTTAAAAAAAGAAAACTTAAGAGATCATATGAATGATTTCGAACTTATATTTTCTATGCTTGGTGAGAGAGTATCTACTGAAATAACAAGAAAGGAAGATAAAAAGGGATTTATAGAAGTTGAAGATGCTGCTAAAAGAGGCGGAAGGGTGGCAGGAAATGCAAGAAAAGAAACTGAAAAAGAATTAGGCAGGTCAGTTACATCAAAAGAAAATTATCTTCTTGAACCAGAAAAAAAGAAAAAATTGGAATATAAAAATAAGATATAAAGAATTATTCATACTTCTAATCTCTGAAAAAAATTTTGATTTAATTACAAAGATTATTGAGTATTTTTGGATTCAAAAGATATAAATACCAAAATATCATCTAGCTAATGAATGGTAAAAGGCAGGAAAAAACTTTCTATAGGGATTATTTACTATAAAACATATCATGATTATGAAGACAGATTACTTCCGAATGCTTTAAGGAAGAAAAACATGGATGTTATTTGCTTGCCTGCTGAAGAGCAGCTTGATTTTGATGAGATTAAAGAGAAGACAAAAAATTGCAAATTGATTTACAATGACACCATATGCCAGCCAATATTGTTTGAGTCTCTCGAGCTTTCTAAAACTCTTGAGGAGCTTGGGAAAAAAGTAATAAACTCCTCGTATTCGTTTTATTACCAGGAAGACAAATGGATGTTCTACTTGAAATGCCTGGAGCACAGAATACCGACGCCAAAGACTTATCTAATACCAAAAGAAACCAGATATTATGGGAAGGCGATTAAAGAGATATTAAAAAACAAGCCGATGGTTTTAAAGGGGGTATTTTCAGACAATGCAAAGCTGGTTGAAAGGGTTACTAGCTATCCGATGTTTCTTAAAAAATTAAAACACATTATTAAAAATGACCCTGAATCTCCTGTTGTTGCTCAAGAGTATATCCCAAATTCTAACAGGAGCTATAGAGCGACGCTAATCAATCACAAGCTGCAGCAATTCATAGTTAAAATGAGCAAGTCATGGAAACAATCTGGGCATGAAAGAGAACATTTCAGGCTTCTTAAAATCAATAAAAAGATAAAAAAACTTTGTGAGAGAACGTCGAGGGCTCTTGGGATGCAGGTCTGCGGTCTTGATTTAATATTCAGCAACGGAAAGTGGTATGTTATAGAAGCAAACAGCTGCCCGAGCTTTGATTTTATTTACCACGATGAAAATAGACTAGTGAAGAATCTTGCAAATTACCTTTATTCTGAATGCAGGAAACTAGGCTGATTTTTTTCTTATCTCTCTTAAATATTTCAGATTTATATTGGCTGTAATCATGCCTTCCTTTCCAAAAATTTCTTTGATAATTTTATGAGGCTCTGCTATTGCAGTATATGACGTTAGATGTTTTTCCTTTAAGTCGATTGGATTACAAAACACCATATAAGCTAAACTTTCATATGCTCTTGCGAGTATTAATGATTGAAGTATTTTTTTCTCGAATTTTTTATGGCTCTTTTTGTGCGCCCATTTGTCGTAACACCAATACATCGGGCAGAAGATAATCTTCGCGCCTTTTTTCGCCATATTCTTCATTGCTGTTGTATTAGAAACATCCCAGCATATAGCTATGCCGATTTTGCAAAAAGGTGTATTATAGATGTCAAACTTAGAACCTGGATATATGTTCGGACCATCTCCCTGAAGATGAACTTTCTTGTGCTTTCCCAAAAGATTACCGTTGCTGTCTATAATTAATGCAGAATTATAATTGTATTTCTTTTCCTTAAGATGAGTAGAGATAATTCCCCAGAGGTTAAATAACTTACATGCCTCCATTACCTGCGAGATGATTAACTTGTTCTTTTTCGGACCGAGCGAGATAGAATCCTCGGGAAAGCAGATTAAGTCTACTTTTTTTTGCTTAGCAAGACGCATATATTTCCTAATGTCATTTATTATAGAATCTATTGGCTGACTTATGTCCAACTGGACTGCCGCAACCTTGAAAGAGCTAACCATTTAATAAAAAAAGACATCTTGGTTTATTTAGTTTTCTATCCCTGTGAATTAAGACCTTGGAGATATTTTAATCTATGCAGGAATCGGTGTTTTGATTGGCCTTTGCTCTCTACTAAGCGCTTCAAAAATCAAAGCCTTTTCTAGATCTAATATTCTTTTTGTTACTTCATTATTTATATTTAATGTGTATAGTTTTGCCTTGCCAAATTTCCTTGTAACTTTAACAATTCCATAAAGATCAAGTATGTGCCAATATTGGAATAATGACGCCCTTGAAACTGCTGAGCCTTCTGCTATCTCTTTTTTACTGAAATCCATGCCCTTATTTTCCACTAAAAAATCTATTATTTTAAATAAAGGCATTTCTCCTGTTAGCTGCAACAACAATGATTTCATAAATTTTTTTAAAAAAACAAAGTATATAAACCTTTTCGTTCAAAGTATATTCTGGTGGACTTTTAATGTAGACGGATGAAGAGATTAAGGGAAAAATACTTCACAAATTAACTCGTCTAGGAAAATTCAAGCACAGCCATACATCAATTGATAATCTACCAAAAGGATTTCCAAAAGAGATTAGGGGAAATGTAAAATACTGCGTTGAAGAATTAATTAAAGAGGGGATATTATTCGTTAAGCCTACTAGCTATGGAAAAGAAATATCTGTTAATCCTAATAAAAAAGAGAAGATTATGTACTATATTGGAAAATTTTTAGAGAAAGAATAGATGCAATTTGAATATTATATTTTCAAGCTTACAATGTGGCTCATTCCATCTTGATGCATCGAAACCCCATATAATTTATCTGCTTGAGATATTACAGAATCATTATGCGTAATAACAATGTACTGTGCCTTCTGGGAATATCTCTTGATCAGCTCTGAGAGTTTTTCTGAGTTTCTCTTATCTAGCGCTGCATCTACCTCGTCGAGAAGATAGAAAGGAGCTGGCTCATGGTCCTGGATCGAAAATATAAATGCCAATGCAGTCAAGGATTTTTCCCCTCCAGACAGGCTTTTAATGTCCAGGAATTTATTCTGTGCAATTTTAACCATAATCTGCACTCCGCCTTCTAATGGCTTTTCAGGATTTTCCAACACTAAACGAGCTGTGCCTTTTGTCGTTAATTGGCTGAAAACAGATTCGAAATTGCTGTTGATCTTGCTGAATGTTTTCATGAATGTTGAAGTTTTTTTAGATTCCACTTCATCTATCATCTTCATGACGTCCTGCTTTTCCTCTTTAAGCTTATTTGACTTCACTTCAAGAGATTTGTATTCCTTGTTTACTTGCTCATAGATTTCTAATGCACGCAGATTTACGTTTCCAAGATTTTTTATCATGGATTCAAACTTGGTTATTTCATCTTTTAATTCTGCTTCTGACACTCCCTTTCTTAACTTTACATCTTTGTATTCCTGCAGCCCTTGGTTTAATGCTGCAATCTCTGCTACGAATTTTGCTTTGTCCAGCTTTAAATTGTTAATGCGCTCTTCGAATATTTGCGTTTTATTTTTTTCATTGTTAATCTTTAGTTCATGCTCCTGCAATAATTGGTTCAGCTTTTCTCTCTTGCCCAGCATTCCCCTGAAACTGCTGTAGAGTTTTGCTTCCTGCTTTTCCTTCTCTTTAACCTGGGATGCTTTTCCTGATATTGCCGACGACAGGGATTTTATTTCAGAATTAAATTTGTCTAGCTGAGAGTTGTTCTGCTTTATTATTTTCTGCATTGATTCTTTTTCCGGGAGCATTAACTCTTTTAATTGAGAAGAGATATTATTAATTTCCGAGTTCAGCAGAATCCTCTTTTCATTTAACTCCTGCACGAATTTTTCCAGCGACTCAACCTGGGAAATTATTTTTGGATTTCTTTTCTGGTTGATTTTTTCCCTTAGCAGCAGCCTCTTTTTGTTTAGATCCTTTAATGATGAAATATTTTTATTTATTGAGGAATCTATTTCCGATATCTGCCCTGTTAATGTCTTCAGATTTTTTTCAAGCTCTTGCTTTTCTTTCAGGATATTTCCTATATCGCCTACTGAAGTTTCTATTCTCAGTATATCCCCCTCTAGGGTTGATTTTTCCTCTCTTGCTTTGCTCATCCCCTCTTCGTTGACGGCAAGCTTTTTCTCAAGATCTTTAATTAAAGAGGTGAGCTTCGACATATCTGAGGATAATGAATCAAGATTTTTTTCCAATCCCGGAGTCAAGAACAAAGAAGAATGCTTTCTCCTGAATCCTCCTATCATCGCCCCTGATGTTTCAACTAAATCGCCGTCCAGCGTCGCCATTCTGTATTTTCCAATGCCTATTTTTCTTGCTGCATCTATATTGTCGACGATAATTGTGCTGCCCAATACATATTGAAATGCCTGCTTAAACCTTGGATCAAATTTTATAATGTCTATTGCAAGACCATGACCTTGTTTGATTTCCTGTGATGATTGTGTTCTTAATTTATTTAAAGGCAAGAAGATTGCAGTGCCTAACTTATTTGATTTCAAATACTGTATGCATTTTGCTGCTATGCTGTCGTCTTTAACAATTATGCTGTTGAGCCTGCTTCCGGCTGCGACTTCTATTGCCAATGTATATTCTGCTGGAACCTGGGCTAACTCTGCAAATGTCCCGTAAACCCCCTGCATGTTCAAGGATTTTATTTTGCTCACTGCCAGATTTGTATAAGATTCTTTTGCCAGGATTTGCTGCGTCTTTAATCTCGCATGCTCTTCCTTCTGCTGCTGCAGTCTTATCCTTGCTGAAGAGAGTTGGTTTAACAGCGTCGAATCATCCTCTAATAATTTTCCTAGAAGTTGGGCTGCCTGCTTCTGACTCTGCTTGAAATTGGTTAATTTAGCCAGCTGCTGTTTATTTGCCAACTTTTCAATTGTGCTTAACCTCAGTTCTACTTTATCTTTTTCTCTCAACAAACTTAATTTTTTCTCGTCGGGGTTTTGAGACTTTATGGATTCTATTTCTGAATCAAGCTTTGTTATTTCATTTTCCAGATCATCTGAGCTGTGCTTTTCTTTTAGCTTGCCTAACTCCTGAGATTCTTTTAACGCTTCATCTTTTAATTTTTCTAATTCCGACTGCAGCTTAGATTTTTTTTCCTGGAGAAATTGGATTTTTTTATCTGAGTCCTGCAAAGATGATTTAAGCTGCGATGTCCTTTCATTCAGTGAGGTTATTTCATTTTGGAGAGTTGAAAACCTGATTTTGTCTTCTCCAAGCTGCTCCTTTAACAACTCCATCTCGCTATGCAATGCAAGCTGGGATGATTCTCCGCTCTTTTCAATTTCATCTTTTAATTTTTGGGATTCCTGCTTTTTATCTTCAAGCTCCTGCTGCAGCTGCGAGACTTTGGTATTGATTAAATCTATCTGCGACTGATTTTTGTCTATTGAAGAAACTATGCTGCTTAATTTGTCCTCCTTTTGCTTTATATTAATATGGAGATAAGTGGCTTTATTCCTGCTGATGTTTTTTTCAAGCTCCTTGTACCGCGATGCCTGCTCGTAATCTTTTCCCAGCTCTCTCAAATAAGTGCTTCTCTCTGTCAGGACTATGTTTGCCTCTTTTAACTGCGACTCAACTTTTTCCAATTCCCTGATGGCTTTCTCTTTTTTGTCCTCGTAAACAGAGATTCCTGCTATGTCCTCTACTATCTGCCTGCGCTCTTCCGACGGCATCTCTGCTGCATGCGTAATATCTCCTTGAAGAATTATATTATGGCCGTCTGGATTTATTTTTGCCGCTGCCAGCAAATCAAGAACCTGCTGCCTTGTCCTTAATTCCCCATTAATGAAATACTTTGACTGGCCATTGTGCCTGACAAGCCTTTTGATCTCTATTTCTTTTGCTTTAGCCGGAAATGTGCTGTTGGAATTATCAAATGAGACTGAGACATATGCTTCTTTAGCCGGGTTTCCTTTCTTGCCGCCATTATAGATTAGCTTTGCCGAGTTTTCAGCTCGCATTGATTTTGAAGACAATCTTCCGAGAACAAAACATAAAGAATCTACGATGTTGCTCTTACCAGACCCATTTGGCCCTATAACTGCGGAGAAATCTTTTGAAAATGGGAGCTCTGTAGGCTTCGCAAACGATTTGAAGCCGTGTATCTTCATCTTTTTAATGTGGGTCATTTGCTACAAAGTTTATAAATTAGTTTATATATATTTTGTTATTGACTAATATTCATTTAATTTTTTCTGCTCTTTTTCCTCGACTTGTTTTTTATAGGGTATCCAGGATTTTCTGAATAATTCCGGATGCTTGTCGAAATTTTTCTTTACAAATTCCTGGCATTGATGATTTGACATGTAACCTGTTCCAATTTTCTGGCCAATTTTTTTTTCTATTTTTTCTACTTCTTGTTCTCTTGCAACTTTTGCAATAATTGAAGCTGCACTTACTACATAGAAATTTTCGTCTGCCTTGTGCTCTAGAACCATCTCCATGTCGGGGTTATTAAGAAATTTTCTCAGGTAGACTGTATAAGATTTTATATTTGGAGAAGGGCAATCAACAATGGCTTTATCTGGCTTTAAATAATTAATTATTTCCGCTGTTTTTCTTGCTTCAAGCCAGTTTAAATTCAAGCCGTCGTGGCCATGAACTGCATGGTCTATTTCATCTGGATGAACAACTAATACTTTGTGATTTTTTACTATCCTGAGGATTTGCTTTGATAGGGCTATACGTTTTTTATGAATCAGCAATTTGGAATCTTTTGCGCCCATAGTTTTCAATCTGGCTGAATCTTCTTCGTTGATTAAAACTCCTGCAATTATCAACGGACCTACAATTGGACCTCTTCCAGCTTCGTCAACTCCTGCTACTAATATCATATTATTTAGTTTCTTTTAAGATTATTTTATTTTTAAATGATCCCCTTTTCTCAGACTTTTCTTTTCTTAAAATTTCTAAGTTCTCTCTATTAATCTTTTTGAAATCACAGATTGCATAAATCACTTCTAGCAGGTCTGCAAGTTCTTCTTCACTAAATTCCTTTAGAAATTCATCAGATTCTTCCTTAAACTTCTCGATTAGTTTTCCCAGATACTCTTCATCACTAGCAATTTTTATAACCGGAGTTGATCCTTTTTGTTTAATGATGTCTGGGATTTTATCCCTTACCAACTTATTATATTTCATTTCGTCCTAAGGACTTCTACTGTCGGAAGCTTCTCTTCTATTAAATAAGTGAGCAGGGGCTGGGTGTTTTTTGAAAGGTGCTTGATGTTTTTCATTGGTATGTTGAACTGCTTGAAACAATCAACTGTTGACTCCCCGATTACAAAGGTGAAGGCACTGGATTTTTCAATCTCTTCTAAAATAATTTTGGTTGCTTCTTGAAAGCTGCTGTCTTCTACTTTTCCAAGCGGGCCTTTAATGACTATGGTTTTTGCATTTCTTATTAACTCTAAATAATCTGCGATTGTTTCCGGACCTATATCATACAAGTGCTGAGCTACCGGGAGATGGTGCAATGCTATTTTTTCTGAGACTCCCATTGTAGCGGTTTTATAGTCCTTGGGGAGAAGGATGTTTTCGTATTTTGAAAGCTTTTTTATGTCTGATGAAACTTTTATCTTTAATTTTTTAAACTCCTCCTCCTGGCCGCCTAATTTTTTGCCCTGGGCCAGATGAATAATATGAGAGAGGAATCCGGATGTGATTATTGTGTTAACTCTGCTTTTATCAAGGGATGTTTTGATAAATGGAATTAACTGCAAGGGCTTGTCTCCTCCAAGAATGTACAAGCATGGCCTTACAGGATCAAGCAAGTGATTTGCTGCTTCAATCTCTTTCTCAAAAAACCTGCCAATGCATGACTGCATAACCTGGGGGAATCCTGTCAATGAAGTGTATGATTTATGCGCTAGAGAGAAAGAATCATTTATGTAATAATCTGCTAATGGAGAAAGTGTTTTAACGAGCTTTGTTTTTTTCTGCTTCTTAATCTTTGTTTTTACCTCTTCCTTTTGCGAGAAAAGATTTTTCAGAAGGATTACATCTCCTGGAGCCAGGGATTTTATGCTGTTCTGGGCTGTTTCTCCAAGAAGGTCGTCGATGTACTTAACCTCTTTGTTTAATTTTTGCGATAAGTGAGATGAGTGCTGGCTTAATGATTCTGGGTTTTTTTCTGGATTTTTTTTATCTGCTGACGATTGATGCGCTAGGATTACGATTTTTGCCTGCTTCTCTATCAACTCTAAAATTGTAGGAAGATGATGCGAGAAACGATCTGTAGGGACAAACTCTGGGGATATTCTTGAATCTAGGTCCAGCCTTAACAGAACTGTCTTGTCCTTGAACTTTAAATCCTCTAAGGTTTTGAAGTCCTTGATTTTATATGCATATCCTGCAAAGCTTTTTTCTTTCAGCCTTGTTGGATCCTGGATTACTCTTGAAGCCGGCTCTTTCTTTACTTCGCCCCATTTTACCAATCTTCTCAAGGATGACTGGATTGACTTCAGCGACTGGCCTGTGGACTTTGCTATCTCATTGCTCAACAACCACGAACCTGACTTCTTTAGCTCTTTTTTTACTTCCTCTTGCCCCATTTCGGTTTTAAGCTAGGGGAATTAAGGTTTTAAATGTTGTTGTTCTCAGGTATAATCATGAGTTTATAGGAAATCTTTTAAATCTACATTCTGGAAGACATAAAAAAGGTTTTGGAATATGAAAGCTAAAATTATATGCCCAATATGTAAAAAGAAAGTAGAAACAGATTGTGAAGGTTGTATTGCTGGAGGGACTTTGGTTCACTTCCATAAGGGTAAAGATGAACCGGATATCATGGAAGTTAAATGGGAAATTATTGAAAAATAGAATTTCATCTGACATACCTGCCATGGGGTCGCACAAGGCTTTTAAAGTCACTTTAAAGATAATTAAATAGTGTTAGAAAATTCTCCAAAACAAAGATGGCAATAAAATTTATTGAAAATCCGTATAAGGAAAAAGATGTAGAAGGGATACTGCACCCATTTGTTAGAGAGTGGTTTTTTTCTAAATTTAAGGAGTTTTCATTGCCGCAGCTGTATGGGGTGATGGAGATTCATCAAGGAAATAATATTCTTGTGAGCGCACCAACAGGAGCAACTAAATGTGTAACTCCTGATACAACCATACTAATAGAGTTAGATGGCAATACCCGATTATTAAGTGGAGAAGAATTAATTAAAATAGCAAAAAATAATGGCAGATTACTAACAGATGTAGATAGAACTGGGAAATTATATGATCTTTCAGGTTTAAAATGTTATTCATTAATTAATAATAAAGTTAAAAAAAGCAAAGCCATGATCTACTTTGAAGAAACCGAGGATACTCTATTAAAGCTAAAAACCGAATATGGGAGAGAGGTAAAATTAAGCAAAGATCATCCCCTTTTGGTGGAAGGCAAAGGATGGATAAGTGCAAAGGACATAAAAGTAGGAAACAAAATAGGGGTTCCTAGACAGATAAATCTACCTGAAAAAGAAATCCTACTACCTTATGAATTTGCGCTTGATAATTTAAAGAAAAACTCTCAAATTTGCATTCTCTATGAAGATTATTTAAGGTTGAGAAATAAAACTGATAATTTTAATGATCTCGAGTGTCTTGGGACAAAGGATCTGTACGAGATAAAAACATTAACAGAAACATCCTTTTCCAAATTAAGTAAGGAATTAGACATCTCATTGAGCGGAGTTTACAGGTTATTTAACAGAGAAACTAACCACAAGAAACAATTGTTTTTCAATCTATTAAAAAGTAAATGCAGAAAGATAAGATTTGAAAGAAATAGGGTCATTGTAAAAAGTAACGGGGTAAAAACATTTTCTTTTATTTATCCAGAAAAAGTTGATGTTAGATTGGCACGCTGGCTTTCTTTTGTTCTTGCAGAAGGTTTAATGGGCGATTACAAATTAGGTTCACATCTTATGGTATCACAAATAAATAGGAAGGAATTACTAAGCGAGTTTTTTAAGAATAGTAACGATTTATTTGATATAGAGTTCAAACAAAAAAATTATAAGGATTATGTATTTAATTCTACGTTATTTTGCTATTTTTTAAGAGATTTGCTGAATATTAAATTAGGCAGAGGAAGATTTGTGGAATTTCCATACTGGATTCTTAATTCAGACAAAGAGATAAAGATTAACTTCCTAAATGTATTTTTTTCTTTAGAATCTACAATCCCCAAGAATGGAAAAGAGATTATTTTATCGCAATCTAACAAAAATAAGATTGAAACTATAAATTATTTATTATTATCATTGGGCATATTTTCCTCTATGAACAAATCGATTAGATGGGCGACAAATACCAAAGATAAGATCAGAAGAGAATATTATTATTTAATAATAAGAAAGATAAGAAATATAAAGACATTTTTGGAAGTCATCGGAATAGATCATCCCAATAAAAGTGCATTAGAAAAACAAATATTAAAATCTCCATCTGGAGAATCTGCTGCAAAGTATAGATTTGACTATAAAAAGATACGAAACTTATCAAAAATATGCAAAAATGATAAAGAGTTTAAAAGTATTTTTGGCAGCATATATGAAACAGTAAGAAGAACAGGTTTTATTACCGAAGTTAGTCTGCTCAATTTAAAGAGTAAATTAATAAAATTTAGGAATAAAATTTCTTATTCTTTACTTAAAGAAATCGATGAATTACTTAATAACAACGTTTATTGGTTAAAAGTAAAAAGCATAGAAAAATTTAATTATAACGGCAAAGTTGTTGACTTAACCGTTCCAGATGCGCATAATTTTATAGGAGGATATGGGGGGATTTATCTGCATAATACTTTAACTGCTTTTCTTGCTATCTTGAATGAATTAGTTACTTTAGATCTGGAAGGGGGATTAAAAGACAAGGTTTATGCTGTCTACGTAAGCCCACTCAAGGCGCTTTCCAAGGACATAGAGGTTAACTTGCTGGAGCCTTTAGAAGAGATAAATAAAATAGCTAAGAAGCATGGGAAGGAATTGAATATTAGGATTGGATTAAGGACGGGAGATACTTCTGTAAGTGAGAGAGCCAAAATGGCAAGGAATGCCCCGCACATATTTATCAGCACTCCTGAATCTTTAGCCATTGTTTTAACCACCACTAAATTCAGGGAATATTTAAGGGATGTTGGGTACTGCATTGTTGACGAGATTCATGCTCTTGCAGATAATAAAAGAGGAGTTCATTTATCCTTAACAATAGAAAGACTAAGGGAATTGACTGGAAATGATTTTTGCAGGATAGGATTAAGCGCGACTATCTCTCCATTAGATGAGGTTGGGAGGTACCTTGTTGGCTCTGAGGCTGGCTCTGAAAGAAATTGCAAAATTGCTGACGTGCAGTTTATTAAAAAAATGGATTTGAAGGTTTTAAGCCCTGTGAAGGATTTGATTAATACAGATTATGAAGAGCAATCAAGGGCGATGTATGAGCTGATTGATAGTTTAATCCAGGAGCATAAAACTACTTTAATATTTACGAATACAAGATCTGCCACTGAAAGAGTTGTGCATCATCTTAAAGAAAGATTTCCAAAAAAATACAGCGAGAACATCGGGGCGCATCATGGAAGCCTGAGCAAAGAGAAGAGACTGGATATCGAGAATAAATTGAGAGAGGGGAAATTAAAAATAATTGCCTGCTCCACTTCACTCGAGTTAGGAATCGACATCGGCTATATTGACTTAGTAATATTATTAGGAAGCCCGAAGAGTGTTGCTCGCTGTTTGCAAAGAATTGGAAGATCTGGACATAGACTGCATGAAACTGCCAAAGGAAGAATCATTGTTCTTGACAGAGATGATTTGATTGAATGCAGCGTAATGCTGAAGAGTGCAATTGAGAGAAAAATAGACACGATTCATATTCCTAAAAATTGCTTGGATGTCTTAGCGCAACAGATTTATGGGATTGCGATTGCTGACAGAATAAGCTATGATAATTTGTTTAAACTAATTAAGAGAAGCTACCCCTACAAGAATTTAGATAAAAAAGATTTTGATTCTGTTTTAGATTATCTATCTGGAGAATTTACCAGCTTAGAAGACAGGCATGTTTATGCAAAAATATGGTGGGATAAGGAAACCGGTATTATTGGAAGGAAAGGAAAATTAAGCAGGATAATTT
>Ga0209541_10012604_pt1 | contig 13064 bp, 13 predicted proteins | sample RifCSPlowO2_01_FD_184027 | JGI IMG/M metagenome (GOLD analysis project Ga0209541, IMG submission 184027) | Groundwater microbial communities from Rifle, Colorado - Rifle CSP2_plank lowO2_0.1 (SPAdes) (version 2) | ecosystem: Environmental > Aquatic > Deep subsurface > Groundwater | place...
AAAATGTGACGAAGAAAAATTAATGAAGCTTTTTTTCAGAAAGCCTACCTATGAGTTTCATTTAAGGGAACTCAGCAAAGAATTGAAATGGGGTCCAGGAAAGGTTGAAAGAATAATAAAAAAAATTGATAAAAGCCTGATTGTAGAAACAAGGAAAAAAAATCTCAGAATTTTCAAAGCTGACTACAATTCTGAAAATTTCAGGGAATGCAAGCTTTTGTGGAACATAAAAACAACAAAAGGATTTATTAAGAAAATGCCTTATTTCGAATGCGTAGTTATTTTTGGCTCTGCGTCAAAAGGCGAGGACATTGAAAGAAGCGACGTGGATTTGTGTGTTATAGGTAAGGAAAAGCATTTTTCTGTAAGGGAACTAGAAGAAAAAACTAATAGAAAGGTCAACATATTGTTTATTGACAATGCCTTAAAACTTAGAAAAAATAAAGAACTTTTAAATAATCTAATAAATGGCATTATAGTGAAAGGCTATTTCAAGGTGTTTTGATGGAATGGGAAGAATGTCTTAAAGAAAATATAGCAGTTCGCTCTTTTAAAGACAGAGAAAAAGCAAAAGCATTGGTAAAAACAGCAAAAGAAAGGATAGAGAATTATGCAAAAAGAATTTCTTTGGATGATATAAATGCGAGATTTGTTCTTAAAGAATATTACGAATCTTTATTGGAATCGATTCATGCCTTATTATCTACAAATGGCTATAAATGTTATAATCATGACTGCTCTATTTCATTTTTGAAGGAATTTTATGCAAAAATATTTTCACAAAGCGAGATAAAATTTCTTAACGATGTAAGAATGCTAAGAAATGACATAAAATATAAAGGAAAAATAATAACAAAAAAAGAGGCAGAAGAAATAATTGGAAAAATAAAAGATATAGAAACAAAGCTAATTGATCTTGTTTCAAAAAGCTTATAGAAGAGTGAAGAACATGGACCAGTTAATACTCGTAGACAGCGCGGATAAGGAAATTGGTCATGACAGCAAGGAGAATTGCCACTTGCTGCCTACTAAATTGCACCGGGCATTTTCAATATTTATTTTTTCAAAAGGCAAAATGCTCCTGACAAAGCGCAGTTCGCTAAAAAAAACATGGCCCGGCTTCTGGACAAATACCTGCTGCTCGCACCCGAGAAAGGGAGAAAAAATAGAAGATGCTGTTAAAAGGCGGCTGAAAGAAGAAATGGGCTTTACTTGCGATCTAAAATACCTGTTCAAATTCGAATACAAAGCAGATTTTGACGATAAATACGGAGAAAATGAATTAGACAGCGTTTTTATCGGTGTTTATGATGGCGATATAAAGCCCGATAAAAATGAAGTTGAGGAATGGAAATTTGTTGATGTAAATGAATTGAGAAAAGATGTAGGAAATAACCCAGACAAATATTCTCCATGGTTCAAATTATGCTTTTTGAAGGTTTTGGATTATGCAGAAGAAAATAACTATTTTGAATAAAGGAAAAAGAATTTCTGCTATAATTCATATTCCAAAAAAACTGCCTGCTCCAGTTGTTGTTCTTTGCCACGGCTTCACGAGCAGCAAGGTGAATAAAGGCGCTTGGGCAGACTATCTTTGCAAAAAAGGTTTCATTGCGTTTCGTTTTGATTTCAATGGTCACGGCGAAAGCTATGGAAATTTTTTGGATTTCACAATCACGAAATGCGTGAGCGATTTAAAGTCAGCCGTTGCATTTCTGAAAAAGCAGAAGTTTGTCAAAAAAATCGGTATAACAGGCCACAGCCTTGGCGGGCAGGTGCTGATGATATATGCGGCTAAAAACAAAATAGATGCTGTTGCGCCTATATCAGCTGTTTTTTCGCTGAATGACATATGGGTGATGAAAAATATTGATGAATGGAAGAAAAAAGGCATAAGGTATTTTAATGTTCGCGGCAGAGATTGGTCAAGAAGAAAGAAGCCGCTCAGCTATAATTTTGCCATTGACAGGCAAAAATACGACATGAAAGTATTGACAAAAAAGATAAAGTGCCCTGTTCTGATAATGCATGGTGACAAGGATGAGGATATTCCATTGAGTCATGCAAGGATGTATTATAAAAATATCAATGTACCAAAAAAATTAGTTGTATTGAAGGGCACAAAGCACACTATAACAAGGAAAAAAGACCTGAAAATTCTTTATGAAGAAACATCAAAATGGTTCTCTAAATATCTCTAAGCCTCTTTCTGTGGCAATTCTTCTTTTATAACAGGCATCCTTTCTGCCTGTCTTTTCTTGCTGACGATATAGCCCGCTATTTTGTTCCTTACCCGCTTGCTTTCGGCTATTTTCATATCCCTTACGGCTGCCTTATTTGTGTTGAAATCATTTGAGAATAGCTCAGGCTTATTTTTAAAGAGGCTCTCGCCGGTTCTTTTGATATCTTTTGTCTTTATTCTGCCCATAATTATCTCTCTGAGTTTATCTGCAAATGCTTTAATATCTTTAAAAAATGTTATTAGCCATGGAAAAAGTTCATATTGCGGCGTCGCCCATAGGATTTCTGGCTTTTGATGATAAAGGCGAGTTAGTGCACATAAGGCTCTTTGAGAAAGGAAAGAGCATAAGCAGGAATGTCCCGTCAGATTTCATAAAGGAGCTGGAGCAGGAATCATCAGAAGACGAGAAAGGCAAAATATTCGCGCGTCAGCATTTGAGGGAAATAGCCATTTCTTCTGGTTTTGTTTTAGACGAAGAAGAATTCAACGAGTTTATGTCTGATTTTTGTTTGAGTTTATCAAGAAGCCACCTGAAAGGCTCTGTCACAAAGGACAAAATTCTTGTTCAGGCAAGCAATGCATTGGAGGAAACAATAAAAATGGAGAATATCATGAAGCAGCGCATCACCGAATGGTTCCTGCTACACTATCCAGAATGCAGGGAAAAAAACTTGGCGGAAAAGATAGCCGAGTATGGCCGCAGGGAAAATTTTCCGAATTTTCGTTCAAGCCTAGGCATAGAGCTTAATGAAGAAGATGAAAAAATGCTCATGGAATTTGCCCGTTCCATACAGTCAATAGAAAAACTGCGAAGCAGCACGGAAAAATATGTCAGCAGCCTCATGAAAGAAGTCATGCCTAATTTTTCTTCGCTGACAAGCACATACCTTGCGGCAAAATTCCTTGCAAAGGCCGGCTCATTGGAAAAGCTCTCAAGAATGACAGCGTCTACTATTCAATTGCTTGGCGCGGAGAAAGCATTATTCAGGCACCTAAAAAAACAGGGGCGAAGCCCGAAATACGGGATTATTTTCAATGACGCAAGGGTGCAGAACGCCCGGGAAGAAGAAAAGGGCAAGGTGGCCCGCCTGCTCGCCGCAAAGCTCATGCGGGCAGCGCGAATAGATTTTTATTCAGGCCGTGACGAGTCAAAAAAGCTGAACAATGAACTGGACGAGGAGATAGGTAAAATATGAAGCAGATTTATGAAGGGGTTTTTGCAGAAGGAAAGAATTTATTTACAATAAACATGATTCCCGGAAAAAAAGTCTATGATGAAAAGCTCATAAGGGAAAATAATACCGAGCTGCGCAGCTGGGATCCCGAGCGAAGCAAGCTGGCAGCTTCGCTGCTAAACGGCCAAAAAATAATGCCGATAAAAAAAGGCAGCAAAGTGCTTTATTTAGGAGCAAGCACAGGCACGACCCCATCGCATGTAAGCGATATTGTAGGCAGAACAGGAATAATTTATGCCGTTGAATTTGCGGAGCGAGTTTTCCGCAATCTTATGGTTTTGTGCGAAGCAAGGAAAAACATCGCGCCCATATTTGCCGACGCCCGCAAAACGGAAGACTATGATTTCATAGAGCAGTGCGATGTCGTCTATGTCGACATAGCCGACCCGCAGGAGACAGAAATAACGATAAGGAATGCCAATGTTTTTCTAAAGGAAAGTGGGCATGTTTTTATAGCAGTCAAGTCGCAAAGCATTGACGTGACGAAACAGCCTCAACAGGTTTACAAGGAAGAAGCTGATAAATTAAGAAAGCACGGTTTCGAGATAATGGAAATCATCGACTTGGAGCCCCATGAAGAGAAACACGCAATGATAATGGCGAGGAAGTAAAATGAAAATCGTCCAAAAAGCTGTTATAAAGGATGTCATTTTAAAGAATCTTTTATGCTCCCGATTGATGCTGTTATATCTTTAATTTCATTCGATACGTCAGTCTGGGCTTTTGTCACATCTTCTTCCGAGACAATTGATTTAATTTCAAGCGGTCTAAATTCTGATAAGGATTGTTTAGAAGGCGTGCTGGATTTTTCTAATTGTGAAAATATAAAAATAATCGCAATCAATACGATTAAAACAATTAGCATGGTTGTCATGTAGTTCATCATACCGCCTCTAAAACCAGCGCAGTTATTTCTTTTAATTTATTTTCTAGGTCGGTAATCATCTTTCTCGCGTTCGTCAGCGCATTTTCGTCCAGATTGTCCTTGTTTGTTTTCATGTATTTAGCTATATTGTCCACATTCGTGGACAGGTCTTTGAAATTGCCTGAAATGGCATACCACTTTTCAGCTTTGTCGATTATGTTCTTGGAATTGTAGTATTTTGCTATCTGCTCTGCTGCTGCACTTAATGAATCAAATTTTATTTTCAGACCACCCAGTCTGACTGCCACATCGAGGAGCGTGGCGTAATCGAATGATTTTGTTTTCACTTCAACCTTTTGTTCCTCCCTGATAACAGGTGAGGGCGATTGTATATTTTCTCCTTCACTGACGCAGTCTTTCGTAACATTTGAATATACAAGCCCTGGGTCGCATGGCTTTCTGCATTCCTGGGGGCATGATTCAAAATCTTCTCCTGGCTCGCATTCGGCATTGCCGCACGTCGGAAGTTTCTCTACCACAGAAAACACAGCCGCAAGCGTAGGGTAATGCAGCATGACATTATCTCCCATGCCATTTGCCGTTTCTGGATATGTTTTGAACCAGTGGTCCCCTGTTTTTATTGTAGGCGATGACGTCACGGACGTGGTGAATATTCCTGTTGAATTTGGCGGGATGACAACTGAGTTCGCGTCGCTGACCTTCAGGTCGCCCATGTATAAATCTTCATAGCTATACTTTATCCAGTCGTTTCTGTAGTATATGACAGGGCTACATGACGGGTGGTCGCTGTTTGTCACGTTCAGCGCGTAAGTCAGTGTCGAGCCTGCAAGCCCTGCACGTTTCCTTTGCAGGACAACGCCCGAATCAAATTTTCTCAGGCAGTTTTCAGTTATTTTTTCAGTCCCTATATAATCTATGGATATTTCGCCGCTTGTTATGTAGAGCAGCACAGGTTTGGGTGTGTTTAATTTGGATGTGCTTGATTTGGACGCGCTTAAGATAGGGAGTTTTGTATAAAACTTGTATGGCGCTATTGTGTCGCGGAATCCGTTTTTTCCTATGTTATCATACTCATATTTTGCTGACACAGGGTCTTTTGTCTCAAAAATGCCGTCTCCGTCTGTGTCTGCCCTGACTGAAATGACCGATATTCCCTGAATTGCAATGCCTGTGGCAAATAAATCATAAAAAACATCTCCAGAGTACTTATTAGTATCATTAACTTCTGCGAACGTTGCTTTTATGACCGTTGACGGGTTCAGCGTCACATTTAAATTATCTGTTTTGATTAGCCTGCTCCTGACGTCTGTCCAGCTGTCGCAAACAATCGCGCCTGTTTCGGGGTTGAAAGAAGAGGGCGTGCATATCTTTAATTCCAGTGGCGATTCTATTGAAAAGGTTGTTTCGCCTGCCGCTTCTTTATACCCTTCTTTCTGCAGCGTGACAATGACTTTCACTCCGTCTGAAAAATCTGACTGCGAGGGCTGCGGTTCGATGAATTGATTATTTGAATTATACCATTTTTCATAAAACAGGTCTCTGATGTTAAATATCGCTGGTTTGATGCATGGGAATTGCCATAGACGCGCGGCTTTGTATCCATATTTTAGTATATAGAACTCGAAGCCACATGTATCAGACTCATTTAATAGTATGCTTGATTGTATAGTAATTGTTGCCATTTCTGTTGAAAAATAAGTTTGTTTGTTGGCGGTAACAGTTAAAGTAAGCTCTTCTTGGGCAGATGCAGAATAGGCATTAATCAGCATTGCAATAATCACAAAACCCGCAAATATTTCCATGCCTCGCATAGTATTATAATTATTCATCGCTGTATATTAAATTTTTAAGAGCCACAAAAGAAGATAGATTTATCATGAAGAAGTTTTTTGAAGGGCATTAGCGATTCACAATCAAGCAAATTTAATAAAATCTTTCGTTTTCAAAACCTTTACTTTATCTTGCTTTTCAAAATGCTTGTCATCACTCCAAACTATTGAATCAGGATAGCAGAGCGCGGCGGCAATAAATACAATATCGTCGGGGTCTATGCGATGCATTATTTCTTTCGCTTCCTCAAGATGCTCATTGATTTTTTCAGTGGGCATTAAAGTGATATATTCAAGAAGCTTATTCAGAATATTTTCATATTCACTTTCCTTTAATCCAGATTTTTTCAAAACGAGATTTTTATGTTTTCTTAACTCATGCAAAGAAATTTCAGGATAGCAGAATTCAAGTCCCGAAAATACAATTATTTTTCTTGTGAGCGAATCTTTAATCAGGGCGGATATAAGGACATTGGTGTCTATGATGATTATCATTTAAAATCATCTGAATCCCATTTTTTTTGATACATTCCTGTTTATGGATTTGCTTATTCGGGATACATCTTTTTTTGTAAGCCTGCTTTTTTTGACTAGATTATTCATCAGTTCCAAGTCATCTATCTTCTTTTGTATTGCCTGCCTTGCCACTTCGCTCCATCTCAGCTCGCTGTGTTCCTTCATTTTTTCATGAAGCTCGTCCGGTATGGACAGCGTTATGTTTGCCATGTTATCACCTGTGATATATGTGATTTCACATATTTAAATGTTTATGCGGGCAGAAGAACAAATCATAGAGGAAGATTCTCAATAGCCTTGGCTAACTCAAGCTCTTTTTTAGTTAATTTTGTTTTCTCGTTTTTTGCAATCGCTTGCACAATCTCTTTGCGTCATTTCCCCACAGTTCTGGGGTAGCCCTTATAGGTTTTGCCATGTTAATCAACCCTGATTATAGTCAGACTAAGGGCTTATAAAAAGATATTTTTTCACCCGTTCACAACCCTTACCAGATTCTCCTTAAACTTTTCCCAATCCGATTCATTAATCGTCGCGCCTGCGGCTGCCTCATGCCCGCCAGCCGATGCTTTCAACCCTTCGGCTGCTTTTTCAAATGTCTTTCCTACATCTATTTCGCCGCCATTATTCCTGCCAGACAGCTTTATTTTTGACTTGTCTTTCTGGTAAATAACAATCAGGCTTTTCCTGTGCTTGTTGCTCAGTATTGTTGATATTGGCGAGCGCAGGTTGAATTTTGATTTCATTTCATAAAAAATGATTTTGCCCCTGATTTCCGAGGAATTCTGCGCATCTGCCAGGATTGTTTTCTTCTCCATCTCCATTTTCTTGTACGCTTCTACCATCTTTTCGCCATTGGGAACTTTTTCTATGCTGTTTGGCTCTGCTTTTTCCAGAACATAAACTATCTGCTCCATGGACAGGTCTTTTGTGGCTTTTGCAGCAGTAATCATTTCAGCGATTCGGCCTAAAAAACTGCCGAAAAGCTCGCCTTCTATGCCATATTTTTTTTTAACGTCTTTTACAAGGTCCTGAGAATTATCTAAATTGTAATCAGCAACCATGCCAACGCCCACAATCCAGAGCATGTCTGAAATATCCGTAATTTTTGACAGCAAGCTATATACGAGATATGACGCTGACTGGTAAATGTCTTTTTTCTTCATTCTCGGATTATAATGCACCACATTTTTGTTGTTCAAATCCTTTGCTATTTGGTGATGATCAATAATAAGTATGTCGGCTATTCCGCCGAGCTTTTTTATCGTTTGATATTGCTGGTCTATTGCCAGGTCCAGAAATATTATTTTTTGCGGGACAGTCGTCTGTATCCTTTTTATGAGGTAGGGCTCAGGCGGCATTAATTGCGATATCAGGAAGATGTTTTTTCTGTTCGTCTGCTCTAAAAATTTCTTGAGCATGGTTGCCGAGCAGCAGCCATCTGCGTCGTTGTGGAAGACGATTATGATGTTGTCTTTCTCCTTTATGCTTTTTATGAATTCTATTGCCCTGTCCATTAAAATCACTTTACAATAATTGAAGAAAGCGTTTATATAGGGAAAATTCTTAAGCCTTTTCAATCCTGAACTTTGTCGACAATTCTTCTGCCCTGACTTCTTTCCCTTCATTTTGCTGGTAGATTATTTCTGATGCGCCGACCTTTTCTTTAATATCTTTTTCATGTTTTTTCATTGCAGTATTATCTATTGTCAAAACAATCCTGTCTGTTACAATCAAACCCCGCTTCTTTCTCTCTGATTGTATTTCCCTGAGCAGCTCTCTCAGCAATGCCTCTTCTTTCAGCTCATCAGATATTTCAGTGTCTAAGTAGACGATGCCTTTGGAGAATTCTTTTTTCTGCATATTTTTTATTGTCCTTCCGAATTCTATTATCTTGACATTGGCCATTTCTTTTATGATGCCTGCTAAATCCATTGTTTGCTTCTTGACAGCAGAATCCTTCGTTTCTATTATTATTTTGTGCAATGGCCAGCGCAATTTTATGCCTTTTTCCTTTCTTATTGAGTGTGAAGTTTCTATTATTTCCTGGGCAATAATCATGGATTCTTCTAATTTTTTATTGATTATTTTCTTGTCCGCAGATGGCCATTTTTTTTCTTGAGCGAACTCGGCAAACAAATCGCTGTATATGTAGTCTGTTATGAACGGGCATATTGGCGCAAGCAATCTCATGGCTTTTTCAAATACTTCTGTTATTGTATAGTTTACAGCGCTGTCGCTTCGCTCCCTGACTAATTTTATGTATGTCCTCGAAAAGTCATCAACAATAAAGCCAATAATAGCCCTGCCAGAAAGATGAAAATTAAATGTCTCCATGTTTTTTTCCGTTTCTTCTATCAGCGAATTTAATTTTGAGAGCAACCACCTATCCTCTATGCGCATTTTCTGCTCTTTTTTTTCTGTTTTGCAATAGGTTTTGAAATATTGATAGGTATTCCACAGAATATTTATGCTACGGCCAAGTTCTTTCGCATTTTTTAATGAGAATTTATGCGTATCCCATGGCGCATTTTCATAGCAATAATAAAGCCGAAGCAGGTCTGCTCCCAGTTCATTTGTTGCTTCATCAGCAAGCACTACATTGCCGAGGCTCTTCGCCATTTTTTCTCCCTTTTCATCGAGAACCCAGCCATTCAGGCAGACATTATTGTAAGGCCTTTTGCCGAATGTGGCGAAGCCCGAGAACATCAGGCTATAGAACCAGCCACGGACCTGGTCTTGGCTTTCGTCTATGAGGTCAACAGGCCACAGCTTTTCGAAAAGTGCTTTGTTTTTGTACGGATATCCCAGCGATGCCCAAGGTGCAATGCCTGAGTCAAACCAGACATCCATAATGTCAGGCACCCTTTTCATAGCGCCTTTGCACCTGCATTTTATCTCTATCTTATCAACGCTGTTTTTGTGCAGGTCAGAAATATATTTTTTATTCACGCTCTCTTTCATCAATTCCTTCAATGAGCCGATTACCTTTATGGAATTGCATTTTTCGCATACCCATACCGGCAAAGGAATGCCCCAGTATCTTTGCCTTGTAACAGCCCAGTCAGGCGCCTCTTCCAATATGCTATGAAACCGCTCTTTGCCGAAATCGGGCAGCCAGTTTACTTTTTTGTTCTCTTTTAGCATTTTCTCCCGTAGGGTGTCAATTTTCAGGAACCACTGCTTGCTCATGCGAAATATAAGCGGCGTCTTGCATCGCCAGCATAAAGGATAAGAGTGAACAATGCGCTCGGATTTGTAGAGCAGCCCGCGGCTTTCAAGCTCTTCCATTATAGCTTCATCTGCTTTTTTCACGTAGATGCCCGTAAATTTTCCTGTTTCCTTTGTCAATAAACATTTTTCGTCCACGGGCGATGGCTCCGGCAAATTATAATGCTTGCCTATCCGGTTGTCAACGTCGCCGTGACCCGGAGCGATATGCACGATGCCCGAGCCTGTCTCCATGTCAACTATATGCCCGAACTCGCTTTCTGCTTCGCTTCCCTTTAATTTCTGCTTTGCCGCGACCTTTTTCTTCAATATGGGCACAGATAAAACAACCCTGTGTGCGTTCTTGTTTTTCTTCAATTCCTCTTGCAATGGTATATCCAGCAGCGGCTTGTATTTTAATCCCTCTAACTTTTTTCCTGAAAATTTTTCTATTATCTCGCATTTGTCAAGAATTTGCAGCCTTTTTTCTGCCAGAATAAAAATCTCTTCACCGACTTTTGCTTTTACATATATTTCTTCCGGATGCACACACACTGCGACGTTTGCATTCAGCGTCCACGGCGTTGTCGTCCATACGAGCAGATATTCATTGTTTCCTAGAGGGAATTTCACGAATATGGAAGGGTCTTCAACATCCTTGTAAGAATCTGTAACCTCATAACCGCTCAGCACTGTCTCGCAGTGCGAGCACCAGAAAGAAGGTTTTGTCCCTTCAACAAGCAGCCCTTTTTCGTAGAGCGTTTTTACAGTCCACCAGCCGCTTTCTATGTAATAATTTTCTGATGTTAAGTAAGGATTCAGCCATCCCCTGAGCGCGCCTATATTCTTGTAGAAATTAAGCCACACAGGCTCGTTGCCCTTTGCGTATTTGTTGCATTCTTCTATGAATCTGTCAGCGCCTATTTTTTCTATGTCGCTTTTTGTCTGGATTCCCAATTCTTTTTCCACTTTATTCTCTATCGGCAGCCCGCCGCAGTCAAATCCCGGCTGCAGCCAGACAGAATAGCCCTGCATAAGCTTGAACCTTCCCCAGATGTCCTTGAAAGCCGTTGTCATCGCATGGCCCACGTGCGGTATGCCATTAATGTACGGTGGTCCGTCCAGAAGGTAAAATTTCTTCTTTTTCATGTCGAATTTTGTAAGCTTTTCTATCACGCCTTTTTTCGCCCAATTTTCCCGGACAATTTTCTCTATTTCCTTGGGGTTGTATTGATTCATTATTATCACTTAAGAATCTGTTTTACAAGTTATTTAAAAATATGATTTACAGTTAATAATGCGGAGTATAAAAACAGCTTTCAAATGTTAAAGAAATAATATGATAAGCTGTTTTTTTGAGCTCTTGGCCGCAGTGATGTAGTCTGGTTAGCATAAAGGACTGTGGAAAGCAAAAAAGCTTACATAAATCCTTTCGGGTGGGTTCAAATCCCATCTGCGGCCCATCCCACTAACCTTTAAATAATAACATTGTTATATAATAGTGGTGACACAAATGCGAGTTGAGCAACCCCACAATAGAGAAAAAGAAAAGGAGTATAACGACCAGAGGTCGTTTATCTTCGTCTAGCTCTAGCTCTGCTTATAAAACTGATTCTAAAAACCTTTTTTATACAAAAAAGAACAATAAAAATAGAGGTTTTAGCATGTATCAGCCGCCAAAAGGCACAAGAGACTTCCTGCCAGAAGACATGGCAAAGCGCCGATTCATATTTGAGAAATTGCGCAGCGTTTTTGAAAAATACGGCTATGGCGAGATAGACACGCCTGCCTTTGAGAATATCGAGCTTTTCGAGAAAAAAGGCTCTGTGGGCGGTCAAGCAGTCAAGGATATCTATCGCTTCAAGGACAAATCTGGCAGAGAGCTTGCCCTTCGCTTTGACATGACAGTGCCTGTTGCGAGAGTAGTAATGAGCAACAAGCTGCCCAAGCCCATCAGGTTTTACTACATCTCAAAAAACTGGCGATATGAAGAGATAAAAAAAGGCCGCTACCGCGAATTCTATCAGGCAGGCATTGAATTGATTGGTCCATCAGGCAGCGAAGCCGATGCAGAAATTATTCAGGTAACTGTTGATTTGATGATTGCCTTGGGCTTCGAGAATTTTAAAATAAGAATAAACAGCCGGGCAATTTTGGACGGATTTGCCAAAAAGCTGAAAATAAAAAATGCAGATGAGGTTTTTCGTGTTCTGGATAAGCTGGATAAAAAAGGCGAAGCAGCTGTAAGAAAGGAGATGGCAGGGCTTATCAGCAAGAAACAGACTGATGGACTTTTTGAGCTGATAAGCGGAAAAACAAATGAAATGGACAGCATATTAAATGCCCTTGACAAAAAATACAGAAAATACGTGAAAGTGGATTTGTCCATTGCGCGCGGGCTTGATTATTACACAGGGTTTATTTTTGAGACTATCATGAAAGGATTTGAGAGTATTGGTTCTGTCTGCTCAGGCGGACGTTATGATAGTTTGATAGAAAAATTCGGCGGAGAAAAAACCCCCGCAACAGGCTTCGGCTTTGGCATCGAGCGCATAGTAGATATTATGTCTGAGAAAAAAATGTTTCCAGACAGCGGAAAAAAATCATTTTTTGTCGTGCCTGTGAATGATGCGATGAAAAAAAAGGCAGCAGATATATGCAATGAGCTGCGCGCTGTGGGTATTGCTGCAGAGACGGATTTGCTTGGCAGATCGCTGAACAAAAACCTTGATTACATAAATTCGAAGAAAATATCCTATGCCATTATTATCGGGCAGAAAGAGCTTGATGCAGGAAAGATAAAATTAAAAGACATGAAAACCGGCGAGGAAAGGGACATTGACATGAATGCGATAAAGGACGTACTGGGGTTTTTGTGATTGTCGATGCCTATTTAAACATTTCTAAATATCTGTAATAAACTCTTGCTTCTTAACCCCAAAGAAATAATAAAAATATTATAAAAACACAAAAAAACTACATAAATTAATATTCAAAATAAAAAAAGGTGAAAAAAATAAATGAAAGAAGAAAATATAGAAAGTAAAAAGCAAAAAATAGTGCCCGATACGAGCGTTTTGATATCAGGGATATTAACTGACCTGATAGAAAAAGGCGAAGTAAAGGAAGCGGAAATAATAATTCAAGAA
>Ga0209541_10012605_pt1 | contig 13064 bp, 16 predicted proteins | sample RifCSPlowO2_01_FD_184027 | JGI IMG/M metagenome (GOLD analysis project Ga0209541, IMG submission 184027) | Groundwater microbial communities from Rifle, Colorado - Rifle CSP2_plank lowO2_0.1 (SPAdes) (version 2) | ecosystem: Environmental > Aquatic > Deep subsurface > Groundwater | place...
CTGCAAAAATATTCCCAGTTAAGGAACACATTCGGAGTGATGATGATCGCTCTTGTTGACGGCCAGCCGAGAACTCTGAATCTGAAAGAATTAATCCAGCTTTATATAAAACACAGAAGAGAGGTAACTGTAAAGAGGCTTGAATTTGAGCTGGAAAAGGGCAGATTAAGGGCGCACATACTTCTTGGATTAAAAGTTGCACTGAAAAATATTGATGCTGTTGTTTCAACAATAAAAAAATCAAAGGATCCTGCTATTGCAAAGGTGCTGCTTATCGAGAGATTCAAATTGAGCGAAAAACAGAGTGAAGCTGTGCTTGAGATGAGATTGAGCAGACTAACAAGCTTAGAAACAGACAAAATAGTTGAGGAGCATGATAATTTAGTTAAGAGAATCCAGGAGTTGAGGGAAATGCTTGGTAGCGAGAAAAAGATATTCGAGATTATTAAAAATGAGCTAATTAAATTAAGGGATGAATACGGAGATGGGAGAAGGACAAAGATTGAGGGAGAGTATAAGGCGCTAGAGAAAGAGGATCTTATTGAAGAGGAAAACGTTGTTGTGACTGTCACTCATTCAGGCTATGTTAAAAGACTTCCATTAGACACCTATAAAAACCAAGCCCGAGGAGGAAAGGGGATGATTGGAACTGAGACAAAGGAAGAGGACTTTGTCGAGGAATTATTCGTAACTTCAACCCATAATTATATCTTGTACTTTACAAATCTAGGAAGATTATACTGGCTGAAAGCATATGATGTTCCTACTGCCAATAGATATAGCACTGGAAAGGCAATTATTAATCTGCTTAAATTAAAAGAAAATGAAAAAGTGACTACCATGATGCCGATTAAGGATTTTGGGAAGGGATATTTGCTGATGATAACTAAAAAGGGATTGATTAAGAAAACTCAGCTGCATTATTTTGCTAACCCAAGAATTAGCGGGATTAATTGTGTAAATCTGCGCGATAAGGACGAGCTTGTAAAAGTGCTATCCACCGACGGCAATAGGAAATTAATAATTGCGACGAAGAAAGGGATGGCAATCAAATTTGATGAAATAAATGTCAGGCCTATGGGAAGAAATGCTACTGGAGTAAGAGCTGTTAGATTAAAAGGAGGAGACGAAGTTGTTTCCATGGACTTTGCCGACGATAATTTGGCTTTGTTAACTGCGTGCAGAAATGGATTTGGGAAGAAAAGTAAAATCGGAGATTACAGATTAATCAGAAGGGGCGGAAGCGGAGTGATAAATATCAAAAACCTCGGAAGGAATGGCGACGTTATCGGAGCATTGGCTGTTTCAGAAGAAGACGATGTCATTTTTATAACTGAAAAAGGAATTGTGATGAGAACAAAAGTAAAAAACATTTCCACTATCGGGAGAAATACTTCTGGTGTCAGGCTTATTAAATTAAATGCTGGAGATAAATTAAAAAGCATTGCAAAGGTTGCGAGCAATGGAGAATAATCTATGATCAATATAAAATTAGTAAAAAGAAAAGGATTAACTGAAAGTGAAATTGTAAAATTATTAAGTAAAGCAAGAGTAGAAGCCCCCTCTGTTTTCTTGTTTCCAGAATATACATTTAGAAATAAATTTAGAAGCGATGAAATTGAAAAATTAGCAAGAGAATTGCCTTTAGAAAATGGGATTAATGCTTTCTTTTCAGCTTATAGATTAGAGAGGGATGAAGAAGCACGTGAAAGAATGGAGAGGCATATGAAAAGTAGTGGCTGGGATAGGGGATATTATGATAGCCCAACAGTTAGAAAATTTTTTTCACCTAAATGTATCAATACAGGCTATCTTGTTTCTGGAAATGGTGGGGAAAATAATATTTTTTCTTATCAAAAACGCATTTGTGCGAGTTTGGATTCGTTAAATGGAGATCCTGAAAGCAGAGTTGTGAATCTTGGTGGAAGAGAGTATAAACAAAGGGGGGTTAGCTATGATAATGAAGACTTTTCTCAAGAAGAGGTTTCTTTTCCAATATTATCTGTTAATGATAAAAGTTTGGAATTTAGAGTGTGTGCAGATATAGGTTGTGGAAGTAAAAACGATGCTGATGTTGTTTTGATTTCAGCCCATGGTTTATTTGATGTTGAAAAGGAATTCATTAAATTTAATAATGATGGAAAAATATTCATCGTTAATGATTCTGGAAGATTTTTTCATCCAGTAGGATATAAAGATGGTGAAACTTATTGGTTTCATCGAAAATTATCTGAAACCTACAGGGAAAAAGGAATCAAAGTAGGTTCTGTTGGATAAAATTATTGATAATGGAGAATGAAATATTAATTTATTAGGGGTTATAAACCACAAGATTTTTAAAACATTTTTGTTGAGTGGATTATATGTCAAGAAATGTGATTTTGGCAGGAGAAAATCCTGAAAAGCATACAAGAGAAGAAGTTGGAGGAAAAGGATTGAACTTACTTAGGTTGTATAATCTATCTCAACAAACAGGGGAATTCATAGTTCCTAACTTTTTTATTATTCCTGTGAGTGCTGAAATACATTTTTCTAATACAAGCGAAGGAACTCAAGCCATTTATGAAGGGGAAGAAGTAAGGGAAGCTTTTGAGAAATTAAAAAAACCAGTTGGAGTTAGATCTTCTTCGCCATTAGAAGATGGAATTAATGCCAGTTTTGCAGGAATGTTTAATAGTTTTTATGGTAATAATCTTTATGAAGAACTGACTTTTGCAGCAAATAGAGTTTATATATCTGTTTTTCAAGACAGAGTTCAAAGATATGCAGATAGAATGGGGGTAGAATTTTCAGAGGTCATGGCGATAATTGTGCAAGAACAGATTACTGATGCAATAGAATGGGGAAGAATCCAATTAGAAGATAAAAAAGCAATTACTGAAGTAACTGATAGAAAAGGAAGATTCTCAAGCTCTGAAACTGAGTATTCTTTTTTAGATGAAATATTTCCTGAAGGTTTTAAATGGAAAATGAAACCAGAAAGTGAGCCAAGAAATTGGATTGGAGAAGGCGAGTTTCATTATGCGACATATTGTGCAAGAGAAGCCAAGAAAAGATTGGGTCTTGATGGAATAGTTCAAGTGGAATTTTTCTTATCTCCTGCAAAACTTCCAAGATTTGTACAAATTAGACAGTTGCCTGCAACAAAGTCATATGCAGCGGAATTAGATCTTGAAATTCCTAAAGATGTTCCATATATAGAAAGTGAGATATGTAATGACATAGCTGGGGAATTAAGTTTGCCGGTGTATCTAACAACAAGCCAAGCAGGATTGAAATCAATTTTAATTGAAACAGGTCAATCTTTTTTTATTGATTTGAAAAGTGAACTGGATGAAAGAGCGGAAACTTTTATGAAAGAAAGTAGATTAGCTCGTAATCGTGATTTTAGACAGTTCAGAGATTCGGTTCCTAATGAGAGAACTTTTGGTCTTGAAAAGATCTTGCCACTTTATAATAAAGCATGGAAAGAAGGAAATATTTTGTTTGATGACTATATCCTAGTTTGTGATAAGTTGGATGAAAGAGTTACAGAAATGGCTAATGTGACAACTAACAAAAGAGCAATAATTACTTGTCTTGAAGCAGAAAGAACCTCTCACGCTATGACGGTGGCAAGAGATTTGGGGATAATGTGCATGGGATTAGATGGAAATATTATGGATGTGAATTATTTTTATAATCAGGTTGAAACTGGAGACGTTGTACATATGAAGAGCGATGGCAGAAAAGCTGTTGCGTATATTGAGAAAAGAAGAGATAGAGATCCATATCAAAGATAGTATTATTCAACCAATTCTCCAATGCCAATCAAATGCCATCTTGCTCCAACTCTTCTAGAGATTGCAAACCTATCCTGCTTTGAAGCGACAACCGGGAGTCTTAGATTTAAAGAGATAATATTCTTTGAGGTGTCTGTCACTTGACCTAGAGTAACTGCTGAGTTCACATTTATCATTAATAATTCTCCATGAGTTATTGGGACTACTTCAACTTCTTCCTTTACACCAACGACTCTTTTGATTAGTTTTGGCTTTAGTTTTAATTTTTGATGCGTCTTCGGCAATTTCCCTGGAAGGCCTGCGAGATTTCCTGCTAGATTATCTGATTTTACGAGTGCTGGGTCTAGTTCTGTTAAAATTCCCAAGCTGCCTCCTGGCGTTATTTCCTTAAACTGCTCTTTTCCTGACATGATTGCAACTACTTTCGTTGTTATTGGTTTGTAATCGCTTTTTTCATCCAGCTTTATTCCTGGTGCTATTTCAATTTCCTGGCCCTGCTTAAGCCTGCCCTGTCTTAATGCTCCTCCTAAAACTCCTCCCATTAATGTTTCTGGATCTGCGCCTGGCTTGTTGATGTCGAATGACCTTGCTATTAGCATAATCGGATCTTTTTCCAGATCTCTTTTTGGCGTCTTGAAATTTTCCTGGATTGCCTCTATCAGATAATTTATGTTTATATTATGCTGCGCCGATACCGGGATTATTGGGGCTGATTCCGCAATTGTATCTTTTACAAAATCTTTTATCTGATTATAATTTTTTATGATATCTTCTTTATCAATCAAATCAATTTTATTTTGGACTATGATTATATCTTTTATCCCAATTAATTCCAAGGCCATTAAGTGCTCGCGTGTTTGCGGCTGAGGGCAGGGCTCATTTGCTGAAATCAACAACAACGCTGCGTCCATGATTGCTGCGCCTGAAAGCATCGTCGCCATTAATGTTTCATGCCCTGGAGCGTCAATGAAAGAAACTTTTCTCAGGATTTCATATTTTTTCTTTTCTTTTTTCGCCTGAATCTCTGTCGAATATCCATCCTTTGTCTTTACAAAAACTGCGTCTGCATATCCTAATCTTATTGTAATCCCCCTTTTAATTTCTTCAGAATGCGTGTCTGGAAATTTCCCTGTTAATGCTTGGACTAAGGTAGATTTCCCATGGTCTACGTGACCTATCATCCCAATAGAGATTTCTGGTTGCGGGTTTTCTTTATTTGCTGGCATTAATTATCTAATATAAAAATCGTTTTTAAAACTTTGTTTTTAACAGTTTTTAATTAAAAGGATCAGAAGGGCCTCCTCCTATATTATCTGGGGGAGGGGGAATATAGTCCCACTCATGATAAATTCTTCTTATGAGTGATGAACATTTATCTTGTGCTTTATACCAATCTCTTTTTTCATCTCCTGTATGTAGGTGATAGGCCCACTTTTCAAGAAAATCTCTAAACACCAATAGATAATCTTTTGGAGTTACTTTTTTATTTATAACTCGACAATAAGAATCTGTAAAAAGTGGTTCTCTTCCAACATATTTTCCAAATTGATGTCTAGGATGAAGGTTTCCAAGTTCACTCCACATCAATTGGTATCCTGCTATAAAATAAGCTACCTTCAACAAAGATCCTTCGATAGCCATATCTGGGAATGTTTTGGTTGCTATTGCTTCTAAATCCTTCACTGTATCTCTTAAAGAATCGTCTCTGGGCAAGATTGCAAATAGAATTTCTCCGCCGCCCATACCGATTGGTCCAAGATTATATCTCCAATTCGACGTCATAAATAATTAAAATTAACTAATATTTATATTCTTTTCTAATCTGTAAAGGAAAAAAACTTTAAACTTTCTGCTCTCCTGTTATAACTTACCTATTGCTGTTAATAATTTTAAGTGCCCTTTAATGAGATCATTTACCCTATCGAATTCTTCCTTTATTCTTTTGTATTTTAATTTATCTTTTGAATTTTCGTATCTTACCATTTTTTATCCATTCTTTTATTCCTTTATCACTATAAGAACTATTTTTTTAAAAACTTCTGCTTTCCTGTTATTATCAGATGACCTTCTTTATCTTTGTTGAACTCTATTTCTTCCAAATTATTGATTAGAATATCATGGCCTGCTAAGAGGTAATCTACCTCCAAACCTCTTATGACTAATTTGTGGATTCCTTTTTTGAAATCATATCTCTTCTTCGGCACTTTGTTTGTCTTGTGCGGGTCATTTATGTCGAATAGGCTGAGAAAAATAGGGCGATCCATCCCATCGTAATCAGCTTCCTTTTTTGTTTTTCCGATTATTACGCTTTTTGTTTTAGCTTTCAACTTTGCCTCCTTCTTTCTGTTGCGGCTGGGCTTCTTCTTTCTTTCCAAAAATCTCTTCCAATGTTTTTTTCCCAGGTTTTGTTACAGCCAGATTTAATTGTGCGGTTTTTTGGTAGACAGAGTTTCCTGCCACTGTCCTCCTTATAAAATTTCCCTTGTACTTTGTTTTAATGCCAATCCCCTTTTCTGCGTATATTTTTTTCTTGCCGGCCATGCTGATTTCAGAGCGCATTGGGAACCCTGAATCGTCGCTGCCGCCGGTAATCTTTAATTCATATCCTGTTAAGCCGAGCAATTCTCCTTTAACTTCGTCTCCTAATTTTCTTCCTATTAACTGCGAGCTATCTGGAAGCGTTTTGGAATATGACTTTCCATCCTTGCTGTTTATTACTAATTTAAGCTCTGGCATCTTGCAAATATTTCTCCAGGTAATCTGCTAATGGTTTAAAATCTCTGTAAAGTGGATTCATTGATAATTCATTATGGATATATCTGATAGATTCCCTCTCATCTATTCCATTTAATCTTAAGATTGATACTAATTCAGCAAGAGGATTGTGGTCGTGTATCGCCATTTCAATGCCATATACACCAATCTCACCTATATCAGATCCATTAAAAGGAATCTTAAAAGTATCTCCAGAAGTTAAGGATAATGTCGGAGCATCCCTATCACTCCACGGGGCTATATATATTATTGGGTCTCCTTCGTCTACCCTTGGCTCTAAACTAAATTTTACTTTAATCTTTCTTTCCTGATTCTGAATGTCTGTATCTGTAATTTTAAACCCCCCACAACGGATATTTTCTTCGTTTTATCAGCGAAATTTCCTTAAGTAATTGAACCTCTGAAGGATTTAAATAGTTTTTCATTTCCTTTATTTTCCTGAAATCATCTTCTGGGATATCTGTGTAGAGTACAGAGTTTTCAAATATCTGCCTGCCGACGGTAAGCCCTGGGAGTGAGACTGCTGCCTGCTTTCCCTGCTCAACCTTCTGCACATTTTCCCCTTCGACTTGAATGCTCTTAATCCTGGTTAGGGGCTTTCCATCTTCGTTCATCAATGGGCAGTCTGCACTAATTGATCCTGCTAAGACCTCGACTCCTAGAATTGCCGGGTTGCTTTGCCTGAAGACAGTTCCTGGAAGGATAGTGATCTTGCCTGGGCGGATAAGATTCTTTAGTTTTTCCTGCTCGAGTTTTTTTATTTCATTTCCTTTCCATTCCTTATAATCGTCTATTATCTTGTAGATAACATCATGGTTAATTATTTTTATGCTGCTGCTTTCCAAGGATTTTACATTGAAAGCAAGAACTGCTTTGTAAACAGAATTTTCTTCTGCAGATGCTTCTGCTATATCAGATTTATTTACATTACCTAGAGAGGATTTCTTGATAAAAATTTTATTTTCTTTTAATAACGAGGTTAATGCCTCCAAACTTCCCAATGAGTCTGCCTTAACTATTACTCCTTCCCTGTCTGTTTCAATTAAAACTTCCTCTACTTCTTTTTGGATTTCTCTTTTTATTCTCTCTTCGCTATTCTTGTCAGCTACTTCAAACGGCATTCCTGCAAATATCTCTTCTGAGTCTTTTGGGATTATTTTAACTGTGCATGCCGCTGTCACTTCTTCTACCGGAACTAATTTCTTGCTTTTTATTGAATGCTCTAGGAGAGTTCTTACTTTTGTTGATACTGGCTTGTCTAATCCTGCTATTATTATTTCATCATCTCTTTTTATTTTTCCGTCGTAAATAATTACGTCTAATGTCTTTCCAAACCCTTTCTCCTCTTTAATTTCCAAGACAACTCCTTTTGCCGGCTTGTTTATATCAATGTTTAGCCTATTTTCCAGGAACTTTTGCGCCAATCCTGCAAGCACCAATAACAATTCCGGAATTCCTAGTTTGAGTTTTGCCGACGTTGGAACTATTGCTACCTTCCTGCTATAATCTTCTATCCTATCAAACCTGTCTGCGTCAAAATTATATTCTGTCAGCTTTCCGACGATGCTGTAAATTTTTTTGTCTAATTCCTGTTTGATATTTTCTGACTGGGAATTTATTGTCTCTAATAACTGCCCTCTTTTAGGATTGAAGCCGTGAATTAAATCGATTTTGTTGGCTGCGATTATGAATGGGGTTTTATTATGCCTAAGAATTTCAATGCATTCTATTGTCTGCGGCTTTATTCCCTCATTAACGTCTATTACTAGAACTGCAATATCTGCCAAAGAGCCGCCTCTTTTTCTTAGATTCGTGAATGAGGCATGGCCTGGCGTGTCTATTATCAATAATCCGGGGATTTTTATCTTCTGCTTATAGCTGCCGATTATCTCTTCTATTAAGGAAAACGGGACGTTAATTGCGTTTATACATTGGGTAATTCTTCCAGCTTCTTTCTCTACTATGCTTAAGCCTGTTATAGCTTCAACTATCTGGGACTTTCCATGATCCACATGCCCAATTATAGTGCAAACTATGCTTCTTAATGCCATATTGATAAAAATGGAAATTTGATTTTTAAGGGTTTCTATGGAATTTTTTTAACCGCTGATGCTGATGGACAACTGCGTTTTCCATTTGACCTTTCCTCTCTTCCTTTTTCTTTAAGAAAGAAAAATCAAGCCCAAAAAGAAATACTTTATCTAACGTGCTTCTCTAATAAAGTAGAATATTCAAATAATTCTGAATCTGAGAACCATAATTTTATTTCTGCTTTTGCATCTTTTTTATTTCCTGATGCGTGGATTAAATTCTTAACATTTTTTTTGTTTTTGTTTGCGTATTCTTTGCTTATGTGCGCATGGTCCCCACGAATAGTTCCCGGGGGTGCTTGATTTGGATAGGTGTCTCCAACAATTTTTCTTATGTTTTCAATTGCATTTACTCCTTCCAAGACCATTGCAACCACAGGTCCTTCTTTCAGATAATTAACAATCCTGTCGCGAATTTCCTTTCCGTATTTTTCCTCGATGCTTTTTGGATAATGCTTTCTTGCAAAACTATCCTCTGTCCAGAACATCTTCATTCCAACTATTTTAAAACCGGCTTTTTCGAATCTTGTGGTGATTTCTCCTACTAAACCGCGCTCTACGCCATCTGGCTTTATTAGAACTAAAGTTTTTTCAATCATTTCTTGTCACGAGTCCACTTCAGCTTCCCAGGTTTTCTTTTCAGCTTGAAAATATTTTTTTCGCATTTCTGCTTGTCGAAATAAAATATTCTGCCGTCGTCCCTTACAAACATCTTCCCTGTGCCTGATGCGATTTGCTTTTTACAGAATGAGCACTTCATTTTTTATCAACCGCCCCTTTTAATCTGAATTAATTTCCTGGCTTCAATTTCTGTCTCTCTGAGCATTAGTATATCATCAATTCTTGTAGGGCCTTTTACATTTCTTCTTATAACTTTTCCCTGATCCGGCCCTGATAAAATTTTGCAGCGCACTTGAATTACTTCCCCCCTTGAGCCTGTCCTTCCGACAACCTCTTCGACTTTTGCTGGAGATGCATAAGAAAACGTGACTTGGCCTGATTCTGTCTTTACTGTCTTTTGCTCCTCTATACCAATTATCCCCTTCTTCTCCCTCCTCTTCTCCTTCCTCTGGGCCTTTTTTTCCTTTTTACTTTCTTTTCTTGGCATTTTTTACTTTTTTTCTTTGATATCTTTTCCTAATAATGAAATTAATTCCTGGATTATTTTTCTGGAATCGCCCTCTGCCACAACTGCCACTGATGCGCATCCAAGCTGAAGGCCTGCAGCAGCTCCCAATTCTTCCTTTGTTGATACTGGGATGCATAGAATATTCTTCTCTTCGCATAAAACAGGAAGATGCATGATTACCTCTTCAGGCTGGGTGTCCTGGGCAACTACAACTAATTTTGCAACACTTCTTTCAACTGCCTTTGTAACCTCATTCGTTCCTTTCTTTATTTTTCCTGTAGACCTCGCTATCTCGACTGCTTCCAGCGCTTTATCAGAAATTCCCTTTGTTACCTGAAAATTAAATTTTAATGACATTAACCTCATACCTCCACTGGTTTCATTGGTCTGTTTTAGAGAGAAAATTTTGCCTTTATAAAGTTTTAGTTTTATTTATTTTTCCCTTTTTATCGGCAGCTTTGACAAAAGATTAGAAGTTATCTCTTTTACTTTTTCTTTTAATGAAAATTTATCCAGAGTCTGCTGCTCTTTGTCTGATTTAGTGGATTTATCTAATTTAGATGGTTCCATTTTAACCCCAACTAGAATTTTATGATTGTTACTTATATAGCTTACTGTTGCTATTAAAATATTCTTAATAGAACTGCTGTTCGTAAAATTATTAGAAATATATATAAAGATTTGTTCATTATTATATAGCTATGAACAGAATTGGAAAGTCTAAGCTTAGTTTAGTTTTTGATATATCTGGAATTGCTTTAATGATTATTGCTGTCTTTATTGTAAAATTTTCAACAAACAAGTCCTTTAGTCGAAATCCTTGCCGGGGTTTTAGCCACAATAGGATTTGGGCTGTTAGCAGGATCCAAATATGTCTGAAATAATTAGCACACAATCATTAATCTTGTTGTACGAGACGGTCTTATTACTTATAGCTGAAAAAAGTAAGGTGTTCATTTACTTTTTATTGGCACTTCTTACGGTTATTATATTTTATTTTGTGACTATTTAACAGGTTTATCCAAATATTCTAAGCAGGATTGCTGTTCCTATTGGCATTGTTAAATTATCATCTATTTTTTGCGAAGCTAACTCTATTACTGCCGAGAATAATGCTGCCTTTATAATAAATATCAATGTTAGGTTTAAAGGTCCGATTAAAAAAATCCCGACTAAAAAATTTAAACCAAATCCAAAGGCGCTTCCTTCAAGACTTTTCTTTCCAATCTTCCATTTTTTATAAACTCTGCCGAATACCTCTGCCATAGTATCTCCAACAAGGGAAAATAATATTGAAATAAATGCTATCTGCATCGGAAACAATGCTATTACCAAAATTGATGAGAGCAGGAAAAGCGTTGTGGTTGAAAGGAGTTTTTTTTCTTTTCGTTTTATGAAGCCCTTCAATCTTTTAAAAACCTCAGCATTCAATTTTTCAGAGGATAAGCGAACTATATCAAGCAGAAGAAATAAGATTAATGCTATTGAAATTATGATAAGGGCCTGCTTTTGTCCGAAGAAAAAATACCATAACGGAAATATTAAAGCTGCTGCCCTAAGAATCTTCCTTGATGGCTTATTAAATTCAAGCTTTCTCGAAATTGCAAATGAGAAGACTATAACATAAAGCACAACTAAGAAAGCAAGCAATGACTGAGTGAAAAATAATGAAGCTAAAGCAATCCCCCATGATGTTGCTGCTCCTTTTCCCCCTCTGAATTTTAGATAAAAAGGATAATTGTGGCCGATGACTGCGAAAAATGAAAGGAATAATGCTGCATCTGGTATTTGCAAGATGAAGTTTGAGATTAGAAACGCTAATGAACCTTTTACTATGTCAATAATTGCAGTAATAATTCCTGCTTTCGGGTTTATAACCCTATAAACATTTGCGGCTCCTGTGTTTTTGTTTCCAAATTTTCTGATATCGATGTCATTTAATTTTCCAAAGAAATAACCTGGCGAGAGCGAGCCTAATAAATAGGAGATTAGAATTGAAATTATTATTTCCAGTATCATCTTTTTTAGCCTATGATTTAAAATTCATTTATGCTTAAATATTTTTCTTAAATTTAAATGTGTTATGGAGGATAATCAAATTTATAAAGAAGTTTTTCCTTCCTAATTTATGGACTATATAGACCTAGAAAGTAGAAGCAAAGGAAAGGTCCATCACTTCTTTCAAGATTTGATACTAAAGTCGAGGGAGGATTTAGGAATGGCTAGCGTTACGGGCCTTGATAATTGTGTTAATACTTATATATCCGGTGTATTGACTCATTATGTCAGAAGAAATTTTACATCACCATGGTTTTCTGATATAGTAAAGACTATAGAATCTAGAAGGATGGGAATGCATGAAAAGACCTTAAGGTTAAGAAGGATGGCTGATTCCGGGCTTATATTTTATGGGTTATTTCATAATGGAATTAAGGAGGATTATTTTGAGGTCTCATCTGCTTATCATAATGCTGCTAATATTGGAAGGCTCACTCCAATGAATGAAACTGACTGGAGAATCTTTTATGATCTTGGAGCCAGAACAAATAGATATATTGGCTTGCTTTCCCATATGAAAAAATTTTATTTCTCAGATACCTTAACAGAGGCTGAAATGAATATGCTTGGACTACCCAAGAATGAGCAAGAGGCACTGGATAGTTATCTTGACTATAAACTTATGTATGAAAGAGAATCAGATGATAGAAAGAAGGAAGATGTTATAAAACCAAGATTAATTGAAGCTGCTAAACTGCTTAGATCATATAATCCAAAATTTATACTTCCTGAATTGGGCTCTGAAAATCATAATAGTTTCTAAATATTTATCTGTGTGTAAAATAAAATATTAATTTATTTTTTTCTTTCTTATCCAGTCTGCAGAATGCAAACCTTTCAAACTGAACTACTTCATTAATTTTTACATCTTTCAACAAAGGTTCTCCTAGTCCTTTTTTTACTGAAGCGTCCGGCATTACAACCTCAACGTTTACAAGATCTTTTGCAGCTGGGAGCCAGTGTATCATCTTGGCATCTAATCTTGGGTCAAGGTCTTGCGAGATAAATTCTAAGTTTTTGAAATTAAATAAATGCATGAATCTGTATATCTGGTCTTTTTCTAAATTATCCTGGATGTAGAATTCATCCGTTGTTTTTATTTTTCTTATTCCTTTTTCAGGATGATCTGGATGAATGGGGGCATGAGCATTAATTCCTGGAGAGTTTTTTATCTTTATTTTTTTTGGATCTTCAATGAAGAAATAACGATTTGCAATAGGGTCAAGCATT
>Ga0209541_10012608_pt1 | contig 13062 bp, 8 predicted proteins | sample RifCSPlowO2_01_FD_184027 | JGI IMG/M metagenome (GOLD analysis project Ga0209541, IMG submission 184027) | Groundwater microbial communities from Rifle, Colorado - Rifle CSP2_plank lowO2_0.1 (SPAdes) (version 2) | ecosystem: Environmental > Aquatic > Deep subsurface > Groundwater | place: Rifle...
AAAAAAAAAAAAAAAAAAAAAGATCCCGGCTTTCGCCGGGATGACAATGGAAGACGGATTGATAATTTCAGGTGCTGAGATGACAGGTGGGGCCGGGATGACAGTAAAAAATAGAAAATGCGGGCTTGCTTTGTACTCCAACTTATGCTACAATAAACCAGCTAATCAGCTGGTTTTTTTATGTTTTTTGCTTGAATTTTATGTCATTTTTAACTAAAATATTTGGAGATCCAAATGCCAAGGTAGTGAGTCAAATTCGACTTATTGTTGATCAGATAAATAGCTTTGAACCTGCTTTAGAAAAATTGTCTTCAGAAGAGTTAAAAAATAAAAGTATAGAATTTAAAGAACGCCTGTCCAAGGGTGTTTCTTTGGATGATATTTTACCGGAAGCATTTGCTGTCGTGCGTGAAGTTTCGAAACGTGTTACCGGTATGCGTCATTTTGATGTGCAGATGATTGGTGGTGTCGTGCTACATCGTGGGCAAATTTCTGAAATGAGAACCGGTGAAGGAAAAACTTTAGTAGCCACATTGCCGGTATACTTGAACGCATTGGCGGGTAAAGGTGTGCATTTAGTGACCGTGAATGATTATTTGGCTAAGCGTGATGCAGTATGGATGGGACAAATTTATGACGCGCTGGGGCTCACCGTTGGTATTATTCAGAATCAGATGGTGTCGTACCGATACCGTGGCTCGTCACTTGTCATTCCGGCCCCGTTTTTCAACGGGGTAAACTCAGCCGGAATCTTGTCTGAAATTGGCAAAGAAGATCCCGGCTTTCGCCGGGATGACAGTAATAGCCTGGCCGAGGGTAGTGAAGCAGACAAAGAACGCGATGCCAAAGGCATGTTTAAGGTAGAGTCTGAATATTTAGAAATATGTTCTCGCCCGGAAGCATATCGTTGTGATATCACTTACGGCACCAATAATGAATTTGGTTTTGATTATCTTCGCGATAACATGGTAGGTAGTTTGGAAGATATGTCTCAACGTCCATTGAATTTTGCCATAGTCGATGAAGTTGATTCAATTTTAATTGATGAAGCTCGCACTCCTTTGATTATTTCGGCGCCAGCAGAAGAGGCCGCAGATAAATATTATAAATTTGCTGAATTGGTAAATAAATTGCAAGAAAATGATGATTATAATGTTGATGAAAAAATGCGTTCCTCCACATTGACTGAAGGTGGTTTAAAAAAAATGGAACAGTGGCTTGGTATAGAAAATATTTATGCGGAAGGTGGAATGTCCACCGTGCATCATGTAGAGCAGGCGCTTAAGGCCAAGGCTCTATTTAAACGTGATAAAGATTATGTTGTGGAAAATGGCGAGGTAATAATCGTTGATGAATTTACCGGCCGCAAAATGGTGGGCCGACGTTATAGTGAAGGTTTGCATCAGGCCATAGAAGCCAAAGAGGGCGCGAAGATTCAACGCGAAAGCCAAACAATGGCCACTGTTACTTTTCAAAATTATTTCCGCATGTACAAAAAACTGGCCGGTATGACCGGTACTGCGGTAACAGAAGCGGAAGAATTTGGAAAAATATATAATCTTGAAGTGGTAGTTATCCCTACGAATAAAGTTGGACAACGTCTTGATAATGCGGATAAGATTTATCGTACTGAAGAAGCTAAATATAAAGCGATCGCGATAATGGTGAAGGAATTACAAACAAAGGGTCAGCCGGTACTTATAGGTACAATTTCAGTAGATAAAAATGAAGCCCTGAGTTTATTTTTAGAAAGAGAAGGAATTAAACACGAGATTTTGAATGCTAAAAATCATGAACGTGAAGGTGAGATTATCGCTCAAGCCGGTCGGGCGGGAGCAGTGACACTTGCCACAAATATGGCTGGTCGCGGTGTGGATATTATTCTTGGTGGAAATCCACCGGATAAGGAGTCCGCGGAAAAAGTTCGTACCAGCGGCGGTTTGTTTGTGATCGGCACAGAACGTCATGAATCAAGGCGTATTGATAATCAGCTTCGTGGTCGCGCCGGTCGTCAGGGTGATCCCGGTCATACACAATTTTTTCTATCTACTGAAGATGAGCTCATGCGTATTTTCGCGGGTGATAGAATTAAAAGTGTGATGAATAGTTTGAAAGTACCGGATGATATGCCGATTGAGAATGGAGCGTTGAGTCGTATTATTGAGTCTGCGCAGAAAAAAGTGGAAGGCTTTCATTTTGATACTCGCAAACATCTTTTGGAATATGATGATGTGCTAAATCGTCATCGTGAGGTTATCTACGGTAAGAGAAAAAAGATTTTAGAAGCATATAAAGTGGATAAAAAGGTTATGTCTAATACTGTCATTCCGGCCCCGTTTTTCAACGGGGTAAACTCAGCCGGAATCTCGTCTGAGATTAATAAAGATCCCGGCTTTCGCCGGGATGACAGCGATAACAGCGATGGCCGTGACGACAGTGGGGGGCAATTGCGTTCTCTTATTTTAGAAAATGTAGAACAAGAAATAGAGCAGGTGGTGTCTTATCATACTAATGCCGAAGATACTGCCGATTGGAATATGCAGGAAATTTATGAGAATGTAATGACTATTTTTCCATTATCTACTACAGAAAAAGAAGCGATTTTATCAATGGGGAAGACAGCTGATGTTAAGATGGCAAGAATAGATGAAGCCGGGGGACGTACAGAAATAATAGAATTTCTTGTTAAATTATCCAAAGAAAAATACGATGAATTGTTGGTGAAGAAAATTTCTGCGCCGGCTATGCTTTTGGAAATTGAAAAACAAGTGTTGTTGCGCGGTATAGATAATCTATGGATTGATCATTTGGTTGCTGTAGATTATTTGCGAACCGGCATTGGTCTCCGTGGTTATGGGCAGAGAGATCCGCTTGTAGAATACAAAAAAGAAACATATCGCATGTTTAATGAGCTTTTGAGCGCTGTGCAAAAAGAAATTGTATATATTATATATAAATTAAGTATAGGCGTAGAAGTGGCTCCGAGCGTGGCGCGACAAAATAAAAATATGACTTTTCAGGGCGCGCAAAAAACAGCGGTGGGGGATCAGGTAGAAACCGAAACCAAACCACATGATTCATCCGGTAAAGTGATTGGACGTAATGATCCATGTTTTTGTGGGAGTGGAAAGAAGTTTAAGAAGTGTCATGGCAAATAGGGTCTATCTTAATTATTGGCATTCACTTCCTTAAAATAAATCATAAATATGGTAAACCCATTTGATCGAACTAAAAGTTATTTTAATACCTGGCGAGGATTAGGAGAGAACGGCAGGGAAAATCTCGGATATGAAGATTATTATGAAATTTTTGGTTTTAGAAATAGGGAAGAATTTTTAGCATGGATTAAGGATAAGGAAGTATTGGATTTGGGTTCCGGGTACGGTGGATTAACACATGATTTACATAAAATAGATTTTCAGTCAAAGGGACGTGTTTTGAGTGTTAACCCGGATTTTGCAAATTCGAGATATAAGGAAGTGTTGCGTGATATGATTAAGGCGACATTGTCAAAAACAAGACAAGATGGGACGCCAAAAAATGATGATGAGTTAGATAAGGAAATTGATTCATATGTTGCTAATTATTTTAAAAAAGCCATAGCCGCTAAATGGGCGGGAAAATTTAAAAATAAAAAAGGTGAAGAAGAAAAATATGTATTGCCTTTTCGTGATGGTGTTTTTGATATAGTATTGTGCAGTTATTCATTTTCGTATTATAGTGATCTCGAAGAAATCCCCGGCGCGGTTGAGGATATGGTAAATATTTTAAAACCGGGTGGTGAATTGCGCATAGTGCCAATTCGTATTTATGAACACTATAGTAGGGAACTGGAACCACGGTACGAATTAATCGTTAAAACTTTAAAAGGGATGGTGGGCGTAGAGTATGAGATGTTGCCATTGGCAAATCAGTTATATAGTTGCTTGGTTGTTAAAAAAAATAAAGAAAAGAACATTTAAAATTGTTTTATTTATAATACTTGCCAAATTAATTGAAAAGTAGTAATATTTTGGCGTAACTCTTAATTCAAGATTCCGGCTGAGTTTACCCCGTTGAAAAACGGGGCCGGGATGACAGATTAAAATTATGGTTAATAAATTCAAACCGGTAGGTAAAGGTATGACCAAGTCACAATTGCGCTATGCTATGGGTGGTATCGTGGCGCTCTTCATATTGTGCTCGGTATATATTTTGCCCGCTTATGCCAACAAGGGGATTAATTGGGTAAACAATAAGACTAATTTGGGACTTCCGACAGTACCTCAAAGTGGTTTTAATTTAGGTTTGGATTTGCAAGGCGGGGCACACTTGGTTTATCAAGCGAATATAGAAAATATATTAGGTAAAGATCAAGTGGATGCTGTAGAGGGTGTTCGCGATGTTATTGAACGACGTGTGCGTGGTGGTTTGGGTGTAGCTGAGCCGTTAGTGCAAACAACTAAGGTTGGTTCAGATTATCGCATTATCGTGGAGTTGCCAGGCGTGACTGATGTCAATCAAGCAATTAAAATGATCGGTGAAACTCCCGTTTTGGAATTTAAGGAAGAAAATAATGAACCTCCTCGCGATTTAACTGCTGATGAAAAGAAACAGATGGATGAATATAATAAACTAGCTGATAAAAAAGCCAAAGAGGCGTTATTGGCAGTAGCAAGAGGCATGGATTTTACAGAAGGAGTCAAAAAATATTCTGAAGATACACAAAGTATTAATAATGGCGGTGATATGGGTTTTATTTCTGAAGCCATTAACCCCGAAGCCTACACTTGGGCGAAAACTCACAAGGTTGGAGAAATTAGTAAAGATTTAATTAAGTCCGCGAGTGGTTATAACATTTTAAAAAAGATAAGTGAAAAAGATGGAGATAAAACTGTCACGGCTTCGCATCTTTTGATTTGTTACATGGGTGCCAAGGGTTGTGAAAATGTTACATTAACAAAATCTGAAGCGTTGACTAAAATTCAAGAATTAAAAAAACAAGCCACCCCGCAAAATTTTTCTGATTTAGTAAAGAAAAATTCTACTGAACCTAACGCCGCGACATCAGGTGGCGAGCTGGGTACTTTTGGAAAAGGGCAAATGGTTGAGGCTTTTGAAAAAGTAGTTTTCGACATGCCGGTTAATGCCATCTCTGAACCGGTCGAAACGGAATTTGGTTATCATTTGATCTATAAAAAAGCTGAAACGACTCCAAAATTATACAATTTAGCGCATATTTACGTAAAAATTAAAGCTAAAACAGATATTTTACCTCCAACCGATCAGTGGAAGAGTAGTGGATTGTCCGGTAAACAATTAGATCGTGCTGAGGTGTCTAGTAATCAGAGTACCGGCCAGGTTGAAGTAAGTTTAAAATTTAACGATGAAGGCACAAAACTATTTTCTGACATCACCACAAGAAATGTTGGAAAGACAGTTGCGATATTTTTGGATGGTACTCCAATTAGTATTCCTAAAGTGAATGAACCAATTTCCGGTGGGAGTGCTGTGATTAGTGGTGGTTTTACTTTAACGGAAGCTAAATTGTTATCCCAACGCTTAAATTCCGGTGCCTTGCCGGTGCCGGTAGAATTGATCAGTCAGAAAACCATTGCCGCTTCTTTGGGCGCTGATTCATTGACTAAGAGTTTTAAGGCTGGCATTATCGGTTTGTTGTTGGTGATATGTTTCATGATTTTATATTATCGTTTGCCCGGTCTTCTTTCTGTGTTCGCGTTGCTTTTGTATGCCGTATTAAGTTTGTCCATATTTAAATTGATTGGAGCCACTTTGACCCTTTCCGGTATCGCCGGTTTGATCCTCTCCATTGGTATGGCTGTCGATGCGAATGTCTTAGTCTTTGAGCGTCTTAAAGAAGAATTGCGTTCCGGTAAAAGCATACGCCCAGCCATGGAAGAGGCATTCGTTCGCGCTTGGTCTTCCATCCGCGATAGTAACGTGACAACACTTATAAGTTGCGTATGTTTGATCTGGATTGGTACCGGCTTCGTGCAAGGTTTCGCTGTGACACTTGCCATCGGCGTGTTGGTAAGTATGTTCACCGCAGTAACTGTAACTCGTACAATTATGCGTTTGGTTTTGCCTTTATTTGGTGACAAAGCCAATATCCTATTCTTGGGACACACTAAAATTGTCATTCCGGCCCCGTTTTTCAACGGGGTAAACTCAGCCGGAATCTCGTCTGAGATTAGTAAAGATCCCGGCTTTCGCCGGGATGACAAATAAATAAAAAATATGACTATACCATTTATTAAATATAGAAAGTTGTGGGTGGCGGTGGCGGTCATTACAGCCGTTATTTGTGTGGTTTTTGTAGCAATGTGGGGGTTGAAGCCAAGCATCGATTTTACCGGCGGCACACTTCTGGAATTATCGTTCAGCAAAAATCGTCCAACTAATGTTGAAATGCAGAAAGTGTTAGATGATTTGAGTCTAAAAAATGTTACATTGCAACAAGCTGACAGCGACGGGTTTATTATGCGTACCTCTTTTTTGAATGAAGATGAACATCAGTTGGTGTTGAAGAAAATGCGTGAACAATTCCAAAAGGATGATAACGTGGTGCGTGAGGAGGGTTTTGAAACTATTGGAGCGGCTGTTAGTCAACAATTGCGTCAGCGTGCTTTGTGGGCCATTATTTTAGTGAATTTAGGCATCATTATCTATATTGGTTATGCTTTTCGTAAAGTGTCTCAGCCAATTGCAAGCTGGAAGTATGGTGCTTTGGCAATCGTTGCCCTGGTGCATGATTTATTGGTAGTTTTGGGTGTCTTCGCTGTTTTGGGACATTTTCAGGGCATAGAAGTTGATATAGGTTTTGTGGTGGCGCTTTTGACCGTATTGGGTTTTTCTGTGCATGATACTATCGTAGTTTATGATCGTACTCGTGAAAATTTATTTAATAGAGGCCATAAACAAAGTTTTGCCGAGATCGTCAACGATGGTTTGAATCAAACTTTGATGCGTTCTATTAATACCACGATGACTACTCTTTTGTCTTTATTGGCATTGTATTTCTTTGGTGGCCCCTCGATTCATAATTTTGCCTTAGCACTACTTGTTGGTATCGCCTCCGGCGCGTATTCTTCTTTGTTTGTCGCGAGTCCGTTGCTGGTGTTGGTTGAAGAATGGCAAAGAAAAAAGGCATAGGTTAAACTATTCTAAGCAAATCAGCCCTGTACCTTCTTGGTACAGGGTTTCTTTTATGCTATAATGTATACAGAAATAAACTCGTAGGATTTTTACAATTGTCATTCTGACACGGTCGAATGACCGTGGAAGAATCTCTGTCCAACTCGCGAAAAAACGATCGACAGAGATCCTTCACTCCGTTCAGGATGACAAACAATTAGGATTTTGGATTTTGACATTAAATAATATGGGCGATCAAATATTAAGGCATTTTATAGCCGCAGGCATTACTATCATGTGTATTCTCGCATATTATGCCGGCTATGTTTCCAGTAGTCATGGCTGGTGGTGGACTGTCCTGGCAGTGCTCATAGTTTATGGCGGTGTTTATAAAATGGTAGATAAGTAAAGATTATGCCATTGTTGTTAGAAACACCTTTTGGCTTTAATTTGGATCTGTCTTTTTGGCAGGAGATTTTTAGTTGGCCAACCAATGATATTATTAATGCTATTTTGGCGATTGGTGGTTGGACTGCCATAGCCTTGGCTTTTTTTTATATCGCGGAAAATCGTTGGGTTTATTTTCGAGAAGAAAGATATAAAAGCCGTTGGAAATGGGTATTGTTAGCTGTGGATATTCCACCGATGTTTATCCAGTCTCCAAAAGCCGTAGAACAAATTTTTGCTCATTTTTCCGGCGCTGAAATCGGTCCTAATGTCATAGAAAAATATTGGATTGGCCGTAAACAGAAATTTTTCAGTTTAGAAATTATTAGCATTGAAGGCTATATACAATTTTTAATTCGTACGGAGGAAGAATTTAGAGATTTGATAGAAGCAGCTATTTATGCACAGTATCCGGAAGCGGAAATTACTGAAGTTGAGGATTATGTGAATAATATTCCAAGCAATTTTCCTGATGAAACCTATGATGTTTTTGGTGGAGAATTTCATTTAGCGAGAGATCAGTCTTTCCCGATTCGTACTTATAAAAATTTTGAATACAGTTTAAGTAAAGATGTGGTGTTTAGTGATCCGATGGCGGCAATTTTGGAAAACTTTACCCGCATTGGCCCCGGGGAAAATTTTTGGATGCAAATCATTATTCAACCTACCGGCAGTAGTTGGAAGGAAAAAGGAATTGCTTTGGTTAAAAATTTGGTAGCTAATAAGGGAGAAATTGGACATAAAAAAAGTTCAGGATTTTTGTCGTTTGTGGCAAATTCAATATCTGAGATTCCAAATGCTATTTTAACTTTGTTGTCGCAAACATGGAGTTGGAATTTTGAACCGGGAGAATCAAGTTCTGAACGCGCTGTTGAAGTGGGTAAGATGACGGATTTAAGTCCGGGTAATAAAAATTTAATTGAGGGAATTGAAGAAAAAATATCTAAAGTTGGCTTTAAATCTAAATTAAGAGTTTTATACTCGGGACGAAAGGATAATTACAATCCGAGTCGCTGTTTTGATGGATTTGTGGGCGCCATCAATCAGTTTAATGTGCAAAGTAGTAATGCGTTAGTGCCCTACAATATTACGAAAGAAACTTATGCGTTTAAAACAATGCGAGTAAATTGGAAGAAGAGTAAGTTTGTGAAAGCTTTCAAAAAGAGAAAAATGAGATTTTGGAGTTTACCATATGTTTTGAATATAGAGGAGCTGGCTACTTTGTGGCATTTCCCATTGCCATTTGTAAAAGCTCCAATGATGCAGAAAGCAACTACAAAGACTGGCGAGGCACCGATCGATTTGCCTACGGAATCTAGTGAGAGTCGGATTAGGCGAGTGGTTGTTACTCCTCCCGAACCACCAAAACCACCAGAGCCGATTAGGCCGGAGGATTTGCCTTACTCGTAGTTTTGAAATAAAAGAAGAAATACAAAAGCCCCAATTAGGGGCTTTTGTCATTTTGAGGAAGTGTTAACGACCAGAAGGATCTCTTGTAGTAATTTTAGCAGGGATTAATTTAAGGGATTCTTCACTTCGTTCAGAATGACAGTATTTGCTGTGATTCTTTTAGTTGAGTAATTTAGGATAAACTCATAGCCTCCCACCAATATCGCAGTGTAGAACAAATCTCCAAGCAAGGAATTGCGGAAGAAGGGAAGGGCGGCGTAATAGCTGCTAATCAAACCGGAGAAGTCGTGTGTGTACATGGTGCCAAAAGCCCAGACGGAGGCGTTGGTTAGAATGAAAAAAATAATACTTCCGGCTAAAGTTCCACCTAATACCGTATGAAATTTTTTATTGTTTCTTACTAATAATCCTACACCAACCATTAGCGCGAACGATAAATAGACGGAGAGCATGATTTGCCAGGTATAAAAACCAATAAACAAGTCACTGGCTAACATAACTGCCATTGGTAATACTATAGACCATTTTTTGGGTAGATATAGTCCTCCAAATAGGGCCAATGCCGCTATTGGGGCAAAATTGGCCGGATGTGGGAGAAAACGACAGATAATTCCGAGTAAAATGAGTAGATAGATGGGAAGATATTTCTTCATAGATATTTTATTATGTCATTCCCGCGAAAGCGGGAATCTAGACGTTTGTAACTGGGTCCCCGCGTTCCCGCCTTCGCACAATGCTATGGCAGGGCAAGGCACGAGGATAACAGTGGATGAATTATAGCACGTTTTTTAATAAACGGAAGCCCAGATAAAGTCCTGTTGTAATTGCTCCCACACCTGCGACTGTGGCGACCTTTTTGGTTGAATTGTTGTTGTTTTTTGATTGTAGATTATCATTCATCTGAGTTTGTTCAGCCATTTCTTGTTTGTCTTTCTCTACTAAAGTATTGTTAAATTGTTGAATTGTTAAATTGTTAGTTTGTTGTGTAGTAATTTTTGTATTGGGTATTGGCTGTGATTTGTCGGATGAGGGTTTTGTTGTTGGTAAAACTATTTCTTCCGTCGTTATTTTTTCTCCCAAAACTTCCGTATGAGGTTCTGTACCGGTAACAATTTGCGTTGTGCCGGTAGATGTGTAATTTGGTATTTCTAAAGTTGAAGAAGTTATTAATGTAGAGGTGGCGACCATCGGTGGTATCGCAGAATTGCTTCCCGATCCACCGACGTTGTTTTTGGTTGGGGACGGGGGTGTAAAAGAATTTAAGGTTTGCATCCAATTTTTGTTTAGGGCGGCCGGTATTGCTTCGGCTGTTCCCCAAACATTATCTTCCACACTGCCATTCGCTAATTGTTTGTTGTATAAATAATTATTCGCTTTTTTGCACCAGTCGCTACTGCTTTCACCAAAGGTTGCGCCTGCTTGAATCGCCCACGCTGTAGAAAAAGTGTTTCCAAAGCCACCATCTGCTTGCTGGGTGCTTAATAAATAGGTATGAGCTTTAGATAAAGCTTCCGACACACCTGTTATTTGTTCACTGTTCTTTAGAGTTTGAATCGCGGCAGCGGTCAGATCTACGCCATCCCATGAGCCATTTGGTGTTTGTTTGGAAATGATAAATTTAATTGAATTGGATATTTTTTCATCCGCGACCGAATAACCTGATTTTAGTAGAGGAAATATTGCAAAGATGTCATCATTGTAGAGATCTTTATCGCCGAATTGGTCGTTGTTATATGAGTCAATAATTTTTTGTATGTAATTAGTCGCAGTGCCGGTATATGGATTTATGTTCAAGGCCATAAGAGCCATAGCGCGGCGTGTCCAGTTTGATACTTCATTTAGGCCACCTTCAGGTTGTGCGTCGTTCGTCAGATAATTTTTTAGAGCATCGTTATTTTTACCGGCCGCGCCATAGGCTATAGCCGCCCAGTCGGCATAAAGATCGCCATCAAAAGATCCATTGCCTTGTTTACTATCCAAATAAGCTAGGGCTTTTTCCGTATCTAGAGAATAATATGTAGGATAGGATGAACCGCCCCCGCCATTATTCACAATGGGTGTTGGCTCATTTGGTGTTATTATTTCTGCTGTGGTTGTTGTGGGTTGTTCTTCTGTGATTGTAATGGTGATTGGCCAGCTCCATTTGGAATAATCTGCTGAAGTAATTTTGGCAAAATATGTTCCGGTCGTAGAAAAATTATAATCAACTGTGCCGTCAATATTACTTTCTATCGTACTAGTGGTAAGTGTGGTATCCCACCAGCCGGTGGAGTTTGGATTAGGAATAGAAATATCTATACTGTCCGCTCCGTCTTTCATCCATTCATTATTCAAATCATCATAATTATATCGCCAGGTGTAGAAAGTGGTAGAGGTGTGTATGGGGAGAGTGGAAGTGCTCGCGGTAATTTGCCAAGAGTTGTTAAAGTAAATATAAATATTTTCTCCGCCGGTTAGCGCAAATTGATCCATACCAATGGCCGGATAGGTGCCATTAACGACGTAGTTCCAATTGTCGCACAATTTATCTGCGATAGAAGGTGTAGAAATACATTTTAGGTACAAACTGCCCCAATCGGCATAGTATTGTATGTCTGCTAAATTAAAATTTTCACTTTGTCGATCGGCTTCCACTAGCGCGTTTAAGACTGTCGCAAGTCCGTTTGTGCGCGTGACATTCATTGTATCGGTGATCGCGGTAGAGGATGGTATGGTAATTAATCCGGAAAATAACAAAGTATTTTGGTAACGCAAATTTAAATTAATAGTAAGTAGTGGATTAGCCGGAGGGTCAGTAATTTCAGGGGTGGTGGTCGGAGTCTCCACTATAATATCCGGGGTAGTAGTCGTAATTTCCGGATCCGGAATATTTTCTGGAGTTGTTGAAGCAGTTTCTTCTGCGTGAATTGGTGTAATTATTATTAAACTGAGTAAAAGAGACGCCGTTATTCCGATTTTTATTGTCATTCTCCCGACTAAGTACGGGAGAATCCGGGCGTTTTGTTTATATGTGGTGACTGGATCCCCGTTTTCACGAGGATGACATTTGGATTTAAAATTGCGTTTTATCATACTTCCAAGAAATTAAATCGTTAGGTTTAATAATATAATTTGAGATACCGATGCCGGCCGATTTACCATTGATGAACAGAAGCCAATATATTCCTTTTTGTTTGTTTTCTCTTATCCCGTTGATTTCTTCAACAAATTGTCCAAGGCCGGAATACTCTCGGGATGAAAATTGCAATCCGGCGGTTTGCGATAATTTTTTCATTAAGTCGTAAGCTGTACTGCCGGGTGCCATTTTCGTTTCATAGGTTTTGTTGCCAACAATCATTTTTATGGATAAAGTTTCATGATTGTTATTCTCATTTTGCCGTTCGTCTGTAGCGGGAATGTTAAGATCGGGTGGTGGAGGTGGTGTAGTATTGTTGTCCTTTTCTCTTGTAGTGGTTGAATTAGTAATTCCCGATTTTTCATTGTCATCCTCGCGAATGCGGGGATCCGGTTGTAATACATCATCCCGGATTCCCGTTTTCACGGGAATGACATTAGAGGCGGATTTTGATGAGAGATAAATACATGTACTTATTCCAAAAATTGATATAAGTAATATAAAAATCATCGCAAGATTTTTGTTCAACATAATTAAAAAAACTTTTCCGAGCGGGAAAAGCATATATAAAATACTCCTGCTCGGGATAAAGATTATTTGTCATCCCGGCGAAAGCCGGGATCCTTGTCTGATGACGTAAGATTCCGGCTGAGTTTACCCCGTTGAAAAACGGGGCCGGAATGACATGTATAATCCCATACTTGAAGATCGGACTTATCCCGACTTAGTCGGGAAACACCGTTGCGGCACAGTGGAGGAATTCCTTGCTTCGCCGAAGTTTCGACGAAGGCGGGTTACCTCACTTCCACAAGTATAAATTAAATTGTTATATTGTTAAATTATCAAATTGTTCCTCTTTTGATAACAATTTATCAACTTAACAGTTTATCATTAATTACTCTAACACTATTGTATCAGGTAGTCAAACGTTGCTATTATGCTGTCAACCGGAAGTT
>Ga0209541_10012611_pt1 | contig 13059 bp, 11 predicted proteins | sample RifCSPlowO2_01_FD_184027 | JGI IMG/M metagenome (GOLD analysis project Ga0209541, IMG submission 184027) | Groundwater microbial communities from Rifle, Colorado - Rifle CSP2_plank lowO2_0.1 (SPAdes) (version 2) | ecosystem: Environmental > Aquatic > Deep subsurface > Groundwater | place...
CGGCAAGTATGCCACGGAAGCCCATGAACACATTGGTGAATTCATTCCAAACCGTTTTGATATTTTAGTGACGGTTGGCGCGAGAGCGAAGTTTATTGCCGAAAGCGCCCAACAATCCGGAATGGCCAAGAAAAATATTTATAGCTTTGATACCTCGGAAGAAGCGGCCAAACCGGTGCAGGATTTGCTCAAAAAGGGGGATTTAGTTTTGGTAAAAGCTTCCAGGGGAATTGGTCTGGATAAGGTGGTTGAAGAGATAAAAGAAATATAGTATTGTTATTTGCAGATATTTTGATAATCGGGTTTGGGATGACTTTGGAAGAGCTGAAGAATAATTGGGAAAATTACGCTTGGGAGTGGGCACATAAGGGGAAAAGAGTTTCTATGCTTTTAAGCCGGCATTATTATAAATGCGAGCTTAAAACACTTAAAGATAATACGAAATGTTTGGCGTTTTTTCTTAGATTTGATGATGGCAGTTGGGCGCATGAATGGGATTTACTTAAGACCGATAGCAAGGGGAATTGTTATCTGCACACTTTTTTAACCAGAAATATAAATAAATTTAGATGGTTTAAAAGGGGGCATTTTGTCAAAATAAAATAGCTATTTTCAAATAGCTATTTTTTATATAAAATATAAAAGTTGCTCCTATCGTCTAGCTTGGCCTAGGACCCACGCACCAGAGCAAAGCTCGGTGCGGGGCACGCGTCGGCGTTCCTTGCCCCGTATTAAAATTAAGTTACAATAATATAATGATGGCCCTATCGTCTAGTGGCCTAGGACGTGGCCTTCTCAAGGCCAAAACACGGGTTCGATTCCCGTTGGGGCTACTGAATTTTAGTGCAGGGTCATCGCGAAAACTCGGGTTCGAATCCCGATGGGAGCACATGAAAACCCCGGTAATTTTAAAAAATCGCTATCTTGCTTTGACTTTTTTGGCGGCGGCGATAATTTTAGCGGCCGGATTTTTTATTTTCGGAACTAATTTGTGGGATAATCAAAACTTATTGGTGATTCATTTTGATAGTTTCCGGGGGGCGAATTTTTTCGGCGATCGGCGGGATGTTTTGGATATTTTAATTACGGCGAGCATTATTTGGCTGATTAACTTGGTGCTCGCGAATGAATTTTATCTTAGAGAAAGGATTTTATCTTATTTGATGGCTGGCAGCACTTTGTTTTTTTCAGTATTGATTTTAATTGCGGTGAATGTTATTATTAACATCAATTAATTTTTTATGTTTGCAGTAGTAGAAACTGGAGGGAAGCAGTATAAAGTTTCTCCCGGACAAAAATTAAAAGTAGAAAAATTAAACGCCGAATCAGGCGCGAATTTAATTTTAGATAAAGTGCTTTTAGTTGCCGATGGCGAAGAAGTGAAGCTGGGCACTCCTTATGTTGACGGCGTGAAAGTGGAAACGAAAGTTTTAAGCCAGGGCCGGCACGACAAGAAAATTGTTTTTAAATATCATTCCAAAACTCGCTATAAGAAAAAGAAGGGGCATCGCCAGCATTATACAGAGCTTGAAGTAGTATCGGTTAAATAAAAACTGCCGCAGATCTGCGGCAGTTTTTAACTCCTTTTTTCTAGTGCGCTGCTAAGCGTATCTTCGTCTGCAAACTCAATCTCGCCGCCGGTTGGAATGCCGCGACCTAACCGAGTAATTTTATTTGCGTATTCTTCTAGTTCTTTTTTGAGTGTCACGGCATTAATGTCGCCATAGACAGTTGGGTTTGTTGCAATGATAATTTCTTCCGCTTTGCCGCCCAATTCTTTTTTAACAATTTTTTTTAAGCTTTGGAGTCGCAGTTTTTGTTCCGGTTCCAGTTCGCCTTTTTTGTGCAGTTCGCCGATTACTAAGTACCAGCCGTTGAATTTTTTGGTTTTTTCCAGCGATAAAAGGTCAGTTTCTTTTTCCACAATTGCAATTAGATTTTTGGATCTGGTTGGATCGGAGCAAATAGGACATAATTTTCCATTTCCAGCGTGAGTCCGGAAGCATTGAACGCAGGGAGTAAGGTCGTTTAAAGCGGCTACCGCCTGAGAAATTTCTTTTACTTTGTTTTTTCCAAGAGCGGCAATATAAAAAGCGAGCCGCGTTGCTTGCCGCGGGCCAAGAGAGGGAAGTTTGGAAAAAACCTCAACGAATTTTTTAATTGGGTCCGGCAACATCTCAAGAATGGTGTTTATCTATGCTGCGAAAACTGGCTTTTTCCGGATCAAATTTTAGTTTTACGGTTCCGGTAGGGCCGTTGCGGTGTTTGGCAATTATAATTTCAGCGGTATTTTCTTCTTCCGCCGATGGATTAAGGCGGTCGTGGTCTTTCCGGTAAATGAATAATACGACATCCGCGTCTTGTTCAATGGCGCCGGATTCGCGGAGGTCCGCGGGCGCTTAATTTCTCGCTTATCAACTTCTCGGGAAAGTTGGGAAACCGCCAGCACCGGCACATTTAATTCTCTGGCCATTGATTTTAAGCCTCGGGAAAACTCGGTTACCTGCTGAACCATGCTGTCTACGTTTTTTCGCGGTTGGATCAGCTGCAGATAGTCAACAATTACCAAACTAAGGCCGTGTTCGGCTTGCAGGCGTCTCGCCATAGAGCGCATTTGGAGAACAGTTGGCGACGGCGTATCATCAATAAAAATCGGCGCTTTGGAAAGCTGGTCCAGGGCTTGTTGGATTAATTCAAAATCTTCTTCTTGTTTAAGCCGGCCGGTGCGAAGTTCCCAAAGCGGAATCTGGGCTTCGGCGGAAATGAAGCGGTCTACAATTTGTTCACGGGACATTTCCAAGGAAAAGATGCCAACCGGCTGGTTTTCTTTGACGGCTACGTGTCGGGCAATGTCTAAAGCCAGCGCTGTTTTTCCAAGCGACGGCCGGGCGCCAAGCACCACCATGTCGGATTTTTGGAGGCCGGAAAGGAGATTGTCAATTTCCGAAAATCCGGTTGGAACGCCCCGCAGATTGCCTTCGCCCCGATGGAGCTTTTCAATCCTTTCATAAGCTTCTTGCAGTTCGTCTTTAAGTTTGACGAATTTTTGGCTGAATGACTGTTGGGAAATAGCAAAAACTTTTTGTTCAATAGTGTCCAAGAGCGTTTCAATGTCCTCGGTGGCGTCCACCGCGTTTTCCGTGATTTCCGCAGAGGCCCTAATCAAGTCCCGCAATATTTTTTTCTCCTTTACAAGTTTAGCGTAATGTTCAACGTGGGCCGAGGTTGGAACTGATTCAATTAATTGCGTTAGATAAGAATTGCCGCCGACTTCTTTAAGCAGATTTCCATTTTTGAGTTTTGTGGTGACGCTTAAAAAATCTATTGGCTCGCGTTTTTCGTAGAGCTTTAAAATTTCTTCGTAAATTTTGGCGTGGGCGGGCTTGTAAAAATCTTCCGGCAATAAAATATCCGCAACATTGATGATTGCGTTTTTATCCAGCATTAAAGCGCCGAGCACGGATTGTTCCGCCTCCAGATTTTGAGGAGGAAGTTTCAGCGGATTCGTGGATACTTTGAGCGGGTTTAATTCCATGGAATAAAATTCATTTTTTGAGAATCAGCGGACCGACCGGAGTGTCTTCTATATGGTATCCTAACTTTTCTATTTTTTTCCGCAAGGCATCCGCTTGAGTAAATTGTTTATTAGTTCTGTATAACTCCCGTTCTTTGGCCAATTGCTTAATTTTTAGCGGATTTTTTTCAATTTTTTGGAAATTAATTCCGAAAACTCCCATTTTTTGGGTTATTAAATTTTTTACCGTTTTTGCTTCGGTTTGATTTAGGGACCAAAGCCTCGGTTCAATTTCATGAGTTAGCTGGAAAATCGCCGCCAAAGCATCTGGCGTATTAAAATCATCTTCCATAGCAATCTGGAAAGCAGAATCCGTTTTTTTAATTGAAATTTTCAATGCGCGGGATAGGATACCTCTTTTTTTAATCAGACTGAGCCGGACAATAAAGTTATTTAAATTTTGCAGTTCTGTTTTAGCCTGTTTAGCCGAATTTTCAGTATAATTTATCGGCGAACGATAGTGGTGTGCTAAGATTATCATTCTGAAAATATCCGCCGAATATTTTTTCAACAGGCTATTGATGGTAATAAAATTGCCTAAACTTTTAGACATTTTTTGGCCGTTCACTTCCAAAAAACCGGCATGCATCCAAATTTTGACGAAAGGTTTTTTCCCGGAGGCCGATTCTTGTTGGGCGATTTCCGCTTCATGATGAGGAAATTTCAAATCTAAGGCGCCGCCATGAAGGTCATATTGGGAACCGAAAAAACTTTCGGAAATTGCCGTATCTTCAATGTGCCATCCCGGCCTCCCATCTCCCAAGTCAGTTGGCCAGCTGGGTTCATAAATTCGCATGGGCGCTTTCGCATTGTCAGAGCCTTTAGGCGGAGGCGTGCTATTTGTATGCGAAAATTTCCAGAGAGCAAAATCTCCGGCGTTTCTTTTTTTGTCGCTGGCGTCAATCCGGCTGACGCCGTCTTCCGCCTGTCCGACAGTGCGATGGGCAAGCTTGCCGTAATCCGGAAAAGTTTTCAGGTCAAAATACCAGCCGTCGCCCGGAATTTTATAGGCATACTTTTTTTTAATGAGAGTTTTTACTTGTTTTAAAATTTCCGGAATGTAATCAGTAGCGCGGGCAAATTTATCAACAGAAGTTATATTCAGGTCTTTCAAATTTCGATAAAATATTTTTTCGTATTTTTTGGCCGTTGCTTTCCAGCTGGTTTTTTCTTCTTTTGCTTTAATAATTATTTTATCATCAATATCCGTGATATTTTGAAGGTAAAAAATATTATAGCCCTCGCTTCGGAGATAGCGGACGATAATGTCAAAAGCCATAAAGGTTCTCGCGTTGCCGATGTGGGGGTAATCGTAGACCGTGGGGCCGCAAACAAAAAGCCGCACTGGCCGATTCTTGGAAATAGCCAGTTTCTCCTTTTTTTCTGAAAGAGTGTTAAAAATGCGGAGCATAGATTGATTTTACTGCTTTTTCGTCGCGTGAGCTATAACCACCCCTTTTTTCTAAAGAATATTAATAATAATATTGTTACGATTAATACTAAAATAAAGCTGAATCCGAAAATAACAGGGTTGCTTCCAATAAGATTATCTATAATTTGAACGTTAAATAGGGAAGTAAGCAGCACTAATGGAAAAGTAAGAAAAGCCAGCACGGTGAATCTTTGCATTACTGCGTTAGTCTTGGCGTTTAAGAGTTGGGAATTGGTTCCCTCTAGCGCCGCCACAGTTTCCTTAAAATTATCAAGATGCTGCCTGATTTTGAGGTGGTCTCCGGCCAGGTCAGAAAAGTAAATTTTCATTTGCTCGCCCCAAAATCGCGCTCCGACATCGCGCAGCGATTCCAGTAGGATCTTTTGTGGTTCGCTGATAATGCTGTAATCAAAAATATCTCTTTTTAGATAGGAAATCCTTTGCAATAACTGCGCTTCTTTATTTTTGAAAAGCTCGCCGCTTAAAGAGGTAACATTTTCTTCAATATGCTGGAGCTGGCGTTCCGAAAAAGAAAGAATTTCTTCAATGAGGTAATAAATAGTTCTGCCGGTATTTTCTCCGAGCGCGCGGTCTTTAAAATTTTTATCGTTGTTTAATCGCCGCCAGAAATTATTGAGCGGCTCCAAATCTTCATAATGGACGGTAATAATTTTGTCTTTAGTAACTAAAAAATCCACTTCGCCGCGGCGGGAACTTTTAATGATTCTGTCGTAAATGGGAAGATGGTAGGTGAGGAAGAGGTATTTTCCATATGGCTCTACGCGGGAGCGCGCCGAAGGATGAAGCAATTCGTCTAAAATAATCGGGTGGAAACGATGCTGTTTTTGGATAAACTCAATGTCTTTTTTAGTCGGATTTTGAACATCAATCCAAGTAAGTTTGTTTTTAATAATCCTCATTAATTTTATTATATCATAAAATAAGTTACCCTTAAGAGTAACTTATTATGCGGGAACTTATTGACGGATTCGGCAAAGCTTTTGGCTCCGCGTTTGGCCAGAGCTTGGGCGCGATTCTGGTAAAAATTATCGTAGTATTCTTGCTCGCGTTTTTAGCTTTGGCGGCTCTGGGAATTTTATTTTTTGGCCTCGTGATTTTCTTTTATAAAAAGAGAAAGAGAAAATCTTTTTTAGCCGCGGGACTTCTAAGCTCGCTTTCTTTTTCTTTGGTAGTAAGCGTTATTTTGAGTTCCAAGATTACTCACGACTTTTCTTTGGCAGTAATTCTTGCCCCGGTTTTATTTATAGCCGGTTTAGTTTTGACAATTTATAAATATCGTAAGCGTAATTGGGCTTGACCAAAAATCGCTTATAATAAGTTAAATAAATTTTTAATTACTCGTTTAATTACCTCTAATTACCTCTTTATATTTGCCATGGCAAATATAAAGAGGTAAGATAAGTAGATTAAATTTAATAGACAAAGCAAAAAGTTATTTTTGGCAAATATATAAGTAATAATTTTTAATTATGATGCGAAGAGTCGGAACAATTCAAAAGAAGCTTCTTATTCTACTTTTTGGCCATTTATCGTTTGGACTTTGTTATACACCCGGGCAACGATCCAAGGTGTTGCGGCAAATGGCTAAAGAATGGGAAAAGATTAATGAAGAATCTTTGAGGCGGGCGATTGATAGTCTTTATAAAAATAAATTAATAGATATGGAAGAATTAGCTGATGGCAGAGTTAAAATTACTTTGGAAGATGGCGGAAAGAAAAAAGCTTTGGAATATAAATTGGAAGAAATGGAAATTAAAAAGCCAGCCAAGTGGGAAGGGAAGTGGCGAATGGTGCTTTTTGACATTCCTCATAAAAAGAAAAAAGCAAGAGAAGCACTCCGTTTTCATTTAAAACGTTTAGGATTTTATCCTTATCAAAAGAGCGCTTTTATTTATCCCTACGATTGTCAAAACGAAATTGATTTTTTGATTGAATTTTATCAGATTCGTCCTTACGTTCGCCAATTGGTAATTTCCGAAATTGACAACGATTTTCATTTACGAAAAATCTTTGAAAAACTATTAAATAACTAATTATTTTTTTAATATCCGAAGACCACAGGTTTTAAGTTTATTTTTTTCACCTCCTTATATTTGCCATGGCAAATATAAGGAGGTGGAGGGCAGTTATTAATTTTTGGTATTTATTTTATAAGCGTTGACAGGTTTTTGAAAATAGATTACGATAGGGAGCAATATGCTTTCCAGGAATTTTTTGAAATTTGTCGGGGCGTTTTTAGTGATTATTTTAACCGTCGGAGGCGGTTTTTTTGTTTGGGATAAATATTTAAGCCCGCAGGCGAAATTGAATCGAGAAACGCAGGCGAATTACCAGAAATATTTGGACTGGGAAGAACAATATAAAAAGGCGATGCGAGAAGATACTTATGGCGGCAAAACCCCGCAGGAGACATTAAATATGTTCGTGGTAGCTTTGCGCGCTGGAGATGTTGAGCTTGCGAGTAAGTATTTTATGTTAAATACTGGAGGTAAAATTGATGAGAAATGGATAAATGGATTAAAGAAAACTAAGGAAGAAGGAAAGTTATTAGAAGTTACTGATTTATTATCAAAAGCTTTACCAGCCGGTTCTTCTATGAAGGGATATTTTGGTTTTGAAATTAGAGATAATGCAGGGAATTTATTGAATGATATAAATTTGGAATTAAATGAATATTCCGGTATATGGAAAATAAGAAGCTTATAATTTTATTTTCTTTATTTTTGAGCCTGACTTTTAGCAGTCAGGTTTTTGGTTATGAAATTGGGACGCATGCTTATTTAACGGACGAAATAGTTAATTTTTATAATAATAATTTTTCCGGAAATAAAATTTCAAATGAATTGACGTCTTATTTAATAGACGGTTCACGCCGGGAAGACGATGTCCCCCGATGGATGAATCATTTTTATGACCCGGTTAATAATCGCGGTTTGTCTTATGACCCGGCCATTGATCCTGCAATTAATCTTGGTACTTGGGAAGAATCAAGGGATTGGGCAAGCGATGAAAATAATCAGAAGCAATTAACTTATAAAGTTCCGGCAACAATTGCCTCAATTTTGACTGCTTTTGAGCAGAGAAAATTAAGCGAGATTTCTAGCGAAACCGATTTTACTTGGCAAAGAGCAATAGATTACTGGATAAAAGGCGAAAAAGAAAAAGCAATGTTTGTGCTCGGCCATATTTTGCATTTGATTGAAGACGCGTCAGTGCCGGATCATACCCGAAATGACCCGCATCCTGGCGATAGTCCTTATGAAAAGTGGACAAGTAAATTTACTTTGGAAAATCCTGATAGTAATTTGGCGGGAAGATTATTAAGTAAAAAGCCATTTGTTTTGGATAATTTGAATTCTTATTTTGATGCAATGGCTAATTATTCTAATAATAATTTTTATAGTAAAGATACAATCGGAATACAGAGCGGGTATAAATTACCAGAACCTCAATACACGCAACAGATAGGTGATTATATTTATGGATTTAATAAAGACGAAGACGGAGATTTTAAACTTTTTATAAAGGAAAAGAATAGTTTGTTAAATACTTTGTCTCCGATTGGAGAAAATATTAATATTTTCATTGATAAAGATGGTGGAGATGTGGTTATTAAAGATTACTGGTCTCGTCTTTCTGTGAAGGCAGTTCAGCATGGTGCTGGGGTCGTTGATTTGTTTTTTAAGGAGGTGGGAAAAGCCCAAAATGATCCTAATTTTGTGAAGGAGGAGCCGAAGTCGGTTTTGGCGCAGGTGGCGGATACGGTAAGAGGATTTTTCGCAAATCTTACGGCGGTTTTTAAAAGCAAAGATGATTTAAAATTGGCGGCAGAAATTGATTTAGAGAATAATGAACCAGCAGCAGTTGTGAATGAAAATGAAGCCAGTAATGCAAATATCAATAATACAAATGAGATTGATTCTAATATTAGAACTGATGTTGTAATTGATGAGCAAGATGAGGATGCGGCGGAGCGGGTGGCACAACAAAAACAACAAAAAACAACTGACAATTCACAACAAATAACCACAAATTTAAATTCAGCAGTGTCGGCGTCGTCAGCGGGTTTGAGCGGCGTCGGACAAGGTGAGGCGACGTTTAAACAATGCGTTTATAATGTTTCGCAGGCGCCAAAACGAGAGAAGCTGATTTTAAATGAAGTTGCCTGGATGGGCGGGCCGTTGAGCGCGAATGACGAGTGGCTGGAAGTTAAAAATATTTCCGGCGGCGAGCTGGATATTTCCGGATGGCAGGTATTGGATAAAAGCGAGCAGATAAAAATTACTTTTCCGGCCGGGACTAAATTAGCAGCCGACGGCTTAATGCTTTTAGAAAGAACTGACGATGATTCGGTTCCCGGCGTTGCGGCAGATGCTATATATACAGGAGCGCTTTCCAATGTTGATGAGGGATTGCGGCTTTTTGATAAAGATTGCGCGTTGGTTGATGAGGTGTTGGCAAATCCGGATTGGCCGGCTGGCGAGAGCACGGCAAGAAAAACTATGGAGCGTTCCGCAGATTTGAGTTGGCATACCTACAGCAGGAGCGGTGAATCACTCGGCGGCCAGACAATTATGGGAACACCGAAAAAGGAAAACAGCGCGTCAAGTTCTGATGGAGGCGGAAGCAATCCTCCGGCGCAGCCGGAAAGCCCGGCGCCGCTAAAAATTTTAATTTCCGAAATGCAAACAACCGGCGGAACCGGACAGGCGGACAATGAATTTATAGAACTTTATAATCCGAATGATTTGGCGATTGATTTATCGGCGCTGCCGTTAAAACTTCATATTAGAAACAGCAGCGGCACGGATAATCACAAACCGCTTACATTTATAAATACCACCATTCCAGGGAAGGGATATTTCTTGGTTGGTCCAGCCAGCGGTTACACGGGAACCGCCGCGCTGGACGCCACTTATTCCGCTTCTTCCGGAAATAAATTAGTTAATAACGGCGGCGCATATATTTCCAAAAGCGCATCGGCGGACACCGAAGTATTGGATAAAGTCGGCTGGGGAACTCAACCAGCCGGCGGATACGAAACCGCGCCGTATCCGGAAAATCCGATTGCCAATCAAAGTATTTCTCGGCAGTCAGAAAATGATTCCGACAATAACGCGGTTGATTTTATAAAATCCAAACCAACTCCTAAAGGTCCGTTCGAGCAGTGGAGCCAAGCCGTAATTCAGACAAATCATTTAGTGATTAGTGAAGTTTATCCGGACCGCACCGGCGCCAATCTGGATTTTGTGGAACTGTATAATCCTAACGCCACCGCCACTCCGGACATTGATATTTCCGGATGGTCGCTTCAGGTTTTAAGCGCTAATGCCACCAGCACTGAGAAAATCGCGAAGAAAAATTTTGAAGCCGGAAATAAAATCCCCAGTAGGGGATTTTTCCTCATTGGGATTGATAATTACCCGGTTGCGGATATGAACTGGCTAAGCGGCAGTTTAAACAGCACGAGCGGCGCAACGATTTTTTTAGTTAGCGGTACGACTACGATTTCTGATTTTGAAGATGCGCGAATTGTTGATCAAATTGCTTATGACACTGGTGCGGGATTACTGGCGCCGGAAACACAGGCGGCACCGCTTCCGGTTGTTGGACAAAGTTTAGAGCGAAAAGCTTTTCAAAATAGCAATTGCGTTTCCGCGCAGAATAATGGAGAGTTTTTGGGCAATGGCTGTGATACCGATAATAATGAAAGCGATTTTGAAGTTCGCCAGTCGCCAAAGCCGCAGGGAAGAAACAATCTGTTTGAGCCGCGGGAAGCGCCGCCGGTTCCGGAAAATTTCACCGCCGAGTACAGCTCTTTAACTTTGCAAGTTATTTTAAATTGGAGCGGCGCGACTTCCACCAATTATTTTCTCAACTACGGCACCACCTCTCCGGCGGAATTAAAAACGCTTGCAACCGCAGCCGCCACCACCACTTATTTGTTTGGGACCAAAGAAGTCGGCGTTAATTATTATTTCGCTATAACCGTAAAAGACAGCGAAAATTTAGCTTCAACTGCGACAACTACTTTAAATGTACCGTCGTCTTTAGCCAATTTGTATTTTTATAAAGACACGCGAAGCACTACCAGTAAAAAATATCTTTTTGACCTATATTATGATGAATATCCGTTTATTCCCAATACTTTTGATAATTATAGTGGAACTACGGGAAGGATTTTAGTTTTTTATCTTAATAAAGAAGCGCCGACTGAACTGGGATTGAATACCGCCAATAACTGGCAACCGAAGAATTTAGACCATGTTTTAGCGGCGTTTTATCCGAGATGCGCTGGTGACGGTCCGACTAGCGTTGGCAGTCCCGGCTTCTCTTTAATTTTGCCGGGTCCTTGCGGCAATGGCGGCGGAGTGGCAAATAGCACTATGCATAACGGCCTATTGGAAGATTTGCATCTTTTATTAGCATTGGCGACTACTACCGACAAGGTTATTTTTACCGATCAGGATTTTGTGACCGTTGGGATGTATTCTTTCTGTCAGTCCGGCGGAGGATCGCAAGGATTTTGTCTGGTTGCTCTTGATAGAAAAAAATATTATTTCCAAACCGAAACTCCGGAGCATCAGCCGCCGCAGTTAGACGGAGAATTGGAAGTTTATTCCAATATGGAAAAATCGCAGCTGGAAACTAAATGGCAGAAAGCGGTTGATACGGATACGCTTGATAGCTTAATTACTTATGAAATTAATTATTCCACTTCCACTCAATTTGAATCGTGGAATTGGCAGAGGGCTAACTGGGGCACCGAAGATAGAAGGCAGGTGGCGCCCGGCGACAGTTTTTCAATCGGCGTCCGCGCGAAAGACGATTTCGGCAATTATTCCGATATTCTTACGGCGGAATGGTCTTATCCGGAAACAACTTTTTATATTGAACAGAATCAAGCAAACAATTGGCTTTTCGGCTTCGGCACCAGAAATCCAAATGGCGGTCTGGATACGGCAAGCTATCAAAGCATTCAGTCCGAGGAAGATTTGGAATTTAATACGGTGGTTTTAAGATTGCGGCAGGAAGTTGCCAGCGATTCCGCGGATATTCAGTTGTCGGTTTATCCTGATTTAAATAATCGGCCAGATTTTGATTCTTTGATTGCCGATACTCAATTGAAAGGCATGTATAAACCGGACCCGAATTTAGGCATTGCTTTTATTTTTGATGAGCCGGTGGAGCTTATGGCAGGGGATAAATACTGGCTGGTTTTGAGCGTTAAAAAATATAGTGACAGCCGAGGTTACTACAGGAATCAGTGGCAAAATGCGATTAATACCGGCATTGACCTTTATGTCGGCGGTCAGGCCGGAATAGGACCGAGCAAGACCTGCAACCCCCAGTGTGTTTCTTACGGTCCCTCAACTTATATTCCTTATCCGGATGCGACTGCCGATTGGTATATGAAAATCGGGCTTGCCGAATATTAAAATTCGGCTTAAAATATAATAAATCTTTGACAATTGAATTAGCTGATGGAGCGGTGGGATTTTTGGCTGTTAAAAGTTTTGCCGCTGGTAATGTTCTTCCTCGGCTGTTTAATGGATTTTTTCCGAAAGGACAGTTTAAAGCTTTGGTATAAAAATTATTTGCCGCTGTTTATTGGCGCTCCATTTCTTATCCCTTTTCATTTCTTGCCGGATATTTTTCTTTTTGGGACGGTGTTTTATTCAGTCAATCTATTGATGGCTCTTTGGCTATGGCGTTTAAACTGGAAAAATTGGGGATTGAATATTTTCAGCGCGGGAATGTTTTTAAATATGCTGGTTTGTCTTTTGAACGGCAATCAAATGCCGGCCTTGGCTGGATTTGACAGCCGGAGCAAGTTTCATCAGTTATTAACGCCGGAGACGTATTTGCCATTTTTGGCAGATATTATAGAGATAGGAGGATATTTTATAACCGTCGGAGATCTTTTGATGATTGGCGGCTCGGTAATTTTTGCCCTGCGCCAAACTTATTTATTTCTTAAAAAGACATAAAAATGGGAATTTAGTAGCGCCTCGGCGCTACTTTTTAGTAT
>Ga0209541_10012612_pt1 | contig 13059 bp, 19 predicted proteins | sample RifCSPlowO2_01_FD_184027 | JGI IMG/M metagenome (GOLD analysis project Ga0209541, IMG submission 184027) | Groundwater microbial communities from Rifle, Colorado - Rifle CSP2_plank lowO2_0.1 (SPAdes) (version 2) | ecosystem: Environmental > Aquatic > Deep subsurface > Groundwater | place...
CTTCATAAGGATGACCTACTGATTCGTGAACCATTATCCCTGATATTTGTGGTCCAACTATGACATCTAGAACTCCTTTTGGTGGTACTTTTCCTTTTGTAAGGTTATTTTTCATTACAAGAGCTTCATCTTTTAATATTTTTGGGATATTCCATTTTTTTACAGCTTCCCATCCTGCGGTATTGCCATATTGCCATTGTCTTTGGGAAGACTTGTTTTTTTCCGTTATCGTTAAGAAATAATGCAAATTTACGTATGGTATTTCTGATTGAATTTTTGTGCCGTCTGAAGTTATTAAATATTTTTTAACAAGTTTGTCTGTTAATGAAATGTACCTCCCTGGTGTTTTTACTTTTGTAGAGAGTATTGCTTTATCAGCCTCTACCAACTCTTTTAATTTTTCTTCTGGAGAAATATCTCTTAAATTTATTTTTTGTTTTATTTTATAAGACTTCTTACGTATCTTTTCTTCAGATAATTTAATGCCCTCTCTGTATTTTGATGATCTTTTTGTTAGGTTTAGTGATTTATCTATTATGGTTTTAAGTTTATTTTTTTCTTGGTGATTTGTTGAGATAAAACCCAAAGTTCCATCTGCAATGTATCTTATTCCTAAGCCTTGCGTTGTTAAGAAGGATATTGCTTCTGGTATGCTATTCTTTAGAAAGAGCTCATTTGTTTCATGAGATTCTAATTTTGCTTCTACATAAGACGCCCCTCTTTTTTCTATATACCTTAAAGCAAAATCTGCTAATGACTTGTCCATCTTTTATGTTTATATTCCAATTCTTGTTTAATTAGGGTAAGCTTTCTTTATTAAATCTAAGTCTTTAAATTCCTTTCTTATTGGCTCTAAGAGCATATTTATCTCTCTTGCCAATGTTTTTTTTAAATCTAGAGGGTGAATTTTTTTATTTTTAAAATCTTTTTCTAAATCAAGATATTCTTTATATTTTGCATTACCTCCGAATTTGCTCGGTCTTTCTATCAACAAAATTTTACCTTGATCATTATTCAATGTGAATATAACGTATTTAAAAAATGCTAAAACACCATTATTCTCAATTTCCCCCTCTGGGCAAAAGGCTGCATTAACCTTTCTTTCCACCGTTTCCTGATCATCCAATAGATCTATTTTTGAGGATTCTTCTGAAGCACTCATTTTACTTCCTGTTAATCCTGGAATTAAAGGTGTCATAAACTCTATCCTTGGCTTATAACCTACTTTTGGCAGGTTTTCTCTAGCGAACATCAATATTTTTCTTTGGTCTATACCACCGTATTGCATATCTACTTTTAGATATTCTTCGTCTAAGGCCTGCATAATAGGATAGATCAATCCAGAAATTTTTGGATTGTCTGATTGTTTTACTACTTCTGATGCTGCTCTTTTAGCATCGCTTACAGAAGTATAAGATGACATCTTTAATATATCTAAGATATAGTCTTTTTTTAATTGGAAATCTGAACCTTTTACGATTTCAAATTTAGAGATATTTGTGCCTATTGCTTTAAACATTAGAGGAATTATCTTCGAATAATATTTATACCTATAATCTAAAATGTTCCAGGGGGTATTGTCTAATGCTCCGTGAATATCTGCTAAGAGGAGTTTTACTTTAAAACCTGCTTTTAGGAAGTCTGCCAGTTTTAATACCCAAAGGAAATATCCTATGTGGGGTTTTCCTGTTGTTGCTGTCCCAAGATATACAGAGGGCTGTTTTTTTGTTTTTAATAATTCATTTAACTCTTCCTCTTTTATGATTTCTATAGTATTCCTTTTTATTAATTCTAATCTCTTTTTTAGTTCCATTTTGTTATATTAAGTGGTAAAAGAAGTTATTTAAAATATAAAGGTTTTGGTCTAGTATGGTAAGATTACTTTTAATTGCGGTTTTAACAAGCGTTATTGGTATTTTGATTATCTTGTATATCGCAGAAAATAAAGAAGTTAGGTTATTAGAAATAAAAGACATTGATGAGAGTTATTTAGATCAGGTTGTTAGAATTAAAGGAACTGTTGGGAGGGTTGGTTTGGGCAAGGATGTTACAATAATAAACCTAAATGATGGTCTTTATGATATTAAGGTAATTGCTTTTGACAATTCTACATTAATAAAAGAGGGTATGCTTTTGGAAGTTTATGGGATAGTTACTATGTATAAAGGTGAAATAGAGGTAGAGGCTGACGAAATTAAAGTAGGGTAGACAATGTTAGCAGAGATTGTGTTAGCAGCAATTGGTGGAATAATAGCTGGATGCTTTACGGGTTAAAATCCTTGAAAACTACGACTTTTTGAGCTATTTTTCTATTTATAATTACAAAAACGTTACATTCTATTTAAAGGAGACTGACTTAAAATGTATATGACTAAAGACAATAGAAAATGTAATAAAGTATTCATAAATCACAGAGCAAGGCACAACGGCAGAAAGATTAATCTTTTTGACAGGATAAATAAGATTAAAAGTGACTTAAAAGAACTCTTGCCTGAAATTGAAGAGGATAAATTTCTCTCTATGGCTTCTCACGTTAGGAATTTTTATTATGGCAAACTTCATTATGGCAGAGATAAGCCTGAAAATTTGAAAAGAAAGAGAGAATTAACTGAAGCTGAAAAAATACTTCTTGATTATTATTTGAAGAATAGCATCAATCCTTCAACTGCTTACCGTTGGTTTATTACCTGTCGTATTCCTTCAGATATTAAAGAGAAACTTGCTCAAGGGAAAATAAGCTTTAAGAAAGCCTTTCTTATTGCAGACAACAGAAAGAAAGCAAAAATGAGCAATACAGGTTTGTTAATGATTGAAGAAATAAATAATGTTGTGAGGAGTTTATAATGCCTAAGAATAAATTGCCTGATATGATGAGCAAAGAGCAATTGATTAAGCTCTTTGAAGCTATGTATATGCCAAAGCTCTCAATAGCCTGTTTTATGGCTTTAATGTGTGGCTTAAGAATAAGAGAAGTTTGCAGACTTGAAGTTCAGGATATTGACTTGCAGAGAAGAACAATCAAGATAAGAGACAGCAAGAACACAAACAGAAAGAAGCAAGAGTATGGCAAAGATAGAATAATACCTCTGCCTGAAGTTTCTATCTCTCCAATAAAGAAATGGCTCTCTGTTATTGAAGGCAGTAAATACTTCTTGCCTTCTATGAACTCTCCTGATAAATATTTGAGAACTAAAACCCTTCACGAATGGTTTAGAGAGGCAAAAATAAGAGCAAATCTTAACTATAAAGAATATGAATATACTGAAAAAGCAACAGGCAAGAAGAAGGCTGTTTATAGGTTTAGATTTCACCATTTAAGGCATTTCTACGCCCAATATGTTTATGAAAGAACAAGAGATTTGTATGCTGTTGCTGGATTGCTCGGACACAACCAAGTTACAACCACCCAAGTTTATGCAAGGGTTTCAGATAAAACAAAGAAGGAGACAGTAGATTTTGCCTTTAATACCCCCCTAAAAACACAAATCTTTGAAGAAAACCCTGTCTCTGCTCTCAATTATAACATTCCTGACATAGCAAAAGAAAACAAGAAAGAGAAGTCTGCTGTTCAAATCCTTGAAGAGAGGTTTGCAAGAGGAGAGATTTCAGCTTCAGACTTTCAGACAGCCTTGAGATTATTAAAAGCGAGAAAGGAGTATCTAAATGAAAAAGAAACAGAGCAATATAGAGAAGTTGAACTTGATTGAAAAGAAAATCAAAGAGCTACTTGAAGAGAATGAGAGCTTAAGAGAGGAGAATAAATCTCTTAAAAGAAACAAAAAGAATTAACTCTTTTTATCCATATATTTAATTTAAGATAGACTTATAAATAATGGTGTATAAGGAATCTCCTAAGAATTAGGTAGAATGAGCTGGTATAAGCATCAACCTATCCAGCCCATCCAATACTAAATATGATATGTCCTCTTTTTTAGTATGGATAAATAAAAGTAGTATATAAATATATCTTTTATGGAATCCTAATTCTAAAGGTTGATGCTTAGGAAGAAGAAATATGGAAATAAAACTATGGCAAGTATTAATCTTAGTAGGATTCCTACTCGGATTAGTAGCTACTGGAGTATTTAATTAAAACAACTCCAGCAGGTTGGGGAGTATTAAACTCCCCACTTGTTACGAACATAGTAATTACAGTAACTTTTTTTCTTTTTTTTCTTTTCTTATTCTTTTATTTCTAAACATATCGAAAAAGGCAAAAATAAGCCAGAAAAAAATAAAGCTAGGTATAAATCCTAAAGGGATAGTAAATATCAAAGAAAGTATAAGGATATGCCACCAATGTTTTTTCCAAAATTCTTTATTCCAAAAATCTTTAAGTTTTTTGTTTTGCGCTATTTCCATTTTATTTAAACAAATATCTAACTCTTTTCACCAATATGTTTTTCTGCTTCTTTAATGTCCTCATCTTTTAAATCTGGAAACAAATCTTTTATTCCTTGTTCAATTGTAGTAAAATCCCAAGAAATTCTACTTTCGCCCCCATATCCAAAAGGGATTATGGTTCTCATTGAGTTATTTATTTTTCCTAAATCTATATATAAAAAATGAGGTTCATCTTTACGAACAATAATTAGTTTTGTTCCTTCCCAATATTCATTATATTCTTCTAAATAGTTTAAAATATATTTCCCTTTTGCTGAATTTGAAAAATATTTAACTTCTATAAAAAACGTTTCTTTTGTCTTTTTATTAAATGCAACAAAATCAGGCATTTTTCTAATCTTATTAGTTACAGGATTTATAGTTTCTCTCACCATTTCCTTTATATCTTTTATGTGGTTTTCTACACCAAATTCATTACACTTCCAATTAGGCATAGAATTAATTAAAAATTCAACAATCTTTTCTGCGCTATTTCCTAAAAGTTTATTTTTATTCCAATCGTTTACTTCCCGAACCATCCGAATCATTGTCATCCTCTTAGAAATAAATCCTATATATAAGTGTTTTTAAAGATAAGCTTTGTTGTTTTAGATAAGAAAAACTTATTATATAAACCTGTTCAAAAATACTTAAGACTTTAAGTAACCTTTTATATACGTTTTAGAGTGTGTTAGATATTTAACCCTTTTCTAAACATAAATATCAATTAATTAATAGCCTTCCAATTAATAGCCTTCCCCTATACTACAAAAAGCCGTCCTACTAAGTAAAGTTTATAAATAACTATAATAAAAACAAAATAACGAAAACAGGGGGTTAAAATGGTTCAATTTGGAAATATATTGAAGTGTAATAAAATGGGTTGTTTCAGAATTACTGACAGTTTAGAGACTTCAGATAATGAAGAATATTTTTGTTCAGATCATAAAGAGTGATTATGGAAGAAGAACAGAATATTGAGGAATATAACCTAACAGATACTAAATATCCAAAACTGGAAAGAAGGTTCATATATTCAATACCTTATAGACTTATAAAAGAAGGCTATAAAAGGATTAATATAAAAAATGGATCGAGATATTTAACAGATGACTATTTTGGATATTATAAAATTGAGGGGGATTTAATAAAAAAAGGGGTTCCTAAAGAAGACGTTCCAGGAATAGTTCGAACTTTTGAATATCGTAGCAAATATTTATTTCATAAAAAAAGAAAGAAGGATTATTTTTTTATAATCGATTGGGAAAATTGTTCTTTTCTATATAATAATACCTCTAAATGGGAAAAATTATTTGATAGAGTAAATTTTAAGATATATATATGTAAAGAGGCAAAACAAAGATTGAAGCTAAATATAATTAAACTGCCTACTACCATAGTTTATAGAAAATATATTAAAAAAGGTGTTCAAAAAGATAGGTGGAAGGATATTTCTTTTTGGATAGTAGAAGGAAAAGATGGAAAGCAGAGATTCCTCAATTTTGAAGCTATAAATTACTATAAAAATAAAGGGTTCAATTCATTGTTCTCTATAATTATTTTTGAAAATTATGTCTATAGTCTATTTGAATTGATACATTTAGATGATTTTCCTAAAAATTTATCTTTTTATTTTGAAGAGGATAATAGAAAAAACAAAATTATAAATAAATTAAAAAAAGATTTAGAATCTTTAGAAAAAACAATCACTAATGAGGAAAGGAATAAGTTATTGAATTACTATCATAAGTTTGGTATGGCTGGATACCCAGATCTATTTGTTTGGGATGAAAAAACTAAAAAATATTTTTTTGTTGAAGTTAAATCTGAAAAGGATGTGTTACGAGACAGTCAAAAAAAATGGATACAATCTAATTTATTAAATAATAAATTTAAAGTAGAGATATTAAAGATAAAGAATAAAATCTAACCATTTTTTCAAAGCCTTCCTAATCTATATCCTGTTACAATCGTTTTTTGTTTTGAATAAGACATCCTTAATATTTTTTTAGATATGAATGTATTGTTGCAACAGAAGGCTTCTTCTTGTTCTTATTGCTGTCATAGTAATAGACTTCTTCATTCTTTAATATCTGCCTGATTGAAAGCCCTTGCTGTTTTAATTCCTTAATCTTTTCTTTAAGCCTATCTGAATTGATTGCTTTTCTGCCCCATTTATGCCCCTTATAACTTTTGGTGACGCCCTGCTCTTTCCTTACAGCAAGTTTAACCCTTTCACTTTTAGTCTTGCTTTCTCTATAAGCTCTTTGAAATTCAAGCCCTCTTATAATCTTCTCAAGGAATTCAGAGATAGCTTCTCCAATAAACCCTTGCTCTTTTATCTTTGCTATGCTTTGAACAAGCTCACTCCATAAATCACCTTTGACAGCATTAATATCAACACCATAAAGTAAGTTTAACTTCTTGACAAGCTTAAGAACTTCTTCTTCAGGCTGTCTTGAGAACCTGTCCATATTCCAAACAACTATATGTTTGAACTCTCCCTTCTCTGCTCTCTGAAGCATTTCTTGAAACTTCTCTCTCTTGCTTTCGTCTTTGAAAGCTGAAGCCTGTTCTTGTAATGGCTCACCAATTATCTCCCAGCCTTTAGACTTGCAGAACTCTGCACACTCTTTTAATTGCAGTTCATGGTTTTGTTCTGTTGTGCTTACTCTATTGTAGATGATTGCTTTGTCTATCATTTTGGACGCCTGTCTTCCCATTTATTTATACAATCTTCTCTTGTATCATAACAGAAAAGAAACACAGCCCACATAAACTTTCTTGCTTCTTTATTTAAAGCAGACTTTGGACGATATATTACACTAATCCATTCCTTATTTTTTAAAGGTTTTCCACAGCCATCACATTTTAAATCTCTGTCTTTGATTACTTCTTCAAGCTTCTTTTGAATTTCTTTATCCTCACCACCAGATAAATAAGTGTGTGGCACATCAATATAATAAAGACTTTCTCCTATTCTTATTCTCATTTTTGTTTTCTCCCCTAATAATTTAACTTAAATGTGTGGCTCGGCTGTGTTTCGTTGCGAATTCGCTACAAATCCTCAATATTATACCTAATAATCCTCTTATTCTCCCATATAGGTTTAAGGATAAACCCTTTCCTCTCTGCTTCTTTCTTATGCCTATAAACAACGCTTAAATCAAGGTTTAATTGTTCTGCAACCTGTTCAGCACTATTTCCTTTTAATAGTTCAATAACCCTCTCTTGCATAGGAGATAAAGCTTTGACTTGCCTGTTATCTTTATCTTCTAACTTCAGAAGCTTATTCATAATCTCTTTATTTAATTGTTTTGTAAATTCTTTTTTCTTTTTCTCATAGGCTTCAATTAGTTCTTTAGAAGGCATATGAAACTTAAACTTCTTGCATACAAACTGCTTATTATTTTTTCTATACCTCAAATATTTAGGATATTCTTTTCCACTTAAAGCATTAACTTGAAACATCTTAACCTTGACACTTGCAGTTTTATCTTTTGTATTAATGCCTTGCATTTCTGCAACACTGTGAGAAAGCTTTCTTGTAGCACTATCTACAAAAGAAAGCAGAGGCACAGTCATAATGACTATAAGGTTTAAGTGCCTTGAAGTCTGAAAGAAGTAATTAATTACTCTGTTTGAGATTGTCATAAACTCTCGTGCATTATGCTCAACTCCAAACTCGTCCCATAAAATTACCTTGCCCTGAATTATTTCTCCTCTCTCTGAACATTCAACAAGAGAGTTTATACAGTTCATAAATGACTTTGCTTTAAAACAAACCCTATTAATATCAAAACTATCATCAAGCATTTCAGCAAGTCTTAAAGCTGAATAAGATTTTCCTGAACCTGTTGCCCCAACAAAAAGCATAATGAAGTTTTTGTTTCTCTTCTCAACTCTGTCTTTGATATACTGAATTAAGATAGGCTGTTCCTTTTTTTCTTCAATCTCTTTTTCCAAGCTTACATATCTCCTTCACTTATATCTTCTTCAAAGAAGTTTAGCCTCTTGCTTAACATTATAAGCTGTTCAAAAAGTCTTATGTGCCATTCAACTTTATAGGAATACCATTCATACTTTATGCCTTTGCCTTTCTCTTCTTTCTCTTCATATTCTTTATATTTTTCAGCAAATTCATCTTGAAGCTTCTTATCCTCTTCCTTGATATCTTTATCAAAATAACCAAGCAAACAAGCTCTCAACATTTTAACAGAGTTAGAATAAACATCTCTTGAATTATGGACATAAGTTCTTGTTATAGGATTGTTGCCTGTTTCATTCCAATAGCCACCGTGCCACTCAACAGAGCCATTCTGAACACATCTGTTAATATGCATTAAGACAATCTGCTTAAAAGTAAGTCCGAACTTTCCAGAGTTTCCTGAAGAGCTACCTCTCCAGCTGTCCATATTTGAAAAACTTGCTTCTTCATTCATCTTCTTCACCAATAGGCATATAGCCCTTTTTATGAAGGGTTGGATTACCCCAAAGTTTTGGGTTATTATTTAGAGGTTCTTGAATTTCTTTCTGCTTTTCAGTAAAGTTTTGAGTATCTTCTAACTTCTCTCTTGTAGGCTTTTTTATACCACTTCTATCACCACTATCACCTTTATCACCCATTTCTCGAATAGGTTTGAGAAAGCCCTTTGCTTCTAATAATGCCACAAACTCCTCTTGCTTGAATTTATACAGCTTCTTTCCATTTAGAATTCTTTTCTTAAAGATAGGGTTTCTTGATAGAGAATTGCCAACTACTATGCTCATACTTCTTTTTCTTGTTTTAAACTCTTCTGCATAAAGCTCTTCTCCTATTGGTTTAACTATATCTTCAAACAATTTAAATTCAATAGGTGATAGAGGTGTATCAAGTGATAGTAGTGTATTAAGTGATAAAGGTGATAGTAGTTTGTATATTTGTTTAAATGCTAAAAACTCCCAATCAGTTTCAAAATCTATATTCTGCCTTTGTTCAATTTCTCCATCCCAAAAAGCTTCTAAATCTTGATAAAGCTTTTCTGAAATGAGTTTCGCAATAGTAAGCTCTGGTTTTATAATAGAGAAAAGTCTGCCTCTTATCTTATCCGAACTTATAGTTTCATAAGTTTTAGCAACTGTTCCAGGATATTTCAAACCCAAAATATAAAGCTCGTCCCTTAACTCCTTCCAGATAGGCTCTGAAAAATTAGGCTCTTTATCGTATTCTTCCTTTAAGATTTTTGGTATTCTGATGGTTATTGTTCTATCTGTAGAAATAAAATCAAGCCCTTCAGTATTATTTAATGTGGTTGTATTGAACAAATCATAAGTTTCAGGTTTCCTATTTTTCCCTTCGCTTATTTTCCCAGCTTTGAAACCTTTCATAAATCCTATTTTAACCAATCGTGTTGTAGCATTTTTCTTATCTTCATCTAAAGTCTCAAAGTCGTCTATATGGGTTTCCCCCTTTGTGCTTTCAATCAGCCTTTGTAAATACGCAAGTGTCCAATCTCCTAAAGCAATAGAATTAAACCCTGTGTTGTGCATTATTTGAGTTAATCTTGATTTAGCACTTCCCATTTCTGCATAAAGAAATAATCTTGCTCTTACTCTCCAGATAGGCATAAAAAAACCAGCAATTCTATAACAGGCAAGTAAGGAGTATTTTCTCTCGTCCTCAAAATAAATATACCTCTTAAAAATAGAGATTAATTTATCATAAATAGATTTGATTGTTATTTCATCATTATCTTCAAAGAGCCATTTATTTATTGCTTCTTTAGAAAAAATATTATCAACACCTTCATCATAGAAATTATCTTTATAATTTAAACCGAACCTATATTTTATGTCATCATATTCTTTCGTTTTAAGATATAATTTTTTATCTGAAGTAATAATCGCTGTATAAGGGATACTTTCTTTAAAAAGTTTAGTCCCAAAGTAATAAAGATTATTATGAAAACCACAACCTAAACTCTCATATTTTTGTCTGCCTTCTTTTAAGAAAGATTTTATTTTATCGTCTTCATTATCTAATCTTTCAAGTTTTATTTCTTTTAAGTAATCTTTAATAGTATCTTCATCAACCTTTATATCTTCTTTATGTGCCTCATTAAATTTATTGATATTTTTAAAAAGTTCTTCGGCATTTTTTGTGTATCTAATAGAATTACGTAAGGCATTTCTTTTATTTTGTATCCAATCATTAGTTGAGGGAAGCAATTCTGCTTCTAACCACTTTTTAAAATCTTCAAAATTAAAATCTTCTTCAGTTTCCATCTTTTTGTATTTTCTCTCCTGTGTTTGATTTAGGAATAGAAATAAGTTGCACAGGCATACCGTTTTCAGATTTGTTTCCGTCTAAAGAAAGATTTACAGAAACCAATCCACAAAATTCAAAATCTCTCAAAATTCTTTTTATTGTTGTGTAAGATATACCTGAAATTTTAGCAAGTTCATATTTGCTTATAGGCTGTTTTGCTCTTATCAAATCAAGAAGAATGTTATTCCTCTCTACTCTGTCCTTATATTGCTTATCGTTAAGCTTTGCTATTAGGGGGTTTATAGCCTCTTCAGAAAAAAAAGAGTTATTACTCTCCCTATTGGAAATAGCTCCGTTATCCGCGTTTAAATCGTTATTTTCCATTTTTTGTTTTTCTCTTACAAATGCAATTGAAAAAGTCCTCGCCAGAAATTGAAAAACCAGCGTCGCCGTAATTAATCTCGCAAAAAAGCCAAAGGTTGTTCATTTTATTTCCCTCTTATCTTCAAGTAAATTCACAATACGGTTTAATTTTGCCTCGATTGAAGGATTTAAAAGATTAACACGAACATAATCAGAAACAGATTTGAAGCCTGAAGCACTTGCAAGAGCCTCTAATCTTTGTTTTTGCCCTTTGTCAAGTCGGATTTGTAGTAAATGGTTTTTCCTATCTATTTTTGAAGAATAATCAGTCGGCATTTTTACCCCCTTCTTTTAATTGAACTAAAGTATTTCTTCCTGTTGTGAGAATTACAATCTGGTTGTTCATTTTTAAAATATCAAGAACCTCTTTCACCGTTCTATACTTTAACATAATATCAGAACAAATCTTTGATGGAGCTACTGCCACTTCTTTTTTCGTCTTGAGATAATCAAGAACCTTTAAAATTGATATTGTGTTTGCCATTTGCCTTGATATTTAGTATCAAACCATATTTAAATACCTTTCGGTTTGATATTCAGTATCAATCCATAACTATAAAGTAATGACAAGGTTAATAAATCAGTTTGACATAAAATACATTATGGCTAAAAGAATAGTTGGGAGAACTCAAATAGAAGTTATTGATAGTATTCCTTATAGTCAGCTTGTCTTTCTCGTTGCTTCAGGCAAGAGCTATGCTCTGACTATTGCAGAAGCCAGAGGGAAAAAGGACAGCTCTCCAACCGCAAAACAACTTAAGCAACTTGAAGCAAGAGGTTTCTTAAAATCTCAAAAAGAGAAGCTTCTAAATAAAACAATTTACTCTGTTAATTGGAATAAAATCCTTGATGAATTCTTTCTGTTTCTCAAAGAACGCAAAGAAGGTTTTATTGATAGTCATAACAGACTGAAAACAAACGTTTCTCCTGAAATCTTAGAAAGATTAAAACTTCTTGATAATAAAGATTTTGTTAAAGATATGAAAGCGAACAAATATCTTAATCAGTTTTTAAAAGAATATCTTTCATCAATAAGGGATAGAAGCTGTTCTCTTTATGAAGCCTTTGCATACTTTCTTGTTTATGTCAGTTTTGATTTTATTTATTCAACAAATCCAAATCTTTATTATATCTTATCTTTGGGAGAAGGCACTAATTCATTTAAAATAGAGGAGAAAGAGAGAAAAAAAGAAAGAGAAAAACTTCTCTCTACCAAAACTAAAGAAAAATGGGTAGAAGCTAAAGAAAAGATTAAAACCATATCAAGTCTTTTAGATAAGAAACATCAAGAAATAAGAGACAAAATAAAAAGGTTATCAGAAGAAGACAGAGATTTGAAAAATATCCTTTTTTTTGAAAAGATAAGAAATACCCTCTCTTCAGATTTAGGTTTGCAGATAGCTCTTAATAATGCAACAGAATTAACTGCTTTCTATTTACTTAAGAACCATTTCTCTGAAGAAAGGATTAAAGAATGTGCTGAAAAATTTTTAAGAGCTTCTGATAGATACAAAAATGTTCCTCAAGAGCTTATTGAAGAAGTCAAGAAAAAAATAGAAATAGAAAATCTCCCTAAAAATAGTTTCAAGGTAGCAAAACCCACAGAAAACAGGCATAAAAAGTCTGGGAATACAACTCAAAATACAGCCTTATCGTCGGAAAATAAGCGAGGAGAGAGTTCAAAATGAAAAGCACTTTTCAAACCACGTTTATTGAGAAAGGAACAGAACCTCAAAATACCTTTATAGGCTCTATTCCCTCTACAAATGAGCCTTATAGCTCTACGTGTATTCTCGGACTTATACGGGTTTGGTACCTGGAGTTCATGTTAATCTTGTGTCAATAATTCTTTTAGGATTATCAGGATTTTTTCTTGAATTTACTGAGCCAATTGTTTTAGCTGTTTTCATTATTTCTATGGCCGTTACGCATACTATTCTAGATGCTGTCCCTACAATTTTCTTAGGCGCTCCAGATAGCGATCAAGTATTAAATGTCCTTCCAGG